>Ga0164242_10004112_pt1 | contig 16399 bp, 18 predicted proteins | sample OricomgcompostMG_FD_108783 | JGI IMG/M metagenome (GOLD analysis project Ga0164242, IMG submission 108783) | Miracle-Growth compost microbial communities from Emeryville, California, USA - Original compost - Miracle growth compost (MG) ...
GTTTATTACCACATGGTCGATCCGAAGGCTTCGAGTCAGCGGCGCGTGACGATGTCGAAGATTTTGCTGCTTGGGGTCGCGCTGTTTGCTTCGTGGGTTGCGTCGTTGAATACGGGGAATATTTTGTTTCTCGTTGGAGCGGCGTTTTCGCTGGCTGCGTCTAGCCTATTTCCCGTGCTCGTGTTGGGCGTGTTCTGGAAACGGACGACGCGTTTGGGTGCCGTGGCGGGGATGATTGCGGGGCTCGCGGTTTGTATTTACTACATCGTCGCGACGTATCCGTTCTTTACGCAGTTGACGGGCTTCGATGGCAACCTTTGGTTTGGCATCGAGCCTATTAGTTCGGGGGTGTTTGGTGTGCCGGCCGGGTTTCTCGCGGCGATTGTCGTGAGCCTGGTCGATAAGCGGCCGGATGCTTATACGATCGCGCTGGTGGATTATATTCGGCATCCGTGAGGGGACTGGGGCTCCGGCGCCGCGCCGCCCCTCGCTCTTGGGTCGGCCCACTGGGACCGCTGCACGCATCAACGAATATACGGCTCGATGGAGCTGACCACGACCTCCGTACAAGTCAGGCGTAAATCGAGGCCGATGTTGGGCAGTAGATCAAATTTTATTAGTCCGTCCGGCTCTCTAGATAAGGAAATATCCATTATCGAAGCTTCTTCGAGCATTGCGTTGACGTCAATTTCGGAAGTCCGGATATCCAGGAATTCCAGCCTGATCAGATAGTCGGGACTTCCGTCGCTGCGCGGTGGTCCATAACGGTTATGCAGCACTTCAAGGCTGAGATCGACAAGATCGCGAGCCTGCCCGGCAGGCAGTGGCTTGCCTTTCGCACTCTGAGATGATTGTCTCTTTCTCTGCATGCAGAACGTTCTTACGGCTGAGTCATGGAATGACGGGTACTCGCCGAATATATGCAGCAACAGGGTGCCGTTCGTTGCGTGCTCCCATCCCCATGTTTTGTTCTGGCTGTTCATTGACGCTCCATTGCTTTTTAACATCACCGGCAGTTGATCGGAGACATTGGAAGATGAGAGCTATTCCTCACCCCATCGTTGAAATTGTGCCCATGTGCAGGGCCGTGACTTTCGTGATATTGGGCGCAGAGATTACCGTTGATATCAAAGTAGTCTACATCTTGCCCGTTTGGATTAATGCGGTATCCGCCCGGTTCGTTGCCGGTCATGCTAACCCCGCGCGCCGCTACTTCCGTTATGTCGCCGCTCTGGTCATCTGGGGCATATTTGAACTGCTGCCCGCGGCCTAATGGCGTGGATGTGTCAGCGACGTGGGTCGCCGCGTTCGCTGCTTCGCGCACATCGTCGGCCAGCGCGGACGCGGCTTTGCTCGCGGCTCGCTCCAAAGTCGTGTTGATGCGTTCGACCATGGCGTTATAGCGCTCAATGTAGTCGGTCGCCGCGTTATAACTCATCCACGTAGCTTGTCATCAACGATTCGCGGAAGCTCGGAAGTCCTTGGGGCTTAGGCGCGGGCGCGTACGAACTGCCGCCTGTCCGTGATTGCTCGGCGACGAGGATCACACTGTCACCGCGAATCATCGACTGCAAGGTCTTTATGACCTCAAGGTCGGTCCCGTGCTTCGCCAGTCGCTGGTGCCAGTCGAAATGTTGTGCGAGGAACGAGCGCACGCGGCGCACTAGCGCGATATCCCGCGCCCATATATCGGCGTAAGCGTCTTGAGAGAATTTCTTGCCTGCCTCGGCCGCCTGCTTTTGCTCGGCGGTCAGGAATAAGCGTCCGCTGCAGTAGGCGTCCTTGCTGTACATCATCCACCGCTGCATCGAGTCTGTCTTGAGTTGGGTCCCGCCCATAGCAATGCCTTAGCTGTGGTGAGGGGATAAAGTATCAGACCGTTGCGGGCGCATGTTGTCGAGATACGTCGGCTCTGCTGGGGAGCGGGAGTAGTGTCGCTGCCGCATTGAGCAAGGTCAATCGGGCGCCGTGAAAACAGTGGAGAGCGCGGTTGGACGTTTGTTCGGCATCTCGCAAACACTCAGCGGCTCGGGACTACGCGTAACGGGGGCAAAGCGCCCGAACAAATGCCCGCAACCACGCCCCGCGCCGGAACCCTTCCCGCAGCCGCTTATCGGGAGAGCCATTTAGTGTACTCGCCGGCCAAATTGAGCCGTTGGTTGCCCATGCAAATTGCCAACGAGCTAGCCCTTCACTGCTAGTCTATTCTCAAGACATTCTAAAAATTGCCGTTAAGCGAGTTGAGATCTTGGAAGCGCAAGCATCACTATGCGTAACAGTCATAGCCATAGGCATCGGCATCGGCACCGGATAGCACCTGGCAAGATAGGGAACGACGTAAGGAAAGAAACGGAGAATACCAATGAGTAATCAAGAAGAACCGACCGCTATCGGTCGGAAGGAGGCATCTTCTCGAATGTGCTGATCGGGGAGACAAAAAATACCATCGAGGGCCCGCGTGTTGTTGCCTGCCGCTTGCCTTCCTGCCCGAGCCGTATGCACGCAAAAGCAAAAACCCCGCAGGTCCATGACCATACGGGGTTCCAATTCATTCCTGGCGGAGAGAGGGGGGCAGCCTCCCGAAACGCCAGAATCCGATAAAAATCAGCAACATATCCCCGTTGACGAAATATCAGTGTGCCAACAGTTGTGTACCCGTCGAGCTTGCAACCGGTTTCAAAATCGCTGAACATCAACGGCTGCAACCTAGAGGCGCCTGCAGATAGCTCAACGAGTCGCAGAGCAGCCACAACTCTAAACAGAATTTATAAGACAGTGACGAGCCTCCATGATCTTGGCTTGGCCTACCGCAAGGCCAAAGTTGACCTGTACTATTCCTCCCATGCGTCGCTTGCAGCGATTGCAGACTATGAGAACGACCTGCACGCTAACCTGACGGCGCTACTTGCAAATATTCATAGCGAAGATGAGTCTTGGGTGACGAAGCCAGACTTCGTCGGCACTTGGATCTTGGCTACGAAGTCTGTGAACATGGAGGGCTGGAATCGGTACCGCGAGCAGCACGGAAACGGCCTGATTTTCTCGTCTCCGGCGGACGAATGGGAGTATGTCTGCGGCGTGCTGGCAAAAGGCGAAAAGCCTGGAAAACCTAAAGCCGAATTTCGGGTGATGGCGCAATGCAGCGTGGATTTTCATGTGCTGTCCACGCTGTGGATGCTGGAGGTGGGTCACCTGTTCGACGCGCAGTTGGCCGGCTGCGCTTATGGCAATCGGCTCCGCCGCACGCAAGACGGGAGAGGCATTAACAAGCTTTCGCTCGGGTCTTTTCAGCCTTATCTCAAGCCTTTCCGTAGCTGGCGCGACAAGGGCATTGAGACCATGCGAAGTGCCCTGGATGCGGGCAAAAAGATAGTGGCGCTGACAGCGGATATCAGCTCGTTCTATCACGAGCTGAATCCGTGCTTCATGCTGGATCCAGCCTTCGTCAAGGATGTCTTGGAACTGGAGCTGTCCCCGGAACAGGCCAGGCTTCATCGCATGTTCATTCAGGCTTTACTCGCTTGGGCGGCGACGACGCCCTTGAAGAAAGGGTTGCCTGTCGGGCTGCCTGCCTCTGCGGTCGTCGCGAACGTCGCACTTGCCGAACTGGACAGAATCGTCGAGCAGGAGTGCGCGCCGCTGTACTACGGCCGCTATGTAGACGACATCCTGCTAGTCATGGAAAACACTGCCGGTTTTCGGTCAACCACCGAACTCTGGGAATGGCTGTTCGCGCGTTCTCGCGGCAAATTGCGTTGGGCGGCTCAAACAGAGCACAAACACGTCGGGTTTGAGCCAAGTTACCTGAGCGACAGCCAAATCCATTTTTCTAACGCTAAGAACAAGGTGTTCGTACTCGCGGGAGAATCGGGCAAGACGCTGGTGGACGCCATTACCCACCAAATCCATGAGCGCGCCAGCGAATGGCGCGCCATGCCCAGATTGCCGCGATCGGCCAGCCACGTTGGCACTGACTTGCTCGCCGCGACGCAAAGCGACGGCGCGGCAGCCGACAACCTGCGCAAGGCCGATGCATTGACGATGCGCCGGGCTGGCTTTGCCATCAAGCTGCGGGACTTCGAAGCCTATGAGCGCGATCTAACGCCGGAAGCTTGGAGAGAACACCGCCAAACCTTCTTCGGTGCGTTTGTCCAGCATGTGCTGGTGCTGCCGCAGTTTTTTGATCTGGCGCTTTACTTGCCACGGATCATTCGCCTAGCGACTGCTTGCGAAGACTTTGAAGACTTGCGTAAGATCCTGCGCGCGCTGGAGCAACTCTGCACGCAAGTAGCGCAAGACTGCACGCTCAGTGTCAAGGCTTGCCCGGTGGAGAACCTGCCGCCCGCCGGTGAGTTGATGGCACGTTGGCAAGGGGCGCTTTACACCACCGTGCGAGAAAGCATCAGCGCGGCTTTTCCGCCGCAGTTTTCAAAGGACGGCCAGCAAGCATGGAAAAACCACATGGCCGACTATTTGCCGGCACTGCATTTCGATGCCCTGCTGAACTGGTTCGCCTCCCCCAAAGGCTTTCAAGCGGAGCAAGCGCGCTTGTTTTCGTTCGACCTGGCGCATATGCCCTTCCGCTTTATCGGATTGCCTACCGAGATGGTGGCCCAGCGCGGTATTCCGGCCAAGAAAACGGTCATGCAGTGCGCCAACGCGGCCGAGTGGCTGCCAGACCAAGTAATCGATGGCATCCAAATACTTGCAAGGTTGATCCGGTTCAAAAGCCTACCGCATGGCCTACTGTTTGCCTGCCGTCCGTATAACCTGCCAGAGCTGTTCATCCTGAACAAGGAAGCCTATGAGGCCTCGGAGCATGCTGCCATGAAGGCAATGGTCCTTGCTGTGCGTGGTTTTAGCCTCGGCGAGGATTCGCCCAAGTTCGACAAGCACGGTGTGCTGCAGATTCCGGATGACAAGCCGCAGCGCCGATATGGCATCGCGGTATCCAGTTGGAAAACGAGCATGGCGAGCTGGACGGCAACGGTTATGCGCATGCCCGACCCCGACGCCGAGCGTTACGCACGCCTGTGTTGTTTGCTAGATGGGGTGATTGCCCAGCCGCAGCATAGCCGCTACCTCATACTGCCGGAGCTCGCGCTGCCCGCACATTGGTTCATCCGCATTGCCCGTAAGTTGCAGGGGCGAGGTATTTCGCTGATCACCGGCATCGAATACTTGCATGCCAGCAAAGCGCGAGTGCGCAATCAGGTGTGGGCCGCACTGTCGCATGACGGGCTAGGATTTCCCTCGCTGATGATCTACCGGCAGGACAAGCAGCGACCAGCATTGCACGAGGAACAAGAGTTAACACGCCTAGCGAAACTAGAGATGTCTCCTGATAAAGCTTGGCGAACGCCGCCCATCGTGCAGCATGGCGATCTACGCTTTGCGCTGCTGGTCTGCAGCGAACTGACCAACATCAGCTACCGCGCTGCCTTGCGCGGCAAGGTAGACGCGCTGTTTGTGCCCGAATGGAACCCGGACATTGAAACCTTCAACGCCCTGGTGGAGTCAGCTGCGCTGGACGTGCATGCCTACATCATCCAGTGCAACGACCGCCAATACGGCGACAGCCGCATCCGCGCCCCGTTCAAGGAAAGCTGGCAACGGGACTTGCTTCGAGTCAAGGGGGGAGTGACCGACTATTGCGTCATTGGTGAAATCGACGTGCAGGCGCTACGACAGTTTCAGAGCAGCCACCGGTCCCCGACCCAGCCATTCAAACCGGTGCCCGATGGATTTGAGATTGCGTTCGGCCGCAAAGTATTGCCGGCGGGAGGCGAGTGAGTGATGGCCTAATCGCGTGCCGTGCAACCCGTTTCAAATTGAGGCGCTGACTTCAGCGCGTACCGTTCACATCGCCACGCGCGCGCAGACGCATGATGGTCTGGCGGCTCGTATTTAGTTCGCGGGCGACGGCGGAAACTGTCTGCCCCTGAGCGAGCCTCGCAAGCGCCCTCAATTCCTGCTTGTCGCTCAACGCTTTCGGACACGGCCCAGCAACTTCCCGGCGGATCGCGCACGTGCCAGGCCGGCGGCGGTCCGCTCCAGCAATAAATCACGCTCAAATTCTGCCACAGCCGACAGCACCGACATGGTCATCTTTCCTGCCGCACTTGTGAGGTCTGCCCCGCCGAGCGCAAGGCAATGAACTCGGACACCCATCGTCGCAAGTTCTTCGACTGTCGCGCGAACATCCATCGCATTGCGGCCGAGCCGATCGAGCTTCGTGACGACAAGCACGTCGCCCGTTTCTAGCCTGTCCAGCAGCTTCGAGAAACCGCCCCGCTGCTTCGCCGCGACTGAACCGGGTACGCACTCAGAAACCACGCGACGCGGCTCGATGTTAAATCCTGCAGAGCGGACTTCGAGGACTTGGTTCTCGGTCGTCTGATCAGCCGTCGAAGCGTCGCGATGCCTTTAAGCACTCCACCTCGCCACGGATCATGTACCTTGCCAGCGTTTCGATGCTGGCCCCGGAAGCAACCGGGTGTCCGGCCGCCGCGAGCAACTGGCGCGCGCGGTAGAGGTACTCGCCGAACGGTGCCTCGTCAGGTCGAGTCAAGCTGCTAATCATGGGATCGAGATTGCATAACTCGTCCTCGATAGTTACTCCCGGCGGTGGCGGTTGCCATAACGACTCAGTCGTTGCCTCCCAGAGCGGCTTAAACCATCCGCGTGATCTGTTCAAGCACGCCCCGGCTGACCGCCTCAACCGCCGGCAGCACGGCCTCAGCAGTCTTCTTTCCGACAACCATCTGCCTCTGGATTTCGAGAAGCGCATCGGGCAATTTGGCCCGACCTTCATCCAGATTTTTTGTTTCTAGGCTGATCTTGATTTCGCACTTGCCAAGGCTGGCTACTAGCAGCTTGGGCACACGTTTGCGCGCATAGTAGGTGCCATTTCTGCGCACCAGTCCCGGTGTTTTTCTCATGTTCTCCGAGTCCTTTGTGTACCACTGCTTGTGGACCGCAGGAATCGAAGCCTTTGATTTATCGGGATTTTGCAAGCTGCTCAAGCACTTGGGTAGTGTCTGGCGGAGAGAGGGGGAGTCTGGTCAGAAATCAATAAGCCCCTTAAATTCAACAACTTACAGTTGCCTCGGATACCCCTTTGTACCCGAAACACGGCTGAATTTTGTACCTCGATGCCTTGCTCGTCAAGCCGGGTTGCGGGTGCCGGGGCTGATGTGCTCAGCGCACCACGAACTCACCCTTCTACCGAATCGCTAGGCACCTACCCGCAATAATCACATAAGGTTTTCATCTGCTAAACTGTGAGCGAAAATCGGTTGCTTCGCCTTACCTATGCGAACATTTGACGTGCCGGAAGGTTTGTTTGGAAAATTAACAAAAAATTCACCAGGGGTTGTGTTGATGTTTCGATGCGCGAAAAATGACCACCAATGTGATTTTGGTCAATATGAAGACTTATGGAAAAATCACAAGAATTTCTGCAAGAGGATAGTTAGAATAACCGGTTACTATATCGTCTATATTGACAAAAAAAATAACATTGACTGGGAAACAACAGAAGCCTACGACTCCTCAAAGTCAGCGGAAAACAGTAGTGAAAATGAAAAGGCGCTCAGTCAGTGCTTGATTACCGAACACAAGCCGACAACTGGCTTGAGCGAAGCATCTGTATTGAGTTTCAAGACTATCGTAGGCGAGGCAATTGTAAATTGCCTGGAGAGCAATTGCGATGGCTCCATCGAAATTCTGAAGCAGGCTGATGAGTTTAGAATTGACCGAGTAATAGAAAAATCCAGGGGCTGGTATTTGAGTTACTCGGTGACGCTATCGGCAATTTTAATTTTTATCGCGCTATTAATTAATTCCAGAACCGTTGCCATCTGGAGCGATTTGCTACCATATATCGACATTGGCGCTTGGGCAATTGGGGGTGCGTGCTTGTCGATTATTTTACGGTCCGGTCACTTGCAGCATGCAAGTTACGCGGGAAGACCCCTTCATTTCATAGAATCCGGGTGTCGCCTTCTCGCAGGCTTTATATCTGGACAAATCGTGTATCTAGGCATCAAATCTGGAATATTGTTCGCCAGCTTAGTTACCCCTGCCAACTCTCAATACATCATCTCTCTTTTGGCATTATTGGCTGGAGCCAGCGAAAGATTTGCTCCTTCGATAATAACAAAGATAGAAGAATCAACTTTAATCACTGAAGTCGCCAAGGAGAATCAAAAATGACTTCCCGCAAGGCTTTAATTATCGGTGCCCCAGATGCAAAAATTCCGGGCGTGAAGGTGGATGTTGAAAATCTCAAAAAATATTTCAAGTCTCCCGTGGGAGGGCTTTGGTATGACCACGAGATAACAACGCTGATTTCCCCTTCCTCGTATGAAATTCGGAAAGAAATTAAGATTCTGAAGGCGAAGAATTATTCACTAATATTCTTCGCAGGACATGGCTACCATTCCAATCAAAGAAACAGCACAATTCTGCACATCAATTCAAGCGAAACCATGAATAGTTTGGAGCTGCGAATGGGTGCTCAGAAACACACGTTGATTTTGGATTGCTGTAGGAAGCGCGAGGATGAGCGGCGCTTCGTAAAGGCTGCAATGGAGTCAATGACGTTTGATTCTGCAAGAGGGCAAACTCTAAACCCTACGGAATGCAGGCATTACTTTGATAAAGAAATCTCCAATTGCGACGGCGGGATTGTTGTAATGAACTCCTGTTCCGTTAATGAGACGGCGGGAGAGAGCGAATCCGAAGGTGGTTACTACACGTCTTCGTTAATAGATTCCGCCAATGGATGGGCTGAAAAGAAATTGTTGACTATAGACTTAACCAAGAATTATGCGACCTCTTCCACCCAAGAATGCCATAATGCTGCTGCTGCACAAGTTAAAATGTTAAGCGGTGGGCGCCAAACTCCTGCTTTTGAGTCACCAAGAGCCGAAAAGAAATTCCCATTTGCCGTCGTGGCATAAATGAAAGGCATGTCGCAATAATTGCCGCTACGGTACGCCTTTCGTTGGCAGCGCGGTTCGTCCGGACCCGGTTGGCTCATCACAACCGGAACACCACAAGGTGCTCTGCAACCCCATCGCAGCGCATGGACCGGACGCTGACACCGGCTCAGTCGTGGCTATTTTTTGGTAGTGGCTACAAATACAGCCACTATTTACTAGGTGAATTTTTGGTTTTAAATAAATAACGAAAAACCTGAAGAATATGTCGAAATGGAGATATACTTAAGCGTCACACGCCAGCCGAGCACGAGCCGCCTGGCGATGCGCCATCCGGTCCATTGCCCGGTGGTAGTGACCGCCACTTTGGTCGGCTTGAAACGGCAGCGAAGTGGGGATACTGGTCTCTGTGGGGAAAAGAGTTGAGACGACCAGCACGCGGGCGAAGATAGCGCGTGACTCGAATGACTGTCGAAATCAGCCAGAATACAGGGTGGCTGATGAAAGGCTCCTAGCATTTATCGCTGGGGGCCTCCGGCATTCCCTGAGCATATATAGAAGTAAGAATATGCTCACTAAAATCCTAAACATATCCTCGATTAAGCATATGTGTAGGGTTATTCCATTTAAAGAAGCTATCAAGCAAGCATATTCAACCGGAATAACCAGAGCATATCCTCACGTGAGCATATGCATCAATGCCTCAATACGCATTATTCCCGTTATACATATGCTCGCGCAAACTAGGCGTATTTCTCGCTGTCCATGGAGACCGCTGCGCGGTCGGGCAGCCAGGGCGTCCGGTGAGCGGCGCGATGGCGTGGAAATCCGCGCCAATGGATATGTCCGGGGGAGGCTCGCTCTGGCGCTTTGCAGGCCCGGCACCGTCGGACGCGAGGGGGCGGAGCCCCTCCTCTTGCATACATCGATGCTGCACCCCACAGCCATGTAGGGTCGCGTGGCAGACGCCGTATGCGGTTACGGGTCACCGGGTACGTTAGTCCGATTTGGGGTGCTCTCCGGGCGTCCACGCCGTAGGCTCCAGGTCGGGGATGTGGTCAACGTGCGCACCGCGTAGCGGCCGTCCCCGGCCTTGCGCTGGGGGCGGGTAGGTTGTCCACATCGGGCGGGTGCCCGACTCCCGCCGGGAGGCCGAGCGAAGCATCTTGTAGACCGCGCAGCGGGCGTACAAGGTGCGTAGTGAGTACATACCTTGTTTGCGGAGCCTCATGCGAATGCGCTGTGGCTATACAAGCGTATGAGCTACCCAACCATTATCAGAACGACCAAACTCGCCAGCGCAGCAGCAGTGAAAGGCAGCGGGCGGCATACATGGCGCGAAGGCAAGACGCCCAACGCAGACCCTTCGCGAACCAGCGCGAATAGTGACTGGCGTGAGGTTAGATGCGCCGATGAACTGGCGGATGCCGTAGCTCGCCGAGTTGCACTGGCGACAGAGAAAGCACAGGAGCCAGTACTCTGCATCGAATACCTGATTACCGCCCGGGCCGGCGCTTTCATCGAGTTCGGCGGCCACGTCGATGCAGACGCGTATTTCCGTGACGCTCTTGAATGGCTTGAAAGGCGTCACGGGGCGGAGAACGTCGTCGCAGTCAACATTCAGCGCGACGAAACTGCGCCGCATCTCGTTGCGTATGTTGTGCCTCTAGTCGAGATAGCCGCAAAAACGCGCCGCCGTTCAGTTATTACAGGAACGAACGCCGATGGCACCAAGCAGCGTGAGACTCGCGAGTTTGCGCAGGCCGGAGGCGTTCGCCTTTCCGCAGCGCATTTTCAAGGGACACCGGCAAAACTCAGGGCACTGCAGGGAGATTTTGCAGCCTCGGTCGGCGCCCGTCACGGACTCGTGCGGGGAGTAGAAGGCTCACGCGCGGATCACCAAACTATCAAGCAGTGGTACACGCAACAGGCCGACCGCGACAAACGGCTGGCAACGGCGGAGCAACGAGCCGAAAAACTGCTTAAGGGCGTGGCAGTTTTCAGCCGGAAGGTAGCAGAAAAGGCACCGGAACTTGCCCGCGAACTGGGGCTGACCGAGCGTGCTTGGCGGCCAGAGCGAGTCCGGGTACGCGAATGAGCCTAGTCAGGTTTAGGCCCTTTTCGTGACGCCGTCACGGCAGCACAAACGGACTTCGTGATGCCGTCACGGCAACACAGCGAGGTTTCGTGACGAATCGTCACGTCAGTGCTTTCATGCTCTGTGACGCTGCCTATACTAAGCATGCAAGATAAACATGACCCCTTCACGCTCGACCTGTTTGGCGAGTCAGCCCCGCAACCAACCTGTGCGCCTAAGCGTGGTCGTCCTGAGACAGGCAGCGCGCTCAGTGATGCCGAACGCGCGAGGCGATATCGCGCTCGAAAGAAAGCCCGCGTGATGGAACTCCGGGATGAGAGTGCGCCTGTTAGCTCCAGCGTGATTGACCTGTCCGCGCTTCCACCCTGGAAGCGCCGGTAGTCACGACCACCAACCCGCATGCCCATCGACGGACAAGGATGATGTGGCCGAGATGAGCGGGTCTGCGAACTACACGTAAGAGAACAACGCTAACCCATACGGAACTCACAACATGTCCCCACGCTCCTATCAAATCATTCGACGCACGGGTCTTAACCTAAGCGTCGCCGTCGTTCTGTCGGTACTTGAGATTGGCATCAGTGGCTTGCTAGTTCAGCCGGTTCAAGCCGTCAGCCTACCGCTGCTGGCTGTCCTGCTGACCGGCAACCTCCTCATCGCCATAACCATGCCGGCCATGTCCATGGAGTGACACCTTTTGGTCCCTCAGGTGCCAGACAACGGCACCACGCCTTTCAGGACGACCGGCGTGGGTAGCGTGACACCATAGTTCAGCGCTGCCAGCCGGGTCGCCATGTCATGCAAAGTCACGAGCAGCGTTTCGTCTTCGTAGCCGTCGGCAACGGCGTTATCTGTTGACTCTTTATGCCCACTGATGCACCGCAGATTGACGCCGTTCTTGCGTCCGTGCGTCAGCAACGTATGGCGGAAGGTGTGCGAGCCGCGCACCGCATTGCCCACCTCATTCTCTACACCATGTAGTCCGATGGCCCGCATGTAGTTAGAAACGAACTTGCCGGGTGCGGCGCCAGCATCACCGCATGTGGGCTTCCACTTCGGGAAGAGTCGCCGCGCGCCGGCTCGCTTCATCTGTTCGAGGTAGTGTGGGAAGCCGAGGCGGACCAGTTCCGCGTGCATCGGAATCGTGCGTGGCCGACGTGTCTTCACCGACTTCTCTACCTCGGGGTCCGGGTTGTCGCCAGGTTCATTCGTGAGTCGAAGCCACCACACCCCATCACGGCACCCCCAATCGTATTGCGGGTTAATCTGACATATCTCCCGAACGCGTGCGCCAGTGTATAGCCCCACCGCTAACAGCCAGAATTGATGCACTTTCGCGGGGCTCGTGATGATTTTCTTCATCCGGGCGCCCGAGAAAATCAATTCAATCTCGTGAGATCGTAGCGCGCGTTGCTTCCGTTCCGTTTTCGTGCGGGATCCGACATACGGAATGTGGGTCGTTAGCGTCGTCGGGAAGCCTACATCCTGCCAATCAGCAACCGCGCGCTCGATGAATTTACGCAGGGACGCGAGATAAGAACCCTCATAGGTGCTCAGAGCCAGTGTCTGTTCCCATCTGCGCCCGGCCAATTCCCGGATACCGAGGCCATCTTTGCGGCGAAAATCCGTCCAGCGCGGGGGAAGTTTTTGAACCGTCAGCAGGAAATCTTTAACGTGCGACTGGCGTAAGTCGGTGACGGGCATGTCCCCAACAACTTCGAGAAAAGCCGGAAGGATGAAGGCATGTTTTTCGTTCATCGGCCCTTGTGATGGCGGAAGGTGCGCCAGGAACTCGCTGATAGCGGTCGACAGTCGCATCGCACTTACGCTTGCGGCGGGCTCCGGGGCCTTCAGCGGGGCCGAAACCGTCCGGACGAGCCGGGGCTTGCCCGAGTAGTCCGCGACGAGTATGTCGAGCGCTTCACCGTAGGCGGCAGCGTACTCAACGAGCAACGCGCGCTCTTGCAGCGAACCCCGTTGTGCATCCCCAATCCTGTATCCGCAGCGCTTGAGCGTGCCGTATAACATGTTTCGCCACCCTTGCGCGGCTACTTCGTCGCCGAATTGTGCCAGCGTGGCCCACCTCCTCACCCGCTCGATGTCATGTAGCTTCTGGACAGGATTCACAGACCCCCGGACGCGGTAACGCTGCTCACGGTCGCCACGGTGCACCTGCTCGATGACGGTCGCACGGAGGTGCGCAATGAAATCCGGGGTGATGGTGGGAACGTCGGCGAGTGGCGCGGAACTCTGCACGTTCGCGGGTTGCGCGTCCTGGGCGCTCGGTCCTGGCTGCGCTGTTGAAGTGCGGGCAGCTTCGATTTGCCTGTCGGTCTCGACAGCAAGTTCACGACAGCGTTGACAAGCGGCGCGGTATTCGCCGCCCAGTGCGACCTTGAATTCCCGCTTTCCGATGGCCGCGCGCGCATCGGCGGGAACCGCACGCCGGAACAGATAACCCGTCCCGTTCGGGCTTTTAGACATGTACTGCGGCATTGTATGGTCCTCGATGACCGTACTCGTGCCGCTCTTCGCCTGTGCCCGTTTTTGTACCTGCTTCTGTACCATGCAAAAAACTTAACCCCTTGAACTGTCTGGCATTCTGACGTTTCAAGGGGTTATTGGCAACCTGGCGGAGAGAGGGGGATTCGAACCCCCCTCCCGAAGCTCAGACGTTGGTGCTCGGGCGGAAGGTTGCGATATTGCTGCGATTATCGGCGAAACCTGTATGCCTGCACAGTACCCCCAAGAAGCGTGTGCGATACTGTATATCCATACAGCTATACGACACCATGGACCCGATCGAAGAATGGTGGGCCGAGCGAGCCGCCATCATGCATTACGATGGCGGCATGCCCCGCACCGACGCCGAGTATGCCGCCTACGCGCTGACCATTCGCCGCTTTGGTTCGCCCCTGCCGCGCACACGCTATTTCGACTCCCACCGGCTCGGTGAGGCTGAGCTCAGATGGCCCGACGAGACGGCCTCGGTCGAATATGTCGCGCCGCGGCCGGCGTGGATCCTGTGGGAGAAGTATCCGGACCCGAAACGATAATCTACGCCTGCGACCGCATGCTGGCCGCGAGCAGCTTCTGCGGCCCAAATTTCCCTTGCAAAATTAAACGAAAGTGTTTAATATAAATCCATGTTCAACGACATGGAGGGACGGTGAAACAGAGCGAGTTCAAGAGGTGGTTAGCCGAACAGGGCGCGACTTTCAAGGAAGGATCGAATCACACGAAGGTCTACCTGAACGGCAAGCAAACCACCCTTCCGAGGCACCCAGGCGAAATTAAAGAGGGAACCCGGAAAGCGATCTTGAAGCAGCTAGGCCTGAAGTGAGGGAGCCCCGAAAGGGGCTTTCTCCCCACCGTCCGCCACAGGCAAGGGAGTGCATATGTTGAGGTATCCGGGCCGGTTTGAACCGGCAGAAGAAGGCGGCTTCGTGGTGACGTTCCGCGACGTGCCCGAAGCCATCACGCAGGGCGACTCGATCGACGAGGCGCGCGCCATGGCGGCCGACGCGCTGCTCACGGCGATGGACTTCTACTTCGAGGGGAAGCGCCCTGTCCCGGCGCCGTCGAAGGCAAAAAAAGGCGAGGAGCTGGTCTCGCTTCCCGCGAACGTTTCGGCCAAGGTGCTGTTGCTCAATGAGATGGTCGGGCAGAAGGTGACGCCATCGGAACTCGCGCGCCGACTCGGCACGAGTCCGCAGGTCGTGAATCGCATCGTGGACATTAAACATGCGACGAAGATCGACACGCTTGCCGAAGCGGTACAGGCGTTGGGCAAGCGACTGGAAATCGCGGTCGTGTGATCGACGCGCGGCCAGACTGACAAAGGATCGGGAATGGACGACAGCGAGTGGCACGCGCGCGAGGCTCTATTGCTGGAGCACATCCGCCTGCTCGAAGAACGGGCGGCGCGGGCGGCCGCGCTCGTCTCAAAAGCGGTGGCCGCCATGACGGCGGCGAAAGCCGGCATGACCGACGACGAAGCGCGCTCGATTCTAAGCGACTGCGAGGCGTGGATCGACTGGGACGATGAACAGCACAAGCCGGTCTGGAGCGAAACCATCGGCCTGAATGGCTACTTCACCGCCGATCAACTGCGGGCGGTGCTGCACTTTGCGGGGAGGGAGGAAGGGTGAAGGCGCGCAGCCTGGGCGGCTGGCTGAAGAAGGGGTGCGGCAGCGCCCGAATGAGCGCCGCCGGATGAAGCGAGGTGCCCGTTACCCCGGCAGGCTGCGGATGACGTTCTCGATCAGGTGATCCGCGAGGATCGGCACGAGCATGGCCGGCTTGCCGATATGCGTCACGAGCGCCGATTGGTTCCACCCAAGCGGCACGTCGGGAACCGGATCGGAGCCGTTCTTGTAGACGTGGACGGGCACATTGCGCAGCAGCGTGCGCACACCGAGGCTCGGGCTCACGCGCGGCGCCTCGAACGCATAGACGGCAGCGGGCGGCGTGCCAGCCAGCGTCAGTGACACGGCGGCGCATACCGAAAGCGCGGCGCCGAGACTGTGGCCGACCAGGGTGACGAGCTGCCCGTCAATCGCCTTGAGCACATCGGCCTCGATGGCCTGCCACGCATTCCAGAAGCCCTGATGCACAGGCCCGACGCCTGGCACATCGACCGTCAGCGCATCGAGATCCGCGAGCCAGCACTCGAGGTTATCCGAGCCCGGAAACGCCACCACCAGCCCCGCATCGGTATGCCGGATGATGGCCCGCGAAGCGCTATCCACCTTCCCGATATCGGGCACGGCGGAATAGGCCTCTTGCGCGAGCAATGCCGCGTCGAGCGCGCCCATTACTGCGCGGCGCTGGCTGCGACGGGAGCGGAGGCAGCGGAGGCAGGGACCGGCGACGACGCTGCGGCCGGCGCGGATGCAGCCGAAGCGGCCGTCACGCTCGGATTGCCATATACCGCCAGTGCATTCGTCACCGTCAACTGGAACACGCCGAGCGCGGCGGCGACGAGAGGCTTTTGATCGGCCGGGATGAGGGTCGAGGCCATCACCGCCTGTTCGAGGGCCGGGATGCCGGTCGAAACGAGCGACTGCGCCGACGTGACGGTGATGGCACCAGCCGTGGCGCAGAAAAGACCGTTGGCCGTGGCCGCGGCGGCGACCTGCGGATCGAGCGCAGCCGTCGCGGTCAATGCGGGCTGGACGACCATGCAGCCATTGACGATGGTCGTCTGGAGTTTGCCGAGGTCGGCCGTGGCGGTGGCCTGTTGCGTGGTGGAGCAGCCAGCGGAAAACGCGAGCGCGACGACGCCCGCCAGAAGAACGGCGAATTTACGCATGATGGTGAGCCTTTACGGGAGAGAGCCGCGAGCGCGGCGAGA
>Ga0164242_10004113_pt1 | contig 16396 bp, 14 predicted proteins | sample OricomgcompostMG_FD_108783 | JGI IMG/M metagenome (GOLD analysis project Ga0164242, IMG submission 108783) | Miracle-Growth compost microbial communities from Emeryville, California, USA - Original compost - Miracle growth compost (MG) ...
GATAACCAATGTAACCGTGTAAAATATTTTGACACAAGACATAGCACGTCGGATCGAGCTGGTGCAGACAACCCGCTGGTTAAATAAATTGAAATGATAGATCAATGCCGGAATGACATCATCACCATACATTTATTTCCGGAAAGACAAGTATCAAATATGAAAGGGATATAGCCGGGTTTGCCGGTCCGAGAATTGCGGCATTTTGCAAGTTCAAATAGGAGATTTGGGCTTCTTTACCCATTGACTGAGTACCAGGTATAATTCCCGGTTGTCATAGCAGACAGGAGCCTCAGGCAAAGGCTGTTGCCGGCATACAGGTGAAATCATGGAAAACATATACGCAGGACCCATCTTAACTTTAATGGAGCCTGAGAGTTTGCCATTATTTTTAAAATGGGCCCTCGCGTAAACAGGATCAAGTGTACAAAACGTACAAGGAGCGTAAAATTTATCTGAATACAGTCTCATATTACTGTTTGAGTTCTCAGGCTCCCAGTAAGAATAAACTTAGGTCACAAACATACGTAAAAAACGTACAAATATGTACATAAACGTAAAAAAATATTTACAAACGTTTGCACATTTTTACACTCTTGTAATAACCTGTTAATACATTGATGTGGTGCATCGAGGAGATTTATTGGAGCGAATTGTAAAAGGGAGCAGTGTATCCATTAAGGTCCTTACCGGCAGGTTGGGTTACAGCAGAACTACTTATTATAACCATATTAGGAACAAAGATCTTCCGCTTGAAATTTTAAATAAATATGGCCGCGCACTCGGTTACGATTTCTCACATGAAATACCCGAGATGAGTGAGATGATGAACGTCATCAATACGGTGCCCTTATCGATTGAAGAAGCGGTCCGTCAACGGGAAATCTGGAAAGCGAAGTATTATGAATTGCTGGAAAAGCATAACCGCTATCTGGAGAGTATGATTATTGTGAAGCCGGGAAAGAAGGGAAGCTAAAGCGGCCGGCGATTTTCATAAGACTGCACCCGTTTTACGGGTTATGGCGGTAAACACATGCGGACGTTAAGACAAATCCTCATCTATGAAGCATACGGAGATATCAGGCTGTTTGGGCAGGTATAAAGAAGTGATCAATACATTGAAAAAAAGGCGGGGAATGGAAACCCAGCAATTGATCGCGGAGAAAATGCTGTACAAAAGGGGAGAGACGATTTCAGAATATGGCAATGCCAAAAATTTTAAAGAGCCTAAATTCCGCGAATTTGTAGGGCTGTTGTGTAAGGTATTTAACGTCAATCCCCATTTTATCTTTGAAGCAAAAGGTCCTATGTTTCTTGTAAGGGAGGAAGAACTCGCTTCCCTGGAAACCGTATCGAGGGAAATTCCGCTTGATCTGCAGATACAGTCGATCGAGTATGCCATCACCGTATTGGACGCCCAACTCAAAACACTTCGTGCAGGAATGCCGGATGATAAGACCGGGTTATCTTGACCTATTGGCAACAGTGATCATAATCTAAAGGGAACACCATTAAAAATCCGAAGCGTATCTGAGTTTTTCAAACCGGCCTTACTGGGACTGGCCCAATGATCGTTTCATTGGTACGACCAAAACTTCCATTACCTGGAACTCGTATAATAAGGCGATAAGTGCGTATACATGGCCTTTCTAAACTTTTCGGGTGTGCCCGTTTTCAATACTTCTAATAAATCTGCGTGTGAGATCCGGTCTTTTGGATCTAATTTATTCATATTCTTGTTCTTAGAGTATTTATAGACATAATCAAAAACAGGGAATAACAGTATTTGAAAACGTTTCAGCGTATCGTTTCCAGATATTTCATAGAGTTTTGCATGAAATTCAATTTCGTCTTCCTTGCTGAGGGTCTTTAGCTTGAATTGCTTATTTACAATCGCCTCCAGCGCTTCGATGTCTTTTTCCGTTTTATGATTAAATAACATCTCGGCCATACCCATTTCCAAGATAAGCCGTAGTTCAAAGATGTCTCGAAGTGTTTCCTTACCTAATATATAGGGATTCAATACACGCTCAAGCCCTCCCAGGATATCGGGCCGTGCCATAAACATGCCTTTGCGGGGCCTGCTTTCAATCATGCCGAGCATTCTAAGGCGTGAAAGAGCTTCGCGAACCACATTTCGGCTCACCTGCATTTTTTCTGCGATTTCGATCTCGTTAGGTAGCGGATCGCCTGGCTTAAAAGCGTTTTCTTCGAAAAACTGCCTCAGTTCATGCTCCACCCGATCTGTGAGTGAAATATTATGCAAAGGCTTTAATGAGGGGCTCTTTTCCATAATTAATTGAAGACGAGCATCTTAATTTTAAAATGCAAAAATAGATTAAAAAAAGTTGCCACGTACAGGAAATTTTTATTTGTTTGTTATATAAAATAATATATTTGTAGGACAAATGTAACTTTAGAATAATAATTATTTAATCCTTCCAAAAAATGTAGTATGAAGCATGTTCGTACCTTTTGCCTTAGCTCATTTATTTTGTTAGGCTTCGGATTGCTGGCCCGGAAAGCCACTGCTCAGCAGCAGACAGGCAGGGTCGTTGAGGCCCAATCAGGCAGTCCGCTTTCCGGTGCGACTATTTCCGATAAATCAGCCGGTTCGGGCACGATCAGTGGGGACGATGGTAGTTTCCGCCTAGCGGCGACTAAAGGAGACTCTCTTATTATTTCTTTGATCGGATACCAACCGCAAAGGATTGTTTATGACGGCCGGAAAAGCTTAGTGGTGCGTCTTAGCCAAAGTGCGCATCAGTTAAGCCAATTGGTAATAGTCGGCTACGGCGAGCAAAGCAGGGCGACGATTACTACTGCGATTTCGCAACTTGATCAGGATGTATTGAAAAATGCGCCTCGGGCAAATCTGGGAAGTGCGCTTCAAGGTACGCTTCCGGGCTTGAACGTAGTCAACACAACGGGTCAACCCGGAGCTTCCCCTTCAATCTTATTACGCGGCGGAGCCTCGATTAATAGTCCTGGTGCCCCGCTGGTCGTGGTAGACGGTATCATCAGACCTTTCAACGACCTACCTTCAGAGGATATTGCTTCGATTCAGTTGCTAAAAGATGCTGCCGCAACCGCCATATATGGAGCACGGGCAAATAACGGCGTACTCTTAATTACTACAAAGAAGGGGCAGCAAGGTAAAGCACGGATAACGTATAAATATACTACCGGGTTTAATACGGCAAGAGAAGGGTACCAATTCCTTGATGCGAAAGACTTTATTTATTATAACCGTCTGGGCAATCTGAATTCTGGCAGAACGCTTGACCAGGTAAATTCCTCCATGGGATATGGTTTAAAGACAGACGCTGCAGACCTGGCCTCTTTTGATATCCGATCCTATGGCCCCAATACTTCTTACCTGATGGCCGATGGATGGGATACAGTAGGCGATCCATATGGGGGAACGATTATTTTCAAGGATCATGGTGGCGAATTAGCGGATATATTATTCAGGAATACGCAGACGCAAGATCATTATATCAGTGTGTCTGGCGGTAATGAAAAGGGAACATACTACAGCAGTTTCGACTATTACAAGGAGGATGGCGTTATTGTGGGCTCCAGCTATAAACGATTTTCCGGAGATGTCAATGGCTCCTATAAGATAAAACCGAATCTTGAGATTGGTTCCGGCGTAACGGCTTCTACTTCGTCTCAGTATGGCGTGAATGGAAGTGAAATTAACACCATGTATCGCGGGTTGGCGCTATGGCCAACGTTTAACCCTTGGCTTGACTCAGCAAAAACACAACCTAATCCCGGGAACTCGGCTACGGATGGCAATCCGCTTTACTGGCTAAGTAAGCTGGATCGCTCTAACGAAGTAAATCAGGTGACGATTAATGCAAATGTTAAATGGGATATCATTCCTGGCTTGTTTGTGAAAGCTACCGGATCGGGATATCTCAAGGAAAACTTAAATGAATCTTTTCAGAAGGCAACGCAAACCTATTCCCAGATGTTCGCCGACCCTCCCTCGACTGGAAACACTACCCGACAGTCCTCCACCGCTTTTCTCAGGACGTTCCAGCAACAGTATAATGTGCTTGCAAATTATACCAAGTCATTTGGGAGGCATGATCTTAATGCTATGGTCGGTACGGAATATTATGATACCAGGGCGCTTACAATGCAGGTATTGGGCATGCAAGCCCCGACCGATGATATTTCAACGGCCAATGCCTCAACGGTCTTTAATCCAAATAATTCGTCGGATCCTAATAATCCTAATAACAACTATACCTTTAAAACTGATTACAGGATCATTTCTACATTCGGACGATTGAATTATGATTACGATCAACGTTACCTGATATCCCTTGATTTTAGAAGGGACGGAGTTTCCAGTTTGTCTACTCAAAATCATTTTGGCTTTTTCCCTGGCCTCTCTGTAGGATGGAATTTACAAAAAGAAAAGTTCTTTTCCGGCAGTGGGATTTCACGCATTGTATCGACATTTAAGCCCAGGGCCAGTTATGGTGTAAATGGGAATGTTGCGGGCTTGGGAGATTATGAAGTACAAGGAGTATATGGACTGCAAGGTCAGTATTATGGCAACTCCGGTTTTCTCAATACGGGGATCATCAACTCGAATCTGCGCTGGGAAAAAAGCAAGACGATGGATGTGGGCCTTGATATAGGATTTCTGAATGACCGGATAACTGCAGTAATGGATTACTATAACCGGAAAACCAGCGATCTGCTCACCAATCTCCCACTCCCAAGTTACACTGGTTTTAATACGGTAAGAACTAATCTTGGGACGCTTCAGAACCAGGGATATGAAATCAGTGTGACAGCAAACATTATCCGGCAGCCAAGCGGATTTAGCTGGGACGTATCGGGAAACGCATCCTATAATCAAAATAAAATACTAAAACTCCCATACAATGGCCAGCCGAACAACCGTCAAGGAGGTTTTCAGGTATATGACCCCAAAACCCAAAAAGTAGTGTGGGTTGGCGGTTATCAAGAAGGCCATGCGCTGGGCGATGTATATGCCTTTAAGCAAGTTTCTATTTTCAAAGACCAGGCGGAGATTGATAAGTTGGCGGCGAACAGGGTAGATGTAGTAGCAGACATTAGTGGCCCTAACAGCAATTATGGAGCGGGTAAGATTACTCCGGGAGATGTAAATTGGATGGATGTGGATCATAACGATACGATAGATACCAGGGATCAGGTATATATTGGAAATATCACGCCTAAGTGGACGGGTGGATTTTCGACAACGCTTTCTTATAAGGGGTTTAACTTGTATTCGCGTTTCCAGTTCGCGTTGGGATATGTGATCTACAATGATTATGTGGCCAGGATCCTGGGAAATTTCCAGGGAACCCTCAATTACATCGACTGGCAAACGCGCTCTTGGAGCCCTTCCAATGAAATTACGGACATTCCGAAGGTTTATTACGCCGACCAGGTCGCAGCACCTTTGGGTAAAAAGAATTATGTGAGGGCCAACAGTGCACTACCTTCCACCGATCCGAATGGGTATAATTCCCGTTTTTATGAAAATGGAGGTTATCTCGCGTGCCGGGAGATTACATTGTCCTACGACTTTCCTGAATCAATGCTTGCAAAGACCAGGGTATTGTCTTCTTCCAGGATCTATGCCAGCATGAACAATCTTTTTTATATCACAAAATTCTCCGGGCCTACTCCCGAGCCACCTGCAGATGGGGTATATCAAGGAACGTATCCAACTCCGAGATCCGTAGTCTTAGGCGTCCAGGTTTCATTTTAAATTCTTCAATCCACTGTAACATGAAAAAGAATCAACGTTCTATATTGGCACTTTTGGCACTGGCATTCCTTTTCGGATCTTGCGCTAAGAAACTTGATCTTGCGCCGGTCAGTACGATTTCCGATGCTAATTACTGGAAAACGGCTGACCAGTTTTCTGCATTTGTGGCAGGTCTTCACATTGCCTTCAGAAATTGTACCCGGTCTTTTGAGTTTCTCGGAGAAATACGTGCCGATAATTTCGGCACCGATCCAGGGAATAATTCAGCATTTACAGGAGAATCGGTGGCGGATTACGAATACATGTGGAATAATAATCTTAGTGCTGATAAGGCAGGCGTGCCCAATTTTGGCGGATTTTATACAAATATCAACCAAATTAATTTGCTGATTAGTAAACTGAACTCGACAGATATCGTTACTCCAGAGGATCAGCAATATTATCTTGGAGTTGCCTATGGAATGCGTGCGTTCTATTATTTTCAATTACTGAGATCCTGGGGCGACGTAATCATACAGACGGAACCTACCGTCTCCATTGATGTTTCTAACCTTGCCAAGGCTGCCTCCCCCTCAGACAGTGTGATGGCGTTGATAAAGGCTGATATTGCGCTATCTGAAACCAGTTTTGGAGACGACTATACATTTCGGGAGAATAAAAGCTATTGGTCGAAGGCGGCAACGCTGATGCTTAAAGCCAATGTGTATCTATGGACAAGTTATCGTGGCGGAGGAACAGGGGACGCCACGATTGCGCTGAACGCACTTAACGATATTCAGCAGCATATTTCCTCCCTTCGATTAATGGATAACTATATGGATGTATTCTCCACGCCCCACAAAGATAATGATGAGATCATCTTTGCAATTCATAATCAATTGAATGAATCCTCCCAACCCTTCGCAAGTGTGTTTTATCCACAAACGAATTTTATTATTAATTACTATGATTCCGTAAGTCAGCAGAAGTTCAACGTCGCTAACAGCAATTGGGCCGGCTTGTTACAAGTTCCGGTTAAAATAGCTACTTTTCGTACTTTCAATGACAAAGATACCCGTAAGTGGGCTGCCATCACCGCCGCTTATAACTTACAAGACAGCCATTATCAAATCGCCGGTTGTTTTTTGACCAAGTATAAAGGGCAACAGGATGCGGGTAAGACGGTCTATACGGATGACTATCCTATTTATCGGTATGCCGGCCTTTTACTTTTGAAGGCAGAAGCGGAGAGTATCCTGGGAATGGACGCCTCCCAGGAAATTAATATGGTCAGGGCCAGGGCCTACGGAGCGGATTATCATGAAAACGTGGACGGGTATCCGCATCAGCCGGTAGATAAAAGCTGGCAGGAAGCGATTTTGCAAGAGCGGCGTTTTGAGCTAATGGGTGAAGGAAAGAGATGGTATGACCTCAGAAGAATGGGTGACGATTTTGTCTACAAGCACACTAACATTCAGCCTTCTGATGCCTATAAACTTCTATGGCCGATTGACCGGAATACATTGACTAATAATTCGGCCCTCCAGCAAACCCCTGGTTATCCCTTGTTCTAAAATATTTGATCTTATGCCTATTTGTTTTAGTATTTCAACCGGCTTATCTTACGCTTTGGTGGGACATGGACAGAAATGCTTCCTCACAATATGTTTTGCTGCCATCCTGCTGACTGGCTGCAAAACATTGAAGCCCGGTAATCACCGGGATGCTACAGCTCCCCATGCGGTGTTGAATTTGGATCCTGGGCCCGATAATCCAAGAAACAGCGAGGGTGATTTTATAACCCTCAAAAATGGCCAGATTCTGTTTGTCTACAGTCATTTTACCGGGGCATCAGGGAGTGATTTTGCGCATGCTTACCTGGCTAGCCGTTATTCTAAGGATGGGGGAAGGACCTGGAGCCAAACAGATAAGGTGGAAATTAATTCAGAAGGAATGATGAATGTGATGTCCGTATCGCTACTGCGTTTGCAGGACGGACAGATTGCTCTATTCTATGTTCGGAAAAATTCTGAAGAAGATTGTATTCCGATGATGCGCATTTCTTCCGATGAGGCAAAAAGCTGGGGCCCTGCCATTCCCTGCATTACGGATAGAAAGGGATATTTCGTATTGAATAATTCCAGGGTGATACAACTGAAATCTGGCAGAATATTATTGCCCGTAGCTTTGCATAAAGTGCCTGGTGATGCCAAATGGTCCGAGTCCGGGAAACTGTTTTGCTATTATTCCGATGATAATGGAAATACCTGGAAAGCGAGTGAGGAAGTATCCAATCCGGGCCATGTACTTACCCAGGAGCCAGGCGTCGTCGAATTAAATAATGATGCAATACTCATGTTTATCCGGACAAATGCAGGCGTGCAGTATTTTTCGAATTCGAAGGATGGTGGCCAGACCTGGACGGCTATTTATCCTAGCAGTCTTGCTTCACCCGTTTCGCCTGCTTCCATCAAGCGAATTCCGGCTACCGGGGATCTACTCGTGGCCTGGAATAATAATGATGGAAGCGATCCCGCTATTAAGGGAAAGCGTACGCCGTTTACCGTCTCCGTGTCTCGCGATAACGGGAAGACCTGGAAACACTATAAAACGATTGAAGACAATCCGAAAGGATGGTACTGTTATACGGCCATTCATTTTATCGGAAACGAAGTACTCTTGGGATATTGTGCAGGCGATCAAACAACCAGCAATGGCCTGGCGCGGACCCGAATTACCAGGATCGGTTTGGATTGGATCTATCAGTAAAGAGATGAGGACGATTTCATTTGGCATGAAGATTAGTTATGAGAGATGATTTAAGCAAAGCCCCAATGGGGATCAAAGGAATAATTGCCAGTTTTTTGTTGCTGATTTTCTCGGTTGCAGCCCATGGGCAGCAGCCGATCATCCGGTCGGAACTTCCGTCTTTACCTGGCGGGAAAGGATGGGCAGGCATGTTTGCAGGAGTCAGTGACAGCATACTGTTCTGTATGGGAGGAGCCAATTTCCCCGATCAATTACCCTGGAAGGGGGGTGAAAAGAAATGGTATGCGGACATCTATATGCTGCGGAGAGGAAATACCTGGAACAGATTAAAGGTCAAATTACCCCAGCCTTTAGGCTACGGGGTCTCGGTTTCCTATCATGGAGACATTATCCTCATTGGGGGCATGAATGCTGATTCAGTCTCCCGCAAGGTATATGCCTGTCGTTGGGAGAACGGACGCTTCATGATCCGCTCCTATCCTGATCTTCCGGTGCCACTAGCCAATATGGCGGGTACCCTGGTAAAAAATATCATTATCGTTGCAGGCGGCATAGACGCCGTTTTGGGGCAACCACTTCGTAAATGCTATGGATTGGATCTCGAACATCTGGAAAGCGGATGGTTTCCGCTGGCCCCCATTCCAGGGTCCGGACGGATACTTGCTATGTGCGCTGCGCATCAAGGAAAGTTTTTCCTGTTTGGTGGTGAACGATCCGACACCAGTGTGGCTGGAATACCTTTTCGCCATATCCTCCCAAAGGCATATTGTTTTACACCTGAATACACAACCAAAGGATGGAGCGGCACGTGGCGGAAACTTTCACCCATGCCACACGGGATCTCCGCAGCGGCGACGCCGCTGCCTGTCTTGAAGGGCCAATTGTTCTTTTGGGGTGGCGTTGACCCACTCACTGCACTTAATACCGATCCCGCTAATCCAGATGCTATATCCAAAGATATGTTTCTCTATGACCTTTCAGCCGATACCTGGCGATATCTTGGGAAAGAACACTTACAGCGGCCCCGAGTTACCTTACCAACTGTATATTGGCATGGCGAGTGGGTATATGTGAGTGGTGAAGTGAGTGCCGGTGTAAGAACCAATACGCTTGTTTCAGTGAACAAAAATTGAATAATGTCCTAAACAAAAGAATGATGACAATTCAAACCCACCTACGGGTTCATGGCTTTAAATCCATGATAGCCGTATTCTTTGCAATAACGCTGACCATAGGAATGCTGCCATGTAAAAGCGTTTACGCACAACGGAAGGTCAGTAAGGGTAATCAAGTTGTGCTTACGCTTCCATACGGTTCGGATAACCCCCGTAACAGTGAAGGCGACTTCGTTACCCTGAAAAGCGGTAGAATACTATTTATCTACAGCCATTTTTCGGGTACAAACAGAGATGACAACGGGAATTCCTATCTAGCTAGCCGCTATTCAGATGACGGAGGACGAACCTGGAGCGATAAAGATGAGATTGTGGTCAGAAGGAAGGATAACAAAAACGTGATGAGTGTTTCATTGCTTCGGCTAAAAAGCGGCCCTATCGCCTTATTCTATCTTAGAAAGAACTCAAATGAGGATTGCATCCCCATGATGCGCATTTCTACTGACGAGGCAAAGACCTGGAGCGAACCCGTAAAATGTATCACTGATAAGGAAGGTTATTTTGTATTAAATAATAACCGGGTCATTCAACTGGAAAATGGCCGGATATTGATGGCGGTTGCGCAACATAAATGGCCGGGTGCCAAGTTTACCTGGACGGCGCGATTATTTGGTTATTATTCCGATGATGACGGAAAGACCTGGCATTCCAGCGTACAAGTGCCTAATCCGGATAAAGTGGTGACGCAGGAACCTGGTATCGTGGCATTAAATGACGGCCGCTTGTTGATGTATATCCGTACGAATGCCCACGTACAATACTATGCTTATTCTTCCGACCAAGGCCTGCAATGGACTGCCGCCATGCCCAGTACGATTGCTTCGCCTCTGGGGCCGGCCTCTATGGTAAAGATGCCTCATAATAAAGGACTATTGCTGGTCTGGAACGATAATAGCAAAAATGAAAAGCGTACTCCGTTAAATATCGCCATTTCTACAGATCAAGGTAAAACCTGGAAGCACGAAAAGGTAGTGGCTTCAGACCCCGACGTTGATTATTGCTATACGGCCATTCATTTTGTGGGGAAATATATGTTGCTGGGATACCTGATATCGAACAAAAAAGGCGTGACAACAGTCATAAGGAGGGTTAGCACGAAGTGGCTTCATCGGTGATTGTTATAATTCGCTAAAAATTAATCTATTAAAGCGGTTTTGATTTTATGAAAGACGGTAAACTACCGAATAAAATAGTTCAACTTACCGGTAAACAGACAGTTGGTCCGCATGTATTGATCTCGGCGGGCGTGCATGGAGATGAATACGAGCCGATGCTGGCCATCCAGGCCCTAACGGAGATTTTAGGCGGCATGCTTTTGAAGGGAACTGTCACGCTTATGCCCATCGTTAATGTAGGTGCTTATTTGTCGGAGAATCGTTTGGGTATGGACGGATTGGATCTGGCAAGGATCTGTCCCGGCAATGCTACCGGAAGCGACTCCCAGCAAGCGGCAGCCGAAGTCAGCTTATTGATCCGGGAAGCGGACTACTACATTGACCTGCATACAGGCGGCAGACTATTTGATATTTTCCCCTTAGCAGGCTATATGCTGCATCCCGATGCTGATGTGTTAGAAAAGCAGCGAAAAATGGCCGGGACATTTGGCCTTCCGGTAGTGTGGGGCACCGAGGCGAAGCCAGAGGGACGTACTCTTTCTGTTGCGCGAGATGCCCGGGTGCCGGCTATTTATGTCGAATATGGCGGTGGAGGCCTTCTCAGAAAAGAAGTAAAGCTTGCCTATCTCCAAGGTTGTATGCGCGTATTGGCGTGGCTGAATATGGTTGAGGCGTCTGAGAAAGCGATCCCCCAAATAACCTATTGGGTAGAGGACAATCGGCCTTCCGGAGGCTATTTGCAAGGTAAGATGCCTGCTCCTATGACCGGCATTTTTGAGTGTCATGTTTCATTAGGCGATCGGGTGAAAAAGGGTGCTCCCTGGGGTAGCTTGTATGATCCCATTCATGGTGAAATCAAAGAGATAGAGGCGGATATGGATGGAATCGTGCTTTTTGTCCGAAAGGCACCCTTTGTGAGAAAGGCCGAAGCATTAGGCGGTATTCTTCCTATTACGGAACCAGGAAAACAATTTATTGATGCAAAGCCATAAAATAGCACTCATTACGGGTGCGGCAGGCAGCATAGGCAGAGCGCTTGCCATTAAGTTTGCCGCCGGTGGATATCATGTCGCGCTAGGCGACGTTGATGCAGACACGCTCGGTATTGTTGCAAAGGATATCCGGAGCAGGGGAGGGGAATGCAGCTGCATGCCGGGCAATGTGGAAGACGATGCCTACTTAAGATCTTTTGTGACAGAAACCCTGCACCAGTTCGGCAGGATAGATGTCGTAATCAACAATGCTGCCTGGAGGACGCTGGGTTCCATGAGAGATATTTCTCTTGACGAATGGGAAAAAACGCTCAGGATATGTTTGACAGCACCGGCTTTTTTAGCAAAGTATGCCGCCGAAGCAATGGAAAAAAATAATATTCCCGGTGTCATTGTAAACATCTCTAGCGTCATGGCCCAACGAGCCGGGGGGAGCAGCCCGGCATATATCGCTGCTAAAGGGGCCTTAGAAAGCCTTACCTACGAGTTGGCCGTCTTATACGGCCCCAGGGGTATACGGGTAGTCGCGGTGAGTCCTGGAAGCATCATGAATGGTTTAAGCGGCGATTACCGGGACGAAGCCGGGAGTAACATTGCGCAAGCCCTTTCTGAGCATGTGGCGGATCTGACTCCTTTGGGCCGGCCCGGTACGCCGGAAGAGGTCGCCAATGTGTGCTATTGGATTTGCTCGGCAGACGCAAGCTATGTGACGGGTACTACCATGCTGGTCGATGGCGGACTACAACATAATTTTAACACCTATACGCTTAAAAAGCTTCAATTTCCAAACGAATTTTGAAAGGTATCTGGACATACGAAAACTTGCTTCCTGCCATGGAGGAAGGTAAGCGAATATTCTTGGGCGAGGGACATACGCCCTTGGTCAGATCACGACATCTTGGACCGGCCATGGGATTAGAACACTTATACTTCAAATTGGAATCCATTAATCCATCAGGATCCTACAAAGACCGTTTTGCGGCCGCCTTGGTGTCCGACTTGGAAAGCCGGAATATTCCTTTTTGTGTGGCAACCTCCAGTGGTAATACGGGAGCGGCCTTAGCCGCTTATTGCGCTGCAGCGGGCATCTCCTGTTTTTTGGCTATCGTGGATGGAGCGCCTGCCGGTAAGCTCCAACAGATGCAGGCATATGGTGCCCATACGCTGATGGTTCGAGGTTTCGGGAAAGATCGTGCGACCACAGATGCTGTTATCTCCGCTCTTCATGCGTTTACGGCAGATAGGGCTGCACAGGTGGCCATTAGTGCCTATTGCTATAGTCCTCTTGCCATGAGTGGAGTTGAAACCATCGCTTTTGAGTTAGCCGAGGAAACGCTCTTGCATGACGGGCATGTATTTGTCCCCGCGGGCGGAGGCGGACTGACGCTTGCCGTGATTAACGGGTTCTCACGATGGAAGGCGCTGCATCCGTCATTTCATCAGCCGCATATCCATTGCGTGCAGCCAGAAGGAAATGATACCATAGCAGGCCCCCTCAGACAGGGATTAATGGGAGCGCAAAAGCTAGCTGAGAGCAAAACTGTGGTCAGTGGTTTGCAAGTGCCTTCGATCATGGACGGAGATCAGGTCATTGCGGGCTGCCGGGCTTCCGGCGGCACAGGGTTTACGGTTACCGATGAAGCGGTATTCCGGTGTCAATATGATCTTGCAACGCAGGAGGGAATCTATGCCGAGCCGGCAGGAGCTGTCGCACTGGCCGGATTGCGTCTTGCGGTTCAACGCCGTGAGATTGATAGCCGTTCCCCGGCGATTTGTCTCGTGACCGGACATGGATTCAAGGATCCCGGTGCTGTAGAAAAAATGGCCCGGATTTCAGGAGGGAAATATTTTGAATCGGTAGGAGGCTTTATGAATTATTTGAAAGAACAATTAAAAAAATAGTAAAACGATTAACATGAAAGACAAATTTAGGGGATTGTGGCCGGCTATGCTGACTCCTGTGGATGATCAGGGCGCTCCGGAACTTAAAGAATTGGAGAAGCTGACCTCCCGGTTGATTTCTGAAGACCTGGACGGATTATATATTCTGGGGTCCACCGGACAAGGCGTATTATTTACCGAGGAGCAAAGAAAAAAAGTAACGGAGGTGGTATGCGGGGTAACTGCTAAACAAGTTCCGGTGATTGTACAAGTAGGTTCTCTGACAACCGCTGAATCTGTTAGATTAGCCATCCATGCCGCCCGTTCAGGCGCGGATGGTGTTTCTTCCGTAGGACCCATTTATTTCTCGGGTTCGGCAGAGATGGCGCTTGAACATTATCGTAGTATTGCTCATGCCACAGAATTGCCGTTCTTTCCCTATCAGCTAGGCGATCGTTCTATTCCCGGAGACACCTTTAAATTTATTGACGCCCTCATGGAGATTCCGACCGTTACTGGCATGAAATTGACGACTAACCATCTGCTCGAAATCAGTACAATTTTCAATTATGCCGGAGACAGGTTAAAGCTTTTCAGTGGGTCGGATGAGTTATTGTGCCATGCGTCGCTTTGCGGGACAGTGGGGGCCATCGGTTCTATGTATAATCTTTGGGGAAAAGCCTGCAAATATACCCTTGAAGAATTTACCATGGGAAATTATGAACTTACCAAACGTTTTATGCTTTCGTTTCAGGAAGTCATTCAGCTCATTCTGCCAAATATTTGGACGTTTCTCCGTTCCGCTATGAAGCTGAAGTACCAGATTGATATAGGCCGGAGTGTGGCTCCTCTGGGAAATGTTTCCAAGGAATGGGATGAAGCGACAGTCAGAAACTTGGTGGAGAAAATAGATGTTTTTGCAGAAAGCTTAAAACAACAACAGTCATGATAACGACAGCGGATTTTCCCTTGTTGCAACAGCAACTTTATACGGCAGTCCTTTGCGATGCAATGGACCAGTTAGGCTATAGAAACCAGTCTCCTCGCATTGCCTTTCAGGCGTTCACAGGCATCACCCATATGATGGGTCGTTGCAAGACAACCTTGTGGGCAGATATGTACCATGAGGATACTCATCCCTATGAATTGGAGCTACAGGCAGTGGACGGTTGCAAGCCTGGAGAAGTTTTGATCTGTGAAGCTGGAGGATCGCAACGCTCGGGTATCTGGGGAGAGTTGCTCTCTACTGCGGCCTTAAACAGCGGTTGTGTAGGCGCACTGGTTCATGGTGCCATAAGGGATGTCGTCAGAATGACGGAGATGGGCTTTCCGGTTTTTGCAACCGGAAAATGTGTCTATGACAGCCTCCACAGACAGCGCGTGATCGATATCGATGTACCGGTTTTTATTGACGGAGTGGTTTTCGCTCCCGGCGACTTAGTCTTCTCAGATGAAGACGGGATAGTAGTTGTGCCCGCGGCTATTGAAGATCAAGTGGTGCAAAATGCCTTGTCCAAGGCAAAGGCAGAAAACCTGACACGAAAAGAAATTAAAAACGGTATGAAGGCTACGGAAGCTTATCAGAAATATGGCATATTATGACAGACAAGAAGATTATACAAGGATCTGGCGTTCCTCAAAGCCATCTGCCGTTTTCACCGGGTCTTGAATCAGGTGGATTCGTCTTTATTTCGGGGCAGGCGTCTGTTGATCTTACGGGAAACATTGTCACTGAAACATTTGAACAAGAATGCAGGCGGTCTTTTCGTAACCTTGAAAGGGTTCTTCAGGGAGCCGGACTTGGATTTGAAGACGTTGTCCAAGTCAGGAACTATGTAGGAAAGCAAGAATACCTGGTTTCTTTTAATGAAATCTACCGGGAATTCTTTCATGCGCCGTTTCCCGCCAGGACGACGCTGATTGGTTGCCTGGGAGACGTGCTGAAGTTTGAGGTTGAGGCCATCGCAAGAATACGCAGTTAAAGGACTATTATGAAATACAGGATAGCGATACTGGGCATTTACCACGAGTCAAATACCTTCTTGAATCGCCCGACAACACTCAAGGAGTTTCAGCAATGCTATTTGCTCAGGGGAAATGAACTTATAGAGGAATATCATGACGCTTATCATGAAATCGGCGGAATGATCGAGGTGCTTAAAGCGGCCGGGGCCGAAATCATTCCTGTGTTTTTCGCCCAGGCTACTCCCGGCGGCACCATTACCGCCGCTGCTTTTGAAGCGCTGTATGAAGAAATGTTCCATCGCCTGGATCAGGTACTTCCGGTCGATGGATGCCTGGTCATACCGCACGGGGCCGCCGTATCCGAAGCACATCCGGATATGGACGGGCATTGGCTGACATGTCTCCGGGAAAAATTAGGCGATTCCATCCCGGTTATGGGTACCTTGGATCCTCATGCAAATGTAAGCATGGCCATGGCTGCCGCGACGGATGTCTTAATTTCCTATAAAACCAACCCGCATATCGATCAGAAAGCACGTGGGAAGGACGCCGCCCGGTTGATGATGGACACTCTGGAAGGCCGGATACGGCCTCGTCAGATATTGAAGCAACTTCCCCTGGCGATCAGCATCGAGCAGCAGGAGACCGAAAAGGATCCGTTGCGCACCTTTTTAAAACAAGCTGCAGCAGAAATACATGATGCTGGCGTGCTTTCCTGGAGTTTATGTTTTGGGTTTCCCTATGCCGATGTCC
>Ga0164242_10004114_pt1 | contig 16390 bp, 24 predicted proteins | sample OricomgcompostMG_FD_108783 | JGI IMG/M metagenome (GOLD analysis project Ga0164242, IMG submission 108783) | Miracle-Growth compost microbial communities from Emeryville, California, USA - Original compost - Miracle growth compost (MG) ...
AGCGTTAGGGGAACTGTTCCGGTTAACGGGAAATTCCCCGTCAGAAGTCGCCTCAATAATTTTATTTGCCGCTTCGTCCACAATATCTTTTATCTTTATTTGTTGATCCTCTGAAAGATAGCGCTTTACATTGGCGACAGCCGCCTCGACGGAAAGCGGATGAGGTTTGGAATATTCAAGGATTGCTTCAACCTGTTGTTGGATTTTAGAAAAAAAGCTATCTGCATCAGTTATATCGATAATCTGCGCTTGCCGGCGCTGAATTAAACCATTTGCTTCCTCGGAAGCTTCTCCGTGCAAGGCCCAATAAGTTGTGAAGCGCCGATTTTTTGCTGATTCGATTGCCTCCCGTAACGCAATGTCCCAGGTAGCTGACCATCCACATACGATTAAGCCAAACTCATCTAATATGCGATCAAGCAATTCTTTGCAATTTTCCGAATATTTAGTCAGCTCATCTATGGTATTGAGAATTCTGCTATCCAGATAATCCCCGTGGACTTTGAGTAAAAGTACTTTTATGTGAGTTAGCGGTAAGGCTCCACTTATTTGATCTTCCGTACTGATTACAGTTGGAGTAATATTCTCAGCAGCCAATGCCGTTTCCATCAAGCGATCAAAATTTGTTGTAATAATAACCTTGATATGTCCCTTAGCGACCAATGCAGCAATGGCTTGGTGCGCAAGAGTGGGCTGCTTTTCCCCGCGTTCGCGCTCTTCCTCATCGGGTTCAAAATAAGATTTCAATAACTGTTGACGCTCTGTGGGAGTTTTCGCGAGATCATTAAGTAGATCAGAATAATCTACTACTTTTCCCACGGTCTCAACATACCATTTTTCAGGATTAGGTTTACATTGCTCCAGTTCATTTCTTTGGGCCGCCATCTTTTGGATAAGATCAACTGTCACTTCCCAACCCGTGGGAATATTTGCGGCTTTTGATACGCCAGAACCGAGTAAAACCGCATACACGCCAGGGTTCGCTTGGATGGAAAATGCCAGGGATTCAATGGGTTCGATCATAATGCTTAATAGTTAAAAGTACTTTTATTGTATTCATGTGATTTCATATCAATCGAAAAAGCGAGTTTTTATGGATATCATTACCTAGGCTTTAAAAGTAAGATTAATTCATCTGTGAGTTTTCGAGATGCTCTATGTCCTGCTTTCCCCTTTCCTCCTAATGTGCTGAACTTAGTCTTGACTATTCTATTTTTTATTTTAAAGTTTTTAGTGGCAATTGCTTCTATATCTTTACTCGACATACCATTGCTACACTCTACGTTAGGGAAAGTAATTAATACTGTAGCGCCAGTTGAAGATAGTGCATCTAGTATTTTTGTAAAAGCCGATAACGATTGTGCACTAGAACTAAACTCAGAACGCGGACGTTCATCCAATGGTGGATAGCGTCCAACTCCTGTTATATCGCCGCAACTTCCCCGGGCTATAGTTTCCAATACATGATAAAAACGGCTGTATTGAACATTTGAATAAGGCGGGTCTAAAATAGCTAAATCTGTATTACGTAAATTATTCGCATAATTGACTGCATCTCCTGTGTAAGTTTCCCCTCGTAAACGTGCATATTGAGCAGAGATATTAAGAACTGCATGAGCGCATAAATCAAATGGATTTTTTTGCCAAGATTCTCTTAGATACTTACTTCCGCCCTCAGTGGGTTGAAAAGGTTGAGCCGTGTGTCCAGGTGATGCTGCGCAACGGCTAGCAACTGTCAGCATTGCAGCTAATGCTACTTTCCTTTCAGGGTTATTTTGAGGGAGGTATTTACGCAAGTAATCAAAGGCGAGTGCTTGTGCTGGGCTGAAATAATGCCCGCCGTAAGCATATAAAATGAGGGAACGATTTTTTTTGCGTGAACAAAAATTTCGGGCATCTAACACCATGGAAGCAAAAATATCGGTGAAATCTTTTTGCTTTAACAATCTGTTTGGACGATCATTGCAAGATTTTTTGATTTTATCAATAGAATATAAGTATGTTTTTGATAACTCGTTCCATTCTGTTAGAAGTGCTGATCTCCGATATCTGTTCAACGAATGCTTAATCCATTGTTCTATCAATACTTCTGTATTAATAGGCGAAGTTCGTTCAATAACAGAACCTGCTAACGTTGTCGCATACAACTGCAAATCTACCGCTAAAACAGAACAATTTGTATTTTGGGCAGCAAATTGTGAAATAAAGCCTGCTCCACAAAATAAATCTACAACACGATTCAAGTTTTTAGCTTGATCAACAATCATTTCTCCTAAACCATTTTGGAGCATGAGTTGTTTCGAACCCATATACTTCATAACCCCATACCCCATAATCCGACTCTTTCACATTCACCTAAAATAGCTAATGCGTTAGAATTTTCTCGCCTCCATTGCATTGTAGAATTGTATGTGGAAGAGGTTTCTATATTGCTTAATGCTTCCGTGACATCTTGCCATGTGTCGCCTAATTCATAACTGCTTTGATCAATCAGGCCACTATTTTCTGCGAGAGGTTGCCACCAGAATGAAAGCATATTAGAGTTAATATTGGCTTCCTTGATTATTTTTTGGCAACCTGCTGTAGCCATCCTTAACAGTAAGAATGCTCTGGATAATATCTGATAAGGAAAATCAGCATGGGTATGTGAGTCCTTTCTCTTTGCATACGAAACTATTGAATTTAAATGACTTTCTTCTAAACCAACAAATTGTTTTTGCCAAAGGGCAGCTTTTTTATTGGTGAGTATTTCATCTTTATTAATGTTATACACACTAAGGATCATTTTTTCCACGGCTGCATTATATCCACTCGGCTTGCGTTTTTTTAAAATGAGTAACGATGAATATAATAATTGAAGATCTATTGCTTGAAGGCAATAATTGGTATTGCCACTCGGTTCACATAATTGCCAAAAGTTGCTTATAAAATCAACGTTTTTTTGAATAGAGACATGATTTGTAGGCTGAAGTCTGGATGGACGATAGGAGACCTCATTTCGAGCAGTGCTGTCTTCCATTTCTGCGAATCGTTTTAAGTCTACTCCCCATTGTTTTAGCCACCTTTGCCCAATTGCCCTGGCAGATATTAAGTTTGATAGCCAATCGCCCAATGTAATCGAATCGTGAGCAAGTTCTCCCATTAGTAATTGTTTACATTGTTCGGTTCTTGTCCATTCGTCAAGAAGAGCCCAACAAGCTTTGTGGGTAGTAGCTGTAACAGTTTTGTTCATCTGAATCTGAGATATCGTGTGGACATTGAGCTTGCTATTATCATAATAGACAATTAAATGCTTATTATTAAAGACTCCAATACCGCTACATGCAAGGATAGACATTGCTGCGCGCAATTCTGCATAATAAGCCAGGTGAATTGACGTAGCCCGGTCAAATCGATATTGAGCATCTAACGCTCTTCCTAAAAAAGTCCAACCATCCATGCAATGATTAAATGAGGAAGCCAATATGTATATAGCGATGTCTGTGACTTGACCATTAAAGACACTCTTTTTTGTGTCTTTCCCTATTTGACCTATACAATTCTTTAGATATTTATTGCGAGGAGATAGCCACTTATTTCTGCCTAAGATTTTTTTGAGATCAGGATAGAGTTCATTTCTCACTAAGGAGCTATCAAATTTTGTTATGTAACCCTTGTCGTTTTGTTTGATGCTCACCAAAGAAGTATTCATAATTATCTTTAGGAACTTATTTTTTTAAAAATATTTTCTGCGGCCCATGCAATATTTAATGTCATCTGTGTGCAATCTTGGCTTTTTAGATGCTCCAACAAATCTTGGCGAATAAGTTTATAGCCACCACTTCCCCGATAAGCAGATTTCTTTCTTTTTGTATCATCATCTCGCGCGTCAACATTCTTTTCGACTGCATCGGCAGTGCGCCAATCAAAGGAAGATAGCAATATGCCGATTATTTTTAAATAATCAGCAACATCCAATTTTGCAATTTCTTTCAAATGTTGATTAACCGATTCGTACGATGGCTCAGTCAATGATTGATCCACCCACTCATGCAATTTTAATTCACTTGCATAAAAGGCGTTTAAATCATTAATTATATATAGAAATCCTCTGATTCCTTGATCTGTATTTAAAAGAGATTTAGGGCTTGTAAAAGCGACATCATAGTTCGAGTGTAAGTTAGCGGTACCAGCACTCCTTATTTTTTTGGCCCACTCACTATTAGTCTTTTTAATGGCCTCTGCCAGCATGTTGCCTGCATATATAATAAAAGCAATTTGCTGTGAGCGATTCCAAGGCAAAAGTTGTTTGGGATGCCCAACCGGTTCAGCAAACAATCCCCCTACTATATTGGATCTTGTCAAAAAGCTCGTTCCTAAAGATGCTATCCAGGCTGATTGTGTAACGGTTCCTCCCATTTTCGTTTCCGCTAACATATTTATTCTGTCTAACCAAGGACTTTCCTGATGAGACCACAGAAACTCTACTATTTCCTGCGCGCGAGTGTTCTTATAGATAGTATGCCTTTTGGTCTCTTCTAACCAATCTTCTGTGCGCAATAAAGGGTACAAATCAAAAGCTAAGCTCGGGTTGATTTTCTTGGGTTGAATATTAATGGTCCAGAATAAATATGCCCTCCAACTTGTATCCAGGCCATTAAATGCTATTACCGGAAGTTGATATTCTTCCATATTGTTTTCGCTGGATTCAAAGGCCCACAATCGGTGTTGTCCATCAATAACTTCAAGAGGATACTCATCTTTAGGCTTCCAGGAAGAAGTCAAATTTTGCGGCAATTGAATCTTTGCAATTTCCTTATCTATTTGAGAAACTGTGACTAAATCAATATCCGCTACTTTCTTATTTGTTCGTTCATCATCTTTTGACAGGATATTTATTACAATAGCGCTAGGAAGCCAACCAGGCTTTTGTAATTTCTGATACTCACTTTTTTGCTGATAGCTATCAGGTAAGCTACTCCACGGAAAACCTCGTTTTACATATCGACTGATTTCCGCAGATCTGGATTCCTGCAGTTTTCTTTGAATCCCTTTCTCCTTCTGTTTTCTACTTGCATTAACAACAGCTCTTCTCCTATCAATGCCAGTAAGCCGTTTAAGTAGGACTGCAGAAATTGAAAACATATAAAAATATGGTTCGGGCTTCTGCCTCCCTTCTTTTTCATCAAAAGCTATTTCGTCCCATATTGGCAACCATTGATGTACCTTTATGGCGGTGATTTCGTTTTTTGAAGTAATGTTATGTGACATGATGAGATAATTATAGATTAATAATTTTATTAATGGTACTTGCATCTCTGCCGAACCAATCCCTTAAACACTCCGATCACCTTCAATTCCTCTTTTGACAAATCCACGGGAATCGGCGGAATTGCTGGGTTCATTGGTTTCAGAGTGACTTTTTTAGGGTTCTTATCAAAGACAATTTCATTGATTTTCAATCACTAAAAAAATTTGTCCGGCATAATCGGGATTCTCCCAGAGGACAACATTATTCCCCTGATCCACCAGAATGCCGGGAGCCACAGTGCCATCAGAAAATTGGTGCGACGTCGATTTGTCAACAATTCGTCCGTGCCTGGTATGATCACGAAAATAAAGCATTGTCCCTACTTCCAAATGACCGGCCGCAGGAACAAATTCAGGATGGCTTGCACAACCACACAATAACGTGATTGCAAAAAGTGTTGAAACTAAATACTTCATCATGTTCTCCGGAATTAATTTATGCTATTTTCTGTGCCATCTTGGCTATCTTTTTTTCACATCTTTCAATGCGCCACTTCCAATCCCCCGCCCATCCCTGGCTTTCGGCGAGTTTTGAAATTTTGATGGCGGCTTGATAATTTTTTTTGTTTTTCCGCGATAATGGCCAATTGGTCATAACCTAAATTTGAAGGCAGCTTTCCAGTTGGCTCATACATTTGAGGATCTTTAATTACTTCAGGTGAAATATAAATCAACCTTTTGCAGCAGGCGATTGCGTCATCAAGAGCGCCAGGAAGTTTGTCGCGATAATAATAAAAGTTTCCCATCAATGTTTGATAATCGAAATGCAGTTCTCTAAATTCCCATCGCTCCAGTTTGTGTAAATCGGTTTGGTCTAAAAGTTTTTTTGCTACCCGTGCGATTTTAATGAAGAGTTCCGGGTTTTTGCAGTCATTCATGTAAACCAAATAACCGCCAGGGCTTTTGTGTCTTTCAACAATCTCGTCACCTTCCATTGTCCAATAAAATGCAGTTGCACTGAAAAAGCCTTCAAATTTTATTGCTGTCTCATTAAGAGCCTCAAGGAATTCCCGCCTCTCTTCATCCGAAAGGTCATTCTGCCACCAATGGAAAAGATGAAGTTGTTGAATACCTTCAAGAAATTCGTCCGAGGGTTGCACAGTACCTCCAAAAGAACTTTTATATTATGGGTTTACTGCTGCTGCTGGATCGCCAAAGGCTATCAGAACGCCGATAGCCAGTTTGGTGAGGTTGTTTGTGAAATTCATTGTGTCTCCCTGAAATGTTTATTGCTTGAAAGTACTTTCTACTTATTCTTGCCATCCCAGGCACGTACAAAGGCTCCCTTGATAGCAAATTCCCCCTCGTGCTTGATTATGGGCTTATGGTTTTTGTTTAACGGTTCAAACCGGACCGTGCCATCCGGTTGCGGACAGTATTTTTTTAATGTGGCTTCGTGGTTGTCGCTGCCTTCCCATTCCACATGCACGATACTGCCGTAATGGATGACGCGATCAGGGCAAAAAAAAGCGAATGAACCGTTGGGGATGGAAACTCCGTGATCGCTTTCCATGCTATCGCCCACGACTACCAAGGCATAACAATCTTCATTGAGTTTAAAAGGGGGTTTTACTGTGCTCACCGGCTCGAAAGGAATCACTTCTTTGGATGGACCGCCAGGGATCGCACCCAACAAAGGAATGGGCGGGTAATCCTTTTTTGTTTTGCTGGATTCATATTCATCCAGCGCTGTGTCAACCGCGCGTTTTACGAATGTCGCAACGGGGGTACCGGTTTCAGATTTTACGTTTTGTAATCGCTCGAATTCGCTTGGGCGAAATTTTATTTCTTTGCGAATTTCAGCGATTTCACCTTTTGATTTAGGCCGGCCAACAGATTTTTCACTCATTATTTGATGTCCTCACGTCACTCCACGATAAGCTTGCGGGGATGTAATTATTCCCGCAAGCTTATCATCAACATGAAAGACTTACTTTGACTTTTTGCTGCCTTTGCCTTTGGCCTGCGCCAGATCAGAAGCGGCAACGCTCTTCTCTGCTTTCGTGCTTTTCTTGTCGCTCAGTATTTTTGACGCTCTGGACGCGTTGGCTTTTGAAGTTGTCATTTTAAATTTCACCTCACTAAAAGTACTTTTATTCCTCGCTAACTCCGTCCTCAGCACGGACAATGCGCGCAACCTTGCCAACGCCTTGCGCCACTATGCGCGCTAATTCGCATCCCTCGTTGTGGTCTTTAACCGTAGCAAGGATAGCCACGCGCCCGTCTTCATCGGTGTGCGCCTCTCTCGACAAAACCGCTTGCACATTAAACATCCCTAATGAGCTTGCCGGTACCACTTCGATTGCTGTCACGTAAGCCGCATTGTAAATCTTTCCCTCATCTGATGATTCTATCCACATAATTTTCCTCCTAAAATTTACTTATTGATTAAAAGTACTTTTATTTCCCGTCCCACGCCCGAACAAAAACCCCACGAATCTCAAACTCTCCTTCCTTTTTCGAGAAAGGCTTGTGCTTTTTGTTGAGCGGCTCGAAAATGACAGTGCCATCAGGTTGCGGGCAATAACGCTTCAACGTTGTTTCGTTATCATCACCGGCGCCTTCCCACTCGACGTGAACAATGCCGCCATACGGCGCGTGCAGGTCGGGACAGAAAAAGGCGTAGCTGCCGTCTGGAATGGAAATGCCGAATTCACTCTCCATGCTGTCTCCAACCACAATAAGTGCGTAACAATCGGGGTTTAATTTGAATGGTGGTGTGACGTAGCTGCCGGGGGCGGTTTTGCGAACTTCCTGCGCAGGGCCGCCGGGGATGTAGCCGAGCAGAGGAACAGGTAACGATTTTTCTTTTAGTACTTCGGAGGATTTTGTAATTGCTTCTTGGACAGCACGCCGCATTTGCGTGCCAATAGCAACCCCTGTTTCAATCTTTCGCTGTTGAAGGGCTTCAAGCATTTGATCTGAAATTTTCACCGTCTTGGGAATATCGAAGTATTCCGGACTGCTTCTATCTTTATTACTCATGATGGTAATACTTCCGAATACAGTAAGCCAAGAAGTACTACTTTAGGATATGTTTTTTTAAAACCACTTGACAAGGTTTAAAAGTAATCCTATAATTTCAAATGTCTTACTTTTGCCACTCTTGCGTAGGATGGAAAGCTATGAACCAAATCAGATTATTAAAAGCACGTGAAGCCGCGGATCTTCTCAATATCAGCCAGCAACAATTATATAGATTGAGCTGGGCGAAAAAATTGAGCAGGGTAAAAATCGGTGGTGGTTGGCGTTGGCCGCTTAACGGCATCGAAAATTACATCCGAAACAACACGGAAGAAGCCCAATAACAAGGAGGCAACAAAATGAAAGCGAACACAAACAACGGTCTGCTCAGCGAGGAGCAGATGGAACTGCGCCGGTCAGGAATCGGCGCTTCGGAGATTGCCGCGGTCTGCGGCATCAGTCCGTGGTCATCGGCGCTGGATGTATGGATGCGCAAGGCCACGGCCACGCGCGATCCGCTCATTGGCGGCGGCATTGACACCATGGCCACACGCATCGGCAACGCGCTGGAGGAGCCGCTGCGGCTGATGTATGAAATGCAAACCGGCCTTTCGGTGAGCAAGCCGGACATCACATTCCGCCATCCCCTGCACCCGTTTATCCTGGCGACGCCGGATGGCCTGCTGGACTTTGTGCCGGATATGCCGGCCAAAGGGCTGGAGATTAAGAACGTGGGCGCGCGCATGGTGCGCGCGTGGGAAGAAGCGGAGACCGAAAGCGGCGTGCCCGACTACGTGGAAATGCAGTGCCGGCAGAACATGGCGGTGCTGGGATATGAAACGTGGGATGTGGCGGCGCTGCTGGGCGGTTCCGATTTCCGCATCTTCACGGTGCAGCGGGATCTGGAACTGGAAAACGTGATGATCGACGCGGCGCGCAACTTCTGGGAAGAATATGTGATCGGCGATACACCGCCGCCGGAGAGCGACCCGGAACGCCAGCGCGCCTTGCTGGCCGCGCTGTTTCCGAAAAATGCCGATAAGGAATATAAAGTGCCGCCGGATCCGGAACTGTTCAATGACCTGTGTTTGCAGCTCCAGCGGATCGGCGGGAAAATAAAAGTACTTTCCGGCGAGAAGACAGACACCGAAAACGCGCTCATCGCAATGGTGGGCGACGACTACGGCATTGAAGGCAAGGCCGGCAAGTTCTGCTGGGGGCTGCAAAACGGCTCCGCCAGCTACAAAGACATCGCCGTGGAACTTGCCGGCGGCAAAATTCCTGATGAACTGATCGAAAAACACCGCAGCGCGCCGAAACGCGTGGCGCGGTTTTACCCGGCGAAATAAGACAGTGCTGAGTTGAAAGTGCTGAGTGCTGAGTGTGGATTCCCGCCTTCGCGGGAATGACGGAAATACTCAGCACTCGGCCCTCAGCACTCAGCACTAAAAGTACTTTTGGAGGAAAGTAACATGGAAACACAATACCAATACCAACCCAATGGGATGCATCCCGCATCCAATTCCACCGCATTGGTGGAACGCAATGAAATGGCCGGCACCTCGCTGGCGCATACCAGCGACCAGGTGAGCGTGCTGTCGCAACAGGCTATCGCGGCGGTGCAGGCGCGTTATGTGCTGGCGCTGAACCGGCCGCGCAACCTCGATTATGTGCGGCAGCGCATTTTGCATGAATGCCACCGGCCCACGTTCGCGCGCGTGGCCAAATACACGCTGCCTTTCGGCGAAGGCGTCAGCGGCCCCACCATCCGCTTTGCCGAAATGGTGATCCGCAACATGGGGAATTTGTATATCGAAAATATGCTGATCTCCGACACGCCGGAAACCCGCGTGGTGCGCGTGGTGGTCACCGATCTGGAAACCAACGCGTCCTATTACAAAGACATCACCATCGCCAAAACGGTGGAGCGCAGCTCATTGCGAAAAAACCAGACGCCGATAAAAACGCGTCACAATAGTTTGGGCAAGATTGTTTACATTGTGGAAGCCAGCGAAGGTGATTTGTTATCCAAGGAAGCTGCGCAGGTTTCCAAGGCGATTCGCACCTGCGCCCTGCGGCTGATTCCCGGCGACATTCTGGAAGAGGCGTTGAATGTGGTGGAAGATGTGCTGAACAGTGAGAATGCCAAAGACCCGGACGCGGCGCGCAAGAAGATCGTGGATACCTTCGCGCAAAAAGGCATCACCGCTGAAATGCTGGCCAAGTATCTGGGCATGAATGATCTGTCCGCCATCTCGCCGCAGCAGATCACGCATTTACAGGGGGTTTATTACACCATCAGCGACGGCGAAGCGGCCTGGACGGATATTTACGCGGCCAGCCCCTATCGCAAGGCTGACGAGGCGGAGAGCGATGAACCGGAGCGGAGTTCTAAAGCCGCCGCGCTGCAAAAACAGATCGAAGAGAAACTCGCGGCGAAGAAAAAGAAGAAGCCGGAAGCTGGAAGCCGGAAGCCGGAAGCCGCGGCGCCGGCGGAAAATCCCTCACCTGACCTCTCCCAGGGGGAGAGGAACTCTGAACCGCAACCATCAAACCCGGAACCTGAAGAGGAAGAACCTTCCGAGCCGCCCATTACTAATGGACAAAAACAGAAAATCGAACGGCTGGCGCAAATTCTCTATCCCGGAGACTGGCAACAAAAGCTCAACGAATTGCGCGGAAGCGACAGCTATGACGGCTTCACGGAAAATGACGGATGGCAAATGATTGATGAGCTGAATTTTGAAGCGGATCAGTTGAAGAAAGGAGCATCTGCCGAAACTGCTTCGGATGAGTGAGGCGTGAAAAGGATGAAGGATGAAGGTTGAAGGTTGAATTATGAAACTTCTATTTTGCCCGGATTGTTACGACGTAAGGCGCATCCACCGAGGGGAGACTGTCTGCAATTGCGGTCATTCGATTGCATCGATGTCGGATATGGGGAAGGTGAGCGCCAATGCCGTCCCGGAGATTTTGTATTTGGACACGCAAAAACTCCGCACCGGATTGCACAATTGGGGCGCCGGCTCTCCTGATCGCCCCGATCGCATAACCTATGTATCGACTAACGTGGAGGTGCTGCTATATCCCGAGAGCCAGTTGACGCGCCGGCCGTTTTTGGAGGTAGCCGATGCATCCAATGACACTTGAAATACTCGCGGCCAACGCCGGGATTAGCGTGCGCGAAGTGGCGCGGCACTGGCCGGTTTACCGCACCGGCCTGCGCGAAAAACAGTTGCGCCACCGCATCGCGCGCATCCGGTATGTGATTAAACACGGCGGGATAAACATCGTCTCCGCCGAACGGCTCGGCAACTTGCTCAATTGTGATCCGGGGATGTTTTTGTATGGACAGGAGTTTTGGAGGAGTGCCGAGTGATGAGTGCCGAGAATCGAGTGCGCGAAAGTACTTTTATGCTACTCATCATTCGGTTCTCGGCACGCTATGGAGGGCTTTTGGGGAAAAGTCCGACGCAACGCCGGGGGCGGAAACGCTCCCGGCGCTGCAACCGAATCGTTTATTCGGATTCCCTGGGGGAAAATCCCCCTAACCCCCTTTACAAGGGGGAATGAGGGCGCGGGAAAAAGTACTTTTGGAGGAGGTGATTCAAATGTTACATGAAATCGTATCGGCGCTGCTGGATTGTTTCTCGCAGATTTGGTTTATTCTGCTGGCGCTGCTGGTTGCCTGGCTGGTGATCAAAATCTCGGACGCGGTGGCGGCGCGGAAAGCGGCGAGGGAAAAGCGCAAGCGGGAACGCGCCGAAGCGACACGTCAGGCGCAACAAAAGATCGATGAGAACGAGCGCGCCCAGGCGTATCGCTCGTTGTATATCAAACGGCAGCGGTATGTGGCGTAAAGGAGTGATAATGATGAAAGTTGGTTCGTTTTGCGCCGATTTGAGTCGTGGCTCCGGCCCGGTATTTGAAGTGCGCCGGGCGCTAAATATCAGCCAATCGGAAATGGCTCACCTGATGGGATACAGAAGTCAGTCTTCGATTAGTTGTTACGAAAGGAGGAACTGCAGACTCCCATCCGTAAAGCGCCGCCGTCTCATACACATGGCGCAACGTTATGCAACGCCTGACGCTTCGCCGTATGTATTGGCACTGGCGAAAGGACAGAAGGTTTTGGAGTTTTAGATTAGGTGGATTTGTGTTCAAGTTACTGGAGGATAAATTATGAAAGAGCTTAGATTCGGCGGATATTCTGATGATACATTCGGCGAAGATACACCACGCGGGGACGATTACGATAACTGCGCCAGCGGGAAGCCTATCGTGTTTCAGATTAAGTCTGGTGGGGAAGGGCTGAATATCGTTGGCCAGTATGCCGGTAATGATTGGCAGCGGTGGATGCCTGGTTGTTGGTTAATCGGCATACAGCAAATGGAAGAAGGTATTCCAATTCCCAATTGGTCCATTCGTTTTGAGACCGGCAAATCAGGTTATACCCCAATATTGATTATCGAGGTCCCTGATGATGCAGAATTGATTTGCTTAAATAGGCAATAAAATCGTTGATGAAAAATATCATAAAAACACTTTTCAACGATAACGGAACGTTCAAAATAACCGTGCGCAAACCGGGTGAGATCGGCTGTGAAGTTGCCATTAGGCACAGCCGCCGCGAGGCATCGGCGATGGTGAAATCATTGGCTGACGCCGGTTTTGTGGTGCGGTTATCTGAGCGTTTGGCGGACGGCGAATGGCAAGAATTGAGGGTTGAATGAGCGCAAAGCTGATGGGAATAGTGTGGGAGTTAGATGTCCCTCATAATTATCAACTGGTGTTACTGGCGTTAGCGGATCATGCCAGCGATGACGGCTCAAGCGTTTATCCCGGCATCAAATACCTTGCCTGGAAAACGGGGTATTCGGAGCGACAGGTGCAACGCGTTTTGGATAAGTTGGAACAGATGAATTTGATTTCGGCTGTGGCGTTTCGACAAGGTGGCGGCCACAACAAAACACAGTGGCAACTTCACCTTAAGAACGGTGTTCAGAAATTACCCTATATTTCACCAAAGGGGCGACAATACGTCACCCCTGCAAGTGGCAAAAGAGGTGACAAAACGTCACCCCTTAGCAGTGACAATATGTCACCCCGTGAAGATGACAGGGGTGACATTTCGGACACGACAGGGGTGACATTTCGGACTCTTTACATATTAAGGAACGCGCGCGTTTAACCATCATAGAACCATCAGTACAAGAACCATCATATGTACACACGCGCGAGGAAAATTTTCTTCATCCTGAAAAAATTCCCGACATTGAATCACCGCTGGCATGGGCTATCCGGGGCGTGTGCAAATTACCGCTGAATCCTTCCCAAAACCAACTGAAAGATTTACGCGATGTGATCCACGGATTGGAAATGGAAAATGCTACCGTGGAGCAAGTCGCGGAATACGCGCGCAAGGTTCACTTGCACTGGACCGGCCGCGACAAAATCTCGCAGAAACCGAGGGCGCCGGCAATCCTGAAAGTTTTGGAATATTGGCGTCAGGTTTTAAGCATCGATGAAAACGAAAACCAGCAAGGAGGTCAGAATGCAATCAACAGCGGAAATAATCAACCAAAACGCGGACTTGGCACAGTCAGTGAATTCAAACCAGGATTCACCAGTCGTCGAACCCGTGCGGCTGCCGCAAAGGCCGCTGAAAATTAACGGGATTTGGGTTTGTTGCGGGGCGGAAATGGAAGTTACGCCACTGCCACGCTGGAAATCCGCTCTGCATTGTACCGCATGCGGCGTTCATGCCATCGCCGATGAATACCCAAGCGAAATTAACGATCCGTTTTCGCAGGATTTCCCAACTGCCACGCTGAATGCTTACCAAGCCTGGAAGTTAATGGGGATCTGGCGCGGCAACAATTTTGGCAAGCGCTATCATCACGGCACATGGTCGAAGTGCGACGCGCCTTTGCGCGAAACCATCCGTGAATGGCACAAAACGCAAGATTGTGGATTGCTGATTTCCGGTTCGATGGGTTCTGGTAAAACCGTGGCGATGGGCATGATGATGGCGTGTTTGGCGGCGCGCAATGAATTCAGTTTCTCATGCTGGAATGTGTCTTCACTGCTAACTTTCTTGCACAACTGGTGCGGCTGGGGAGAAAGTTTTGGCGAGGATGACAGGCTCAAGGAATTACGCTATTGCCGCTATTTATTTCTTGATGACCTTGGCGTGGAATATAACTCACCAATGGCAATGACCCGGTTTAATGAAATCATCGAACGGCGCTATTCCAACGAACTGTTTGTGGTGGGCACTTCCAATTTGACGGAACAGGCGCTCATGGAGCGCGAGGGATGGCCGCGCATCATCGACCGAATCCAGGAAAATGTTTTAGATTGGTGCGAGCTTGGCGGCGTATCAAAACGGCGAGTGGTGGAATCATGATTAATATTCTTACCGGTGACGCACTGCCGGTTTTGTGTGAAATGCCAGACCGTTCCGTACATTGCTGCGTGACATCACCCCCTTATTTTGGTTTGCGCGACTATGGCGTTTCCAAGCAGATCGGGCTTGAGAAATCTCCTGATGAATACATCGAAAAACTTGTAAAGGTGTTCCAAGAGGTGCGACGCGTGCTGAAAAATGACGGGACGCTGTGGGTAAATTTAGGGGATAGCTATGCAGGATCGAATGGGGTGGGAAGTAAGGAAGAGGGATGTAAGCAATTTTCTAATGTTGGTAGCCGTCGTCCAAAGCCTTCTTGGAAGGGAATAAAGATCAGTCCGAAAAATCTAATGGGCATTCCCTGGCGAGTTGCCTTTGCGCTTCAAGATGACGGTTGGATATTACGTCAGGACATCATTTGGCACAAGCCGAATCCAATGCCAGAATCAGTACGGGATCGCTGCACCAAGGCGCATGAATATATTTTCATGTTTAGTAAAAAACAAAAGTACTTTTACAATCAGGAAGCGATTAAAGAACCTGCGTCTCGGGATCCGGAAACTTCAAAAACACCAGATGGCTGGGATACTGGTTTGGGATCCCATGGTTCGATTCATAAAAATGGGCGCGAGAAGGGCAGGCGATCCGACAAGCAACGTGGCCATTCGCGCCGACATGCAGGATTTAATGAACGTTGGGACAAGATGACGCTCGAAAAACAATGTAGCGGGATGCGCAATAAACGTTCCGTCTGGACAGTGGCAACGAGGCCATTCAAAGAAGCTCATTTCGCCACTTTTCCTCCTAATTTGATTGAGCCTTGTATTTTGGCGGGGTGTCCTCAGGATGGAGTTGTGTTGGATCCGTTTTCAGGATCAGGAACAACTGGGCTTGTTGCTGTGAAATTTAAACGCAAAGCGATTCTGATTGAGTTAAATCCAGTTTACGCAATGATGTCCCGAGAACGATTAGGGAAATTAACGCCAAGTTTGTTGTCGGAAAAATAAGGAAATATGATGTCAATAAAAATACTTTCGCCGTATAAATCGACAATAAAAAAACAGAAGCCCCGGAAGCGAAAATCCAGGAGAACATCATTAGCTTCCTGCGCGGGCAGGGCTGGCTGGTGGTGCGCGTGAATAGCAGCGTTATCTCACCGGACAGCAATTTGTCGCGCCGTGTAGCATCCTACGTAGCGCACAGCGTCTTCGGCAAGCACACGGCCGGTCATCCTGATCTTGTGGCTTACCGTGGCGTGCAGGCGCTGTTTTTCGAGGTAAAAACAGATAAGGGTCGCATGTCCGAGCGGCAGGAAAAATTCCGCGAAGCGATGCTGCGCCACGGCATCGCCTACCACTTGGCGCGCAGCGTGGAGGACGTGCAAAAAGTACTTTCGGAGACACCATGACACAAACCACCCTTTCACCCATCACTGAAATCAAAAACCAATTTCCACAGGCGGTGTACTTTACCCCTTTCATGATTTCCATCATGGTTCACCTGTCCCGCCAGCAGGTATATAAATACTGCCGGCAGCTATGGCCAAGTCATGAGGGGCACTATCGTTTCTGGAACGAAGAAAGTAACGGCAATGACCGCTCACTCGATATAAACGACCTGCAAAAATTACTCCGTCTCATCCATCAAAATCACCGGAAATAAAATTTTAGTTTCATTTTAGTTTACATTCTGGCGTTTTGTCTCATCGTGTGCCCAAAATAGGATTGA
>Ga0164242_10004115_pt1 | contig 16389 bp, 19 predicted proteins | sample OricomgcompostMG_FD_108783 | JGI IMG/M metagenome (GOLD analysis project Ga0164242, IMG submission 108783) | Miracle-Growth compost microbial communities from Emeryville, California, USA - Original compost - Miracle growth compost (MG) ...
GCGGGAGACATTCACGTTCGAGGAGTTCAGCAAGCACTTCGACTGGCACAAGATCAACCCGGCCGGTGCGGTCTTCAACCTCGACAAGCTGAACTGGCTCAACGGCCACTACATCCGCGAGCTCGCCGAGCAGGACCTCGCGCAGCGGCTGCTGCCCTTCCTGCAGCGCGACGGCGCCCTGCCGCAGCCGGCATCACTGCCGGAGCTGGGCCGGCTGAACGAGATCGTGCCGCTGATCCAGACCCGCATCAACCTGCTGGCCGATGCCACGCCGCTGGTGGCCCCGTTCTACGTCGCCGACGACAAGCTGGAGATCGCCGAGGACGCGCGCAAGCAACTGAAGGAGAGCGCGCCGCAGGTGCTGGACGCGGCCATTGCGGCGCTCGACCCGATCAGCGGAGCGATCGGCAACCCGGACGGCAGCGGCCGCGAGTGGACCGCGCAGCGGCTGGAGGAGGCGCTGCGTGCCGCGATCGTCGACGGGCTCGGCATCAAGCCACGCCTCGCCTTCGGCCCGATCCGCACCGCGGTCTCCGGCCAGCGCATCTCGCCACCGCTCTTCGAGTCGATGGAGATCCTCGGCAAGGAGTCGACGATGCGCCGACTGAAGGCGCTGCGTGCGACGCTCTGAGTCGCGAATCCCGCGGGGGGCGAACACCGTTCGGCTGGAGGTGCAAGCCGTCCTGTTGGACGTCGACAACACGCTGGTCGACAACACCAGTGCGATGCTGACGGCCGGACCGGCCGCGATGGCTGCCCTGTGGCCGCAGTTCACCGCGGCCGAGCACCGGGCGATGGCCGAGCGCTACCGCTTGGACCCGGGCGGCGCGTTCCAGCGTTACATGCGCGGTGACAACGACTACCGCGTGATGCGCGCCGAACGACTGCAGGACGTCGCCACCGTGTACGGCATACAGGTTCCGGTCGACGCTCTGGAGCTCTACGAGGCGGCCTTCCGTCCGGCATTCGCCGCGGCGCAGCGCAAGTACGACGACGTCATACCGTTCGCGGAGCGGTGCGCGCAGGCGGGTGTGCAGGTCGCGGTCCTGACCAACTCCTCGGACGAGTTGACCGCGGAGAAGTTCGAATTGACCGGCCTGACCGGACGGCTGGGGACGATCACCACGCGGGACACGCTCGGTTTCGGGAAGCCGGACGCACGTGTTTTTCGTCACGCGTGCGCCGGCCTGGGGGTCGAGCCCGCCGCTGCGGCATACATCGGGGACGAGTGGGCCGCCGACGTCCAGGGCTCGCGCGGCGCCGGGTTGCAACCGATCTGGATCCGGCGGGACGGGGACCTCACCGCCCCGGAGCCGGTGCCGACGATCGCATCCCTCGAGCAGCTGCAGCTGGGGGAGGGTGGCCTGGAGGTCCTCGATGTGGGCTGCGCGGCCCCGACCCGGTAAGGTCTCTCCTCGGTTCACCTCGTCGGACCGGCTGCCGCCGGAGACGAAGTGATACCCCCTTGGGGTATGGTGTAATTGGCAGCACGACTGATTCTGGTTCAGTTAGTCTAGGTTCGAGTCCTGGTACCCCAGCGATCGGCGAGAGATCGCCGATTCGGTGGAATCGCACCTAACCGGTATGGTTCTACCAGCCACGGCCCCATCGTATAGCGGCCTAGTACGTCGCCCTCTCACGGCGGTAACGCGGGTTCGAATCCCGCTGGGGTCACGTTTGACCGAAGCGCCCGAGTCCTCCACGGACTCGGGCGCTTCGTTGTGCTCCGGCGCCATCGGTCATGATCGGGTGATGGGTCCGCACGTCTGGTATGCCGCCTACGGCTCCAACCTGTTGCCGGAGCGGTTCGACCGCTACGTGCGCGGCGGCCGGCCGGACGGCGCACTGCGCACGTATGCCGGCTGCCGCGACACGAGCGCCCCGAGCGGACAGCGCGCCATGTCACTGCCCGGCCGGGTGTTCTTCGGTGGCGCGTCCCAGGTGTGGGGTGGCGGTATGGCGTTCTACGACCCGGCGCAGCCGGGTCCGTCATACGCCACGGCGTACCGGCTGACGGGCGAGCAGTTCGCCGACGTCTGGTGCCAGGAGCGCCACCGCCCGGTGGGCGAGCTCGTGCCGATCGATGACGTTGTCGCAGAAGGCGACTGGCGCGGTGGCGACGGACGATACGACCGGGTCCTGGTGGTCGGGTCGATCGAGGAGGAGCCGGTGCTCACGTTCACGTTCGCCGGGACGCGGCCCGGGCCGAACCCGCCGGCGCCGGCCTATGCAGCGACCATCCGACGTGGTCTGGTCGCCACCCACGGCCTCGATGACGAGGCGGCTGCGGGCTACGTGGACTCGCTGGTCACCGAGTCGCGCGCTCGGCGCTGAGTGCCTGCTGGGCGAGGCGGCGCAGAGTGAGGATCAACGGATCGGTCAGGAGCGTGCCGACCGCGACCTGTCGCAGCGCCCGCTCCGGAGCCTCCGGCACCGACTGCACGTCGATCGCGGCCAGCTGGTCGGCGACATCCGCGTAGGGGTCCAGCATCGTCTCGTCCGCCGGCTCCACCCCTGCGGCCACGGCGGACCGCAGCTGCTCACCCAGCAGCACCAGCAGCGGTTCGTCGGGCGGGATCTGCCATCCGCGTCGGTCCACGAACTGTATTGCGACCCGGGTCCATTCGGCGTCCGGGTGCTCGGGCGGTTCGGGCGTGATCGCTTGTTGCGCGGTGCCGAGCAAGTGGTGCCTGCTGACCTCCGGTCCGTCGAGCACCTCCAGGACCTGCCGCACGCGGGCAAGGGTGAGTCCCGCGGACTCGAGCAGTGCGCGGATCAGGCGCACCCTGTCGACGTGGCTCGCGTCATACCTCGCCTGGGTGCGGCTCGTCGAGGTGCCGGCGGGCAGGAGGCCCTCGCGCAGGTAGTACTTCAGGGTCGCGACCGGCACCTGCGTCGCGGCGGACAACTCGGAGATGCGCATGGCACAGATCTTGACATTGGATAGTGCAACTCGCCAATATTGGGGAGTTGCACTATCCAATTCGTCCGATGGGCACCGACATGAAGATCGACATGAGCACACATGCACACGAAGGCGACCTCGTCGTCTTCCTGATCGGGATGACGGTCGGCAGGCCGTGGCGGGTGGATCGGTGGGTCCGGATCGGCAATGCGATGCGGCGGATGCAGCTCGAACTGCACCGCAACAAGGCCAGGGCCGCTGCGGGTGAGGAGGAGTGGCTGGGGTTTCTCGGCGGCTACAACTGTGTCGGCCCGCGTGGCCCGGTGTCGGTGCAGTACTGGCGCAGTGCCGAGGACCTCTACGGCTACGCCAACGACGCCGGTCGGGAGCACCGCCCGGCGTGGCTGGACTACTACCGGCGCGCGCACCGGACGGCCGGCCGGGACGGCATCGGCATCTGGCACGAGACGTATGCCGTGCCGGCGGGTGGCCACGAGTCGGCGTACGGCAACCTCACCGACTGGGGGCTGGCGGGCGCCACGGGCGCGGTCCCGCTGATCCGTCGAGGGCGGACCGCACGCGAACGACTGGCGTCCTCGGCGGCGCCACTGGGCTGAGGCGCAGGCCTCAGGCGGACTCTCCTCGGCGCTGCGTGGCCGCGTGGGCACGGGCGAGCACCTCGGTGAGCTTGTTGGCGCCGGCGACGACCGTGCCAGCGTGCAGGCGACCGGGCTGGCGGGACACGCGCTCGATCGGCCCGGAGATGGACACCGCGGCGATCACGCGGCCGGACGGTCCGCGGACCGGTGCGGACACCGACGCGACACCCTGCTCGCGCTCGCTGACACTCTGCGCCCAGCCGCGCCGGCGCACCGCCGACAGCATGGTCGCGGTGAACTTGGCGCCGTGCAGACCGCGGTGCAAGCGGTCCGGCTCCTCCCAGGCGAGCAGAACCTGTGCGGCCGAGCCGGCCTGCATGGTCAGTGTCGCCCCGACCGGGATCGAGTCCCGCAGTCCCATCGGGCGGTCGGCTGCCGCGACGCAGATGCGCTGGTCGCCCTGGCGGCGGTAGAGCTGGGCGCTCTCGCCGCAGTGGTCGCGCAGCGCGCCGAGCACCGGACCGGCGGCCGCGAGGAGGCGGTCCTCGCCGGCGGCCGACGCGAGCTCGGCCAGGCGTGGCCCGAGGATGAATCGTCCCTGCATGTCACGTGCGACGAGTCGGTGGTGCTCGAGCGCGACGGCCAGCCGGTGCGCGGTCGGTCGGGCCAGGCCGGTGTGTGCGACCAGCTGGGCGAGGGTTGACGGGCCTGCTTCGAGAGCGGAAAGAACGACGGCGGCCTTGTCCAGAACGCCGACTCCGCTAGAGTTGTCCATGCACTGATACTGCCGTCTCAGCCCGCGAGACGCAAGTCCTGGGCGAGAAATTGCGGTTCAAGCTCTGTCAGTGACACCCGAACCGGGGGCAAGGACGCCACCGGGGCAAGTTCGATGAAGGAGGGTCCGGCGTGGGACGGACGTTGGCACAGAAGGTTTGGGAACAGCACGTCGTCCGACGCGCGGACGGTGAGCCGGATCTGCTCTACATCGATCTCCACCTCATCCACGAGGTGACCAGCCCGCAGGCGTTCGAAGGCCTGCGGCTCGCCGGTCGTTCCGTCCGTCGCCCGGATCTGACCGTCGCGACCGAGGACCACAACGTGCCGACGACGCCCGGCCCGATCTCGGACCCGGTGAGCAAGACCCAGGTCGACACCTTGCGCGCGAATTGCAAAGAGTTCGGGGTCAAGCTCTTCCCGATGGGCGATGCCGAGCAGGGCATCGTGCACATCATCGGTCCGCAACTCGGCCTGACCCAGCCGGGTATGACGATCGTCTGCGGCGACAGCCACACCTCGACGCACGGTGCGTTCGGGGCACTGTCGTTCGGCATCGGCACCAGTGAGGTCGAGCACGTGATGGCAACCCAGACGTTGCCGCTGAATCCCTTCAAGACCATGGCGATCAACATCGAGGGCGAGCTGCCCGACGGCGTGACGTCGAAGGACATCATCCTGGCCGTCATCGCCAAGATCGGCACCGGCGGTGGGCAGGGTTACGTGCTCGAGTACCGCGGGTCGGCGGTGCGCAGCATGTCGATGGAAGCCCGGATGACGATGTGCAACATGTCGATCGAGGCCGGAGCCCGCGCCGGGATGGTTGCGCCCGACCAGACGACTTTCGACTACCTCAAGGGTCGCGACCACGCGCCGACCGGTGCCGACTGGGACGCTGCTGTCGCCGCCTGGTCGCAGCTGACCACGGACGACGACGCCGAGTTCGACGCCGAGGTCGACATCGACGCGAGCGCGTTGACCCCCTTCGTGACGTGGGGGACGAACCCCGGTCAGGGCCTGCCGCTGTCGTCGAATGTGCCTGACCCGGAGACCTTCTCGGGCGAGAACGAGAAGGCGGCTGCCCAGCGGGCCATCGAGTACATGGGCCTGACGCCGGGTACGCCGTTGCGTGAGATCTCGGTCGACACCGTCTTCCTGGGTTCGTGCACCAACGGCCGTATCGAGGACCTGCGCGCTGCGGCCGCGATCATCAAGGGCCGCAAGGTCGCTCCCGGTGTGCGGATGCTCGTCGTCCCCGGCTCGGCCAAAGTGCGGCTGCAGGCCGAGGCGGAGGGCCTCGACAAGGTCTTCTCGGACGCCGGCGCCGAGTGGCGCCTCGCGGGTTGCTCGATGTGCCTGGGCATGAACCCCGACCAACTGTCGGCCGGCGAGCGGAGCGCGTCGACCTCGAACCGCAATTTCGAAGGACGGCAGGGCAAAGGCGGTCGTACTCACTTGGTGAGCCCGCTCGTGGCCGCGGCCACCGCGGTGCGTGGCACGTTGTCCAGCCCGGCCGACCTGGCGCCGTCGGCCTGAGGATCAAGGAGAAGCGATGGAGAAGTTCACCCAGCACACAGGAGTCGGAGTTCCGTTGCGCCGCAGCAACGTCGACACCGACCAGATCATCCCCGCCGTCTACCTCAAGCGGGTCACTCGCACCGGCTTCGAGGACGGGCTGTTCGCCGCGTGGCGCGGCGACGAGACCTTCGTGCTGAACAACCCGGCCTATGCGTCCGGCTCGGTGCTGGTGGCCGGACCGGACTTCGGCACCGGGTCCTCGCGTGAGCACGCGGTGTGGGCGCTGATGGATTACGGCTTCCGTGTTGTGCTTTCGTCCCGGTTCGCCGACATCTTCCGCGGAAACTCCGGTAAGGCAGGGCTGCTCGCGGCGCAGTTGCGGCAAGAGGACATCGAGCTGCTGTGGAAGTTGCTGGAGAATGAGCCGGGCACCCAGGTGACCGTCGACCTGGAGCACCGGACCGTCACCGCGGGTGAGCACGTCTTCGGATTCCAGGTCGACGACTACATCCGCTGGCGCCTTCTCGAGGGGCTCGATGACATCAGTCTGACGCTGCGACACGCGGATGACATCACGAATTTCGAATCCGAGCGGCCGAGCTGGAAGCCGTCTGCGGCTCCGGCCTGAATCGGCATCTCGACAGCGTTTCGCGCGGGCGACCCCGAAGGGGTTGCCCGCGCGAATTGTGTTATGGCCCAAATGATTTGACAACTCAGCAGATCCGTGTGGCTGCTTCTGGGTGGGTGCGTACGATGCCGGCCGATGGGGCCGAACGGCGTTTCGGGGCGGCCCAAAGCTGTTGTGCCATGGGCGAATAGAGCGGCGTTGCAGGTTGCCGAGTCGGCGTGGTGGGCATACCGTCTGTCTCAATCGAGCGTCAGCTTGAGGTAATGCAATCGGACGCCCGGTCGAACGCCGGCACCACCCGAAGGGGATAGGACCCATGAACAAGGCAGAGCTCATCGAGAGCCTGGAAACACGCCTCGGCAGCAAGAAAGCTGCGAGTGAGGCCTTGGAGGCCGTCGTGGATGCCATCATCCGCGAAGTCGCCAAGGGCAACAAGGTCGGCATCACCGGCTTCGGCACGTTCGAGAAGATCTCGCGTGCCGCCCGCACCGGTCGCAACCCGCGCACCGGCACCACCGTGCGCATCAAGAAGACCTCGGTCCCGAAGTTCAAGCCGGGCACGGCATTCAAGACCGTGGTCGCGAACCCGCGTGCACTGCCGAAGACCGGCAACGCCGGTGGCCGTGCGTCGAGCGCGACCGCGGGCACCACCAAGAAGACCGCTGCGAAGAAGACGACTGCCAAGAAGGCGACCGCGAAGAAGGCGACCGCGACGAAGGCAGCCGCGGCCAAGAAGACCACTGCGAAGAAGACGACTGCCAAGAAGGCGACCGCCACCAAGGCCGCGGCCAAGAAGACCACCACGAGGGCCGCCGCCAAGAAGACCACGGCCAAGAAGGCGACCGCGAAGAAGGCGACCGCCAAGAAGACCACCGCGAAGCGCAGCGCGCGTCGCTGAGTTTCAGCCACGACGTCGACGGCTCACTCGCTGCAGGGGTGAGCCGTCGTTCGTGTGTGCGGCCGTCGCCGTCAGCGGATGCGTTGACCGGGGCCGATTCCCTCGATCCACAGTCGGCTGACGCCGGTGCCGCCGACCTCGATGTTGACCCGCTGGCCCAACCGGAGATGGCGCAGGTGGGAGGCGCTGAACGTGGCGGCGTCCACGGTGAGCAGTCGGCCGTTGTCGGTCAGCACCACCCCGGAGCCGGTCTCCTCGTCGAAACTGTGAACCGTTGCCTGCATGCCCACACTGTATGGCGAGCGTGGCGCCGCTGTCCGAAACCGTTCAGCGATCGGCGCGGAGCAGCCGCGTCGTCCACGGCCCGACGCCGAGTTCGACGGCACGGCGCAGCGACTCCTCGTTGTCGACATCGGTGCGCAGCCGCGGCAGGTCCAGGTCGAGCACGGTTGCCGAACGGGCGTGGCGTGCCGCTGAACCGGTGCCGAACCGTGGTGTCAGCCGGGAGGCGTCGTGATGGCTGATCAGCACGGTGCCGGTGCCTTCGTGGTCGGGGACGACCGCGGCCTCGACCGCTGCGCAGGCCGCGAGTCCGTCCGACAACTCGGCCGGGGTGAGCGCCGGAAGATCTCCGAGCAGAACGGCGGCAGGACTGTTGGGCGCCTGCACGCTGGCGGCGTCGATGCCTGCAGCGACAGCGGAATTGAGCCCGCGGCCGGGGTCTGTCACCAGGACGGCTCCGAGATCGCGCATCTGCAGCCGGACCTCCGGGTCAGTGGTGACCACCAACAGCTGGTGTGCAGGAACCACCTGGAGGACCGCACCGAGTGTGTCCAGGGCGATTGCCAGGGCCAGATCCTCCCGGCGGATGCCGGCCGGCGTGCGCAACCTGGACTTGCCGTTCGCGCTGTGCTTGACCGGAACGATCACATGCCAGGTCGAGGTGACTGCGGACTCCACGAGATGATGTTCTCAGACGCTCGCGACACACTCGTCGCGGCGTTCACTTCCGCCGCGGGGCCGCGGTGGGATTAGATACCAAGGATCGACTGTCCGTGCAGACGTCACGTTAGGAGCTAGTACTCGTGTCGCGCCCCCCGATGAGCGAGAGCATCGAGCCGATGTACTCCAAGGTGATCACGACGCTGTATCCCGTGTTGCAGCGCATCACATTCCGTGACTGGACCGGCATGGAGAACATCCCACGCGACGGCGGTTTCGTCGCAGCGTCCAACCACATCTCCAACATGGACCATTTCCCGCTGGCCCATTTCCTGGTGGCCGCCGGGCGCGCCCCGCACTACTTGGCGAAGTCGTCGCTGTTCAAGCCGCCGGTGGTCCGGCAGATCCTGCACGGGACCGGACAGATCCCGGTCTACCGCGGCACCTCGCAGGCGACGTCGGCCCTGTCTGCGGCGACCGAAGCGCTCGAGCGTGGTGCGTGCGTCTGTGTCTACCCGGAGGGCACCATCACCCGGGAGCCGGATTTCTGGCCCATGGTCGGCAAGTCCGGTGCCGCGCGGCTCGCGCTGGAGAGCGGGGTGCCCCTCGTGCCGCTCGCGATCTGGGGCACCCGGGAGATGATGTGGCCCTATCGGGACAAGCTGCCGAAGCTGTTGCCGCGCAAGTTGATCCACGTCGCGGCCGGTCCGGCGATCAACCTGGACGATCTGCGAGACGGTCCGGTGGACACGCGGAAGCTGCGCACCGCGAGCGTGCGCCTGATGGACGAGATCACCCGCCTGCTGGAAGGGATCCGGGGGGAGAGTGCGCCGCAGGCCCGTTTCGACCCGCGTAAGCAGGCGCCCGCGCGAGGCGGCGGCACCACCGAAGGCGGAACGACGACCAAGGACGCGAAATGACACAGGTGGCGATGCTCGGCGGTGGCAACTGGGGCACCGCGTATGCCGCGATCATGGCCGACGCCGGTTGCACAGTGCGCCTGTGGGCGCGCCGTGATGAGGTCGTCGACGAGATCAACACCCGGCACGTCAACTCCGGCTACCTGCCCGATCGTGAGCTGCCGGAGACGATTTCCGCCACCACGTCCTACGCCGAGGCACTCGACGACGCGGAGATCGTCGTGCTCGCGGTGCCGTCGCAGACCCTGCGCGGCAACCTGGCCGACTGGCGAGACCTGCTGCCGAAGGACGTGCCGGTGGTCTCGCTGATGAAAGGTGTCGAGCTCGGCACCGGGGAGCGGATGAGCCAGGTCATCGCCGAGGCCGGCGAGATCGATCCCGACCGCATCGTCGTGGTCTCGGGACCCAACCTGGCAGCGGAGATCGCGGCGCGGCAACCGGCTGCGGCCGTCGTCGCGGCGACCAGCCCCCGGGTGCGCGCGAAGGTTGCCGAGGCCAGCGCCACGGCATACTTCCGGCCCTACCTGGGCACCGACGTCATCGGTACCGAGATCGCCGGCGCCACCAAGAACGTCATCGCCCTCGCCGTGGGTATGGCGTCCGGGATGGGCATGGGCGACAACACCATGGCCAGCCTGCTGACTCGCGGCCTGGCCGAGACCGCCCGGTTGGGAACGGCGTTGGGCGCCGACCCGCAGACGTTTCTCGGCCTGGCAGGGGTCGGGGACCTGGTCGCGACCTGCGCGTCGCCGCTGTCGCGCAACCGCACCTTCGGCTACCGGCTCGGGTCGGGTATGTCGCTCGAAGAGGTCATCGCGAGCACCAAGCAGACTGCCGAGGGCGTCAAGTCCTGCGAATCGATCCTGCAGCTGGCCGAGAGCGTCGACGTCGACGTGCCGATCGTCGAGAACGTCGCGGCCGTCGTGCACGAGGGGCGCGCACCGAAGGACGTCGTCGGTGCCCTCATGTCCCGTGCCCGCAAGCTGGAGACCAACTAGCCGCGCAGGGCTGCGTCCAGGTCGCGCCAGAGGTCTTCCACGTCCTCGACACCGACCGACAGCCGCACCAGCTCCTCCGGCACGCTGTGCGGCTCGCCCGGGTGTCGTCGGCGACGCTCGAGCGAGGACTCGACACCGCCGAGACTCGTTGCGGGCAGCCACAACCGGACGCGTTCCTCGATGCGCTCGGCCGCTGCGCGGCCGCCGGCCGGTTGCACGCACACGATCGCACCGAAGCCCGGGTAGCGGACCTGTGCGACCGCCTCGTGCGCGGCCAGCCGTGCCGCGAGCTCGGCGGCGTTGGCGCACGCTCGCTCCAGCCGCAGGTGCAAAGTGCGCATCCCACGCAGCGCCAGCCACGTCTCGTGCGGCCCCGGAATCGCACCACGCAACGTCCGGTGCGTGTGCAGCCGCTCGTGGATCGCGTCGTCCGCAGTGATGGTCGCGCCCAGCACGACGTCGGAATGACCCGCGAGGTACTTGGTGACCGAGTGCACGACCACGTCCGCGCCGGATTCGAGCGGGCGGCTGAGCAGCGGGGTGTTGAAGGTGTTGTCCACGATGGACAGGACACCGCGCTCGCGGGCCGCCTGCAGCAGCGCCGGCAGGTCGGAGACCTCGAGCATCGGATTGGTCGGGGACTCCAGCCACACGGTGTCGGCGCCGTCGAGGGCGGCGACCGTGGCCACCGTGTCGGTCGGGTCCACCCGCCGCGCGGACAGCCGTCCCTCCGCCGCCAGCTGGTCGATGAGGGACGTGGTGCCGTTGTAGACGTGCTGGGGCACGACCACGGTGCCCTGCGGCGGAGTCATCAGCAGGCAGGCGCTGATCGCCGCCATACCACTGCCGAAGGCCAGGGCCCGACCGCCCTCCAGGTCCCCGAGCACGTCCTCAAACGTCGCCCAGGTGCGGTTGGTGAAACGACCGTAGGTGGGTCCCTCGCCCACGACGTACGTCGAGCTGAGCTCGATGCCCGGGGCGGCGGGTGCACCCGGCGCGCGCGTGGGGCGCCCGAGTGCGACCAGGCGGGTGGCGGGGGAGTAGTCGGAGTCGTGCTGCATGGTCACCACTGTGGCACGCCGACAGGTGGCGAAACGCGGGCGTCCACGCTGCGCACGTTAGGCTCGCTGCGATGAGCACGCCATCCCCCGCCTCGGGCGCCGACACCCACCGCAAGCCCGTCGTCGCAATTGTTTTCGGTGGGCGGTCCAGCGAGCACGCCGTCTCCTGCTCGACGGCGGCCAGTGTCCTGCGGGCCATCGACCGGGACCGTTTCGACGTGGTGCCGATCGGCATCGCGCAGGACGGGCGCTGGGTGCTGATGGCAGACGACCCCGAGCCCTTGCAGCTGACGGCAGAGCACACACCGAGCGTGCAGGGGACGACGACCGCGCTGATCTCCACCGACCCGGGTGCCCGCGAGGTGTTGGTCTTCCCGCCGGACGAGCCGCCGAGGAGGCTCACCGCCGTCGACGTCGTGCTGCCACTGCTGCACGGTCCGTTCGGCGAGGACGGGACGTTGCAGGGCCTGCTGGAGTTGGCCGACACCCGTTACGTCGGGTCCGGTGTGGCCGCGTCGGCGGTGATGATGGACAAGGCCCTGATGAAGGTCGTCTTCTCCGCTGCCGGTCTGCCGATCGGACCCCACGTGGTGATCACCGACAAGGAGTGGCGGCGGGACAAGGCCGTGTGCCTGAACAGCGCCGTCGGCCTCGGCCTGCCCGTCTTCGTCAAGCCGGCGCGGGCCGGTTCGAGCATGGGAGTGGTCAGGGTGGACGCGGCCGACCAGCTGGAGGCGGCCATCGAGACCGCGCGCGAGTCCGATCCCAAGGTGCTGGTCGAGGCGGCCATCCCCGGTCGCGAGGTCGAATGCGGTGTGCTGGAAGGCCATGGCGCGGACCCGGCACGGGCGAGCCAGATCGGCGAGATCACGGTGACCGGCGATCGTCATACCTTTTATGACTTCGAGGCGAAGTACCTCGACAACGACGCACAACTGACCTGCCCCGCGGATCTGCCGGCCGAGGTCGCCGACGAGATCCGGGAGCTGTCGGTCAAGGCGTTCGACGCGGCCGGGTGCGAGGGGCTGGCACGCGTCGACTGGTTCTACGAACCGGGTGGCCGGCTGATGCTGAACGAGATCAACACGATGCCGGGGTTCACACCGTCATCGATGTTCCCGCGGGTCTGGGCGGAGTCCGGCCTGGACTACCGATCGCTCATCACCGAACTGATCGAGTTGGCGCTGGAGCGGCGCACCGGATTGCGGTAGCCGGCTCAGCTGCCCATGCAGTGGTGCCTGCCCTGCGGGATCTGCCGGGCCGCGGCGGTGAACGCCCCCAGCGGGGGGAAGGCGTTGTACTTGGTGGGCACCAGCACCTCGATGGCCGGCGACCTGCCGAACGTCACGTAGCGTGCTCCGTCCGACAGCTTCGTGCCGATCCAGTCGATGCCGTCGACGGTGACGCAGGACGCCGTCGTCGGGCCGGGTGACGTCACACCGCAGCGGGCGATGATGGCGGGGTCGCCCCACGCGTGGACCGTGGGGGAGTCGGTGCTGACCGTGCGCGACGACTGGTTCGAGACCGTCTTCGGCCAGTGGCGAGATGCCTTGGCGCAGAGGGGATTTGCCGCCTGGTCGGCGGGTGAGGCCTTGACCGTGTCGTCACCGCACGCCGTCAGGGCCGTGAGGAGCGTGAGGGCGCAGATCGTGCTGCAGGTGACCGGTCGTCTCAAGGGTGGACCACGGTGCACGTCAGGGTGCGCATGATGCCCGGGGCCTCCTGGATCTTGGCGATCACCAGGGACCCCAGCTCGTCCAGCGTCCCGGCCTCGGCGCGGGCGATCACGTCGTAGGGGCCGGTCACGTCCTCGGAGGACAGCACGCCGGGGATCTCGCGGACCGCGGCAGCGACCTCGGTGGCCTTGCCGAGGTCCGCCTGGATGAGGATGTAGGCCTGAACCATGAGGATCAATCTCCCGAGTCGTCGATGCGAATCCCGCACGGCGGCGGGTGTGCGGCTCGGACGCCGCGCTCGGGGAGACGCTACCGTGCAGTGCCTGCTGTGCGACGAGGAAGGGTGGAACCAAGCCGTATGACGGACACGCCGGACCCACGCACCCTCGCCGATGTCGAGGAGCAGGACCTGCTCGACACCGTGCTGCCGCGCTTCGCCACGAGCGACGAAGTGCTGATCGGCCCCGGGGACGACACCGCACTGCTGCGGGTGCGCTCCGGGCGGGCGCTGGCCACCACGGACACCATGGTGCTGGGCCGTGACTGGCTCGACGAGTGGTCGACGGCGGCCGATGTCGGGCACAAGCTGGTCGTGCAGAACGTCGCGGACATCGCCGCCATGGGTGGGCGGTGCACGGCGCTGCTGGTCACCCTGGCCGCCAGCGCGCACACGCCGCTCTCCTGGGTCGCCGACTTCACCACCGGCGTGGAGGAGGCCGCCCGCGATGCCGGCGCCGTCGTGGTCGGCGGCGACCTGTCCTCCGCACCAGATGGCGTGCGGATGGTGAGCATCACCGCGCTCGGTGAGCTCGACGGCACACCGCCGGTGCTGCGCTCCGGTGCCCGCGCGGGAGATGTGGTCGCGGTGCACGGCACACTGGGCCGCGCCGCCGCGGGACTGCTCCTGCTGGAGCGCGGCACACCGGAGAAGGCGCCGGATCTCGTGCTGGCACAACGCCGTCCGCGCACGTCATACAAGCAGGGGCCGCTGGCGGCACGCGCCGGAGCGACCGCGATGCTCGACATCTCCGACGGGCTGCTCCGGGACGCCGGACGCATCGCACGGGCCAGCGGCGTACGCCTCGAGCTGGACTCCGCGGCGCTCGCGGGGGACATCGCGGCGCTCGCGGATGCGGTGGGCGCCGACGCCCGGGAGTGTGTCCTGGCCGGCGGTGAGGAGCACACCCTGCTGGCCACCTTCCCGCCCGGCTCGGTCCCGCGTGACTGGCGGGTGATCGGGGCCGTCGCGGACGGGACGGGTGTGACTGTTGCGGGAGAAGTTCCCTCCCGGAGCGGTTGGGACCACTTCGGTTCGGCAAAGTCCGACTGAAACGCTCAAGACCGAACGTTTGAATCTGTTAGGCGTGGGATACGCTCGGGCCGACGCATTGCTGCATACCATCAGATTCTCGGTCCGCGCCGAGAGAAAGCCGCAGGTGATCCATGATCATGGATTCGTCCACGCTCCGACTCGATGCCGGACCCGTCGACTACATCCTCATCGCGCTCTACTTCGTCTTCGTCATCGGTATCGGACTGGTGGCCCGCCGCCAGGTGTCCAGCAGTGTCGACTTCTTCCTGTCCGGCCGCTCGCTACCGGCGTGGATCACCGGCCTGGCCTTCATCTCGGCGAACCTCGGTGCCACGGAAATCATGGGCATGTCGGCCAGCGGCGCCCAGATCGGCATGGCCACCTTCCACTACTACTGGATCGGCGCCATCCCGGCGATGCTCTTCCTGGCCGTGGTGATGATGCCCTTCTACTACGGCTCCGGTGTGCGCAGCGTGCCGGAGTTCATGAACCGCCGCTTCGGACCCGCGGCGCATCTGGTCAACGCGATCAGTTTCGCGATCGCCCAGGTGCTGATCGCCGGCATCAACCTCTACCTGCTGGCGACCATCGTCAACACCCTGTTCGGCTGGAGCATCTGGATCTCCACGATCATCGCGGCGATCATCGTGCTGTCCTACATCACCCTCGGCGGGCTGTCCGCGGCGATCTACAACGAAGTGCTGCAGTTCTTCGTGATCGTGGCGGCGCTGCTGCCGCTGACCCTCATCGCGATGCACAAGATCGGCGGCTGGGACGGGCTGTCGCACAAGCTGCACTCGATGAACTTCGCGCACGACCCGATGCAGTCGTGGCCGGGCCAGGGACTCACCGGGTTCGGCAGTGCCACGCTGTCGGTCATCGGCATCGTCTTCGGCCTGGGTTTCGTGCTTTCCTTCGGGTACTGGACCACGAACTTCGTGGAGGTCCAGCGCGCGATGGTCAGCAAGAACATGAACTCCGCGCGGCGGGCGCCGATCATCGGCACGTTCCCGAAGATGTTCATCCCGTTCATCATCATCATTCCGGGTATGGCGGCCGCGGGGCTGGGTGCCTTCTCCGGCTCCGGCACGCACGACTACAACAACGCCTTGCTGTTCCTGATGCGTGACCTGTTGCCCAACGGTCTGCTCGGGGTCGCGATCGCGGGGATGCTCGCCGCGTTCATGGCCGGTATGGCGGCCAACATCTCGGCATTCAACACCGTGGTGTCCTATGACATCTGGCAGACCTACGTCGTCAAGGACAAGGACGACAAGTACTACCTGGAGTTCGGCCGGATCGCGACGGTGATCGCGACCATCGTCGCGATCGGAACCTCGGCCTTCGCCAGCCAGTACAACAACGTGATGGGGTACCTGCAGACCCTGTTCGGCTTCTTCAACGCGCCGCTGTTCGCGACGTTCATCCTCGGCATGTTCTGGAAGAAGATGACCCCGGCCGCCGGGTGGACGGGTCTGGTCGCGGGTACGGTCGGCGCAGTGATCGTCGGGATCGCCTCGCAGGACGCACTCGGCGGCCTGTCGCAGGGCTGGGTCGGCCTGTCCGGTCAGGGCGCAAGCTTCGTGTGCGCCGGCGCCGCCTTCGTGGTGGACATCATCGTCAGCGTCATCGTGACCGGTTTCACGGTGCCCAAACCCGACTCCGAACTGCGTGGTCTGGTGAAGTCGCTGACGCCGAAGGAGGACCACGCCGAGGAGGCGGTCGCGCACTGGTGGCTGTCGCCGGTGAAGCTGGCCGGTGTCTCGCTGGTCCTCGTCATCATCCTCAACGCGGTCTTCCACTGACCCGGCATACGAAAGGAGCTCGCGAATCATGACTGCTGACACGACAACCGCTCCGCGCAAGCACACGGCCGGGATCTTCGACGTGCGCAACATCATCGCCGTGCTGATGGGGATCTACGGCGTGGTGCTGATCGTGATGGGCGTGGTCAACTTCTCCGACACGGACAAGGCGAAGGCCGACGACATCAACCTGAACCTCTGGTCGGGTCTCGGGATGCTGATCTTCGCCATTCTGATGGCGCTGTGGGCCTACCTGCGGCCGATCGTGGTCGACGAGGTCCAGCTCGAGCGCGACAAGGCGGCCGCCGAGATGGAGCGCCCCAGCACCAGCGACTGACGCCGCCACCCCCACC
>Ga0164242_10004116_pt1 | contig 16384 bp, 14 predicted proteins | sample OricomgcompostMG_FD_108783 | JGI IMG/M metagenome (GOLD analysis project Ga0164242, IMG submission 108783) | Miracle-Growth compost microbial communities from Emeryville, California, USA - Original compost - Miracle growth compost (MG) ...
ACCTTCCCGCACCGCGAGGTCCGCGACACGTGGGTCTGGTTCCAGTCCGGCATCAACACCGACGGCGCCCACAACTGGGCCACCACCCGCAAGCTGCAGCGCGGCGACATCCTCTCGCTGAACTGCTTCCCCATGACCTCCGGCTACTACACCGCCCTGGAGCGCACCCTGTTCCTGGGCCAGCCGGACCCGGAGAGCCTGCGCCTGTGGGAGATCAACGTGCAGGTCCACCGCCGCGGCCTTGAGCTGATCAAGCCCGGCGCCGTCTGCAAGGACATCGCCGCCGAGCTGAACGAGATCTACATCGAGAACGGGCTGCTGGCCAACCGCACCTTCGGCTACGGGCACTCCTTCGGCGTCCTCTCCCACTACTACGGCCGCGAGGCGGGCCTGGAGCTGCGCGAGGACATCGAGACGGTGCTGGAGCCGAACATGGTGGTCTCCATGGAGCCCATGATCACGGTGGAGGAGGGCCGGCCGGGCGCCGGCGGCTACCGCGAGCACGATATTCTCGTCGTCAACGAGGACGGGGCCGAGAACATCACCGGCTTCGGCTTCGGCCCGGAGCACAACATCGTGGACGCCTGATCCATCGGGATCCTCCACGACACACCGGCACGGCAGGACGGGCACACGCCCGCCCTGCCGTGCCGTTCGATGAGGAGGGGCATGAGCACGAGCGACGAGGCAGGCCGGCGCGGGACCTCGGTGATCGGGAACCTGCTGGACGTGCTGCGGTGCTTCACCGTGCAGGACCCGGTCCAGGGCGTCACCGAGATCGCGGAGAAGGTGGGCCTGCACAAGTCCAGCGTCTCCCGTACCCTCTCCGCACTCGAGGCGGAGCACATCGTGGAACGCGATCCGGCCTCGCGCCGCTTCCGGCTCGGCATGGGCCTGATCGACGTGGCCGGTCCGCTGCTGGCCGGCCTCGAGGTGCGCGCCGTGGCCCGCCCCCACCTCGAGGACCTGGCCGAGAGCAGCAGGGAGACCGTGGTCCTGACCGTGTGGAACGGCAGCTGGGCCACGTGCGTGGACCAGATTGTCAGCCCCCGCCTCATCAAGCACGCCTCACCCCTCGGCCAGCGCTACGAGACCGCGCTCTCCGCCTCCGTCCAGGTCTTCCTCGCCGCCGAACCGGCCCACCGGCGCGATGAACTCTTCTCCAGCGGCACCATCGAGCTCCCGGCGACGGCCCGCGAGGACTTCACCGCCCGACTGGAGACGGTGGGACGGCAGGGGATCGCCGTGAACGACGGCGAGACGCAGGAGGACGAGTTCGGCCTCGCCGCCCCCGTCCTGGACCACCTGGGCGGCGTCGCGGCCGCCGTGCTGCTGGCCGCACCGCGCTACCGGGTGGACGCCGACACGGCCACCGCCCTGCGCCGCCAGGTCCACGAGGCCGCCCACGCCGCCAGCCTGCGCATGGGGTACGTACCGGGGACCTCGCCGGCCTGACGCGGACTCCCGCCCACAACGCGAAGGTGCCCGACGGCGTTCGGTGAGGTCCCGCACGGGACGTCACCGAACGCCGTCGGGCACCCAGGGCACAAACGGCACCGAGGGCACCGAGAGGCCTTCGGCGCAGCTACCCACCACCGGCACTCACGCCCTCCCCCACCACGCTCAGGGCCTTGCGTTGGGAGCGCAAGGCCGCGCTGAGCTCGGTGACGAGGGCCTTCTCCAGGTTCAGGAACTCTTCGGTTCCTGCTTCGCCTCGGTGGCTTCGGGCTCTTGAACGCTGCGCGAGTGCAAGAGCCCGATAGCTTTTCCCAACGCATCATTGCTCGCCTGCAGCTGCGTGACCTTCTCGGTGAGCTGGCTGATCTTCTTCTCGTACTTCGCCAGCTCCTTGGCGTGCTGCTTGGCCACGGCATTGCGTTCACTCGGTGAGACAGGCATGCCACTACCTTCTCGCGGAATCAGGCCCCGCTCCAGATCCCCCTGGAAGACCGCCACCCGCCAGCGCTGCAACTGCCCATACGAAAGACCCTGCCCGGCCAACCACGCGCCCTTGGTGCCATGCGGCTGGCGGTGATACTCATCGACCAACCGACGAATCTGCTTCGCCGTGAACCCCTGACCAACCCTCACAGAACCCAACCCCTCCACCGATCACCAACTGACTCACAACCAGCCTGGCGTAGCGGGGTGCCAAGCCATTGACGTGGCACACGGGGAATCTCGCGGGGGTCGGAGCCTGCTCGGTACCGCCATTTCTCACGTGCCACGCCAATGGCGCGGCACGTGAGAAGTTGCGGGGAGGAGGGCTCAGGCCGAGGCCAGGAGCTCCTTGATGGAGGCCAGCTGGGCGCGGGAGACCTCGTCCGCGCGCTCGTCCTCCGCGAAGACGTTGGAGACCAGCAGCGCATCCGGGCGGTCCAGGAAGCCCGTGGAGCGCAGCGTCGAGAAGAGCTCGGCGAAGTCCACGTCCCCATCGCCCACCGCCAAGTGCTGGTGCACGCGCACCGCGTTCCCCGGCGGATTGGTGATGTAGCGCAGCGCGTGCGAGCGGCGGTGGTCCATCGAGTCGGACACGAACACCGCCCCCAGCTTCTCCCCCACCAGCGGCAGCAGGGACGCGGCCCGGTCACCGTAGTGGAACGTATGCGCACCCACGTACACGAAGCCGATCCGCTCGGAATCCACGGCACGCAGGATGCGCCAGGCCTCCAGCCCGTCCTCCACGAAGTCGTCCGGGTGCGGATCGAAGTTCATGGTGACGCCCTCGCACTCCAGCACGGGCAGCAGCGCGTCCATGGCCCGGTAGAAGGCGTACTCGCTCTCCTCCTCCCGCTCCGGACGGCCGGAGAACTCCGTGTTGATCACCGGGGCGCCGAGCTCAGCCGCGAGCCGGATCCACGCCGTGGTGTTGTAGATCGCGGCCTCCAGCTGGTGCTCCTCCGGCCCGCCGAAGCGCTGCACGGGCTGCACCGACGTGATGGTGACCCCGGCGTCCTTGGCCCGCTTCTTGAGCGCGGAAACCATGGAGGAGTCCAGCTTGGGGTGGTGGAAGTGCCGCCCCAGGTCCGGGTTCGGCGTGAGCTGGAGGTACTCGTAGCCCAGCCGGGCGGCCAGGTCGGGGAAGTCCAGCAGCGCCACCGAGTCGTTGTACGGCGTGGGGTCCAGCGCGATGCGCACCATGTTCTCTCCTAGGGTCTTCCTGGGTCAGGACAGGATCCGGCTCAGGTCCGGATCGGGCCGGGATCCGGCTCAGGCGTAGAAGTCCGGCTTGACCTCGTCCGGGACGGCCACGGGGCCCTCCTGGTGCAGGGCCTTCACGCCGGCCTCGCAGCGCAGCGCCACCTCGTAGCCGTCCCACGCGGTGGGCCCGTCCACCAGGTCGCCGCGCTTGATCGCGTCCACCCAGGCCTGGATCTCCGCGTCGTAGGCCGCGCCGAAGCGCGTCTCGAAGCCGGTGTGCTCACCCACCACGAACTGCCCGTCCACCCAGCGCTGCAGGCCGGAGGGCTGCCCGATCCGGGCGATGCCCTTCTCGAAGACCGCCTCGGTGGCGACCTGGTAGCCGAACTGCACGGAGACGTTCATCTCCACGTCCACGAGCACGCCGTTCTCCAGGGTCATGAGCACCAGGATCGGCTCGGCCAGGTCACGCGGGGCCAGCGAGTTCTTCCGGGGGTGCTTGACCTCCACGCTGGTGACGCGGGAGCCGGCCAGCCACGGCACCACGTCGAACTCGTGCACCACGGAGTCCGTGATGAGCATGTCGTTGGTGTAGTACTCGTTGACGCTCGGGTTGCGGTGCACGCCGCGCAGCATGAGCACCTCGCCGGCCTCGCCGGACTCGATGAGCGCGCGCAGCTGCGCGTACTCGGCGTCGAAGCGGCGCATGAAGCCCACCTGGATGTGCGGGCGGTCCAGCTTCATCTCCGCCTCGATCACCTCACGCGAGGAGGCGGCGTCCTGCGTCAGCGGCTTCTCGCACAGGATGGGCAGGCGGGCCTCGAGGGCCGGGAGGAGCACGGGGGCGTGGAACTGTCCGGGCGTGGCGATCAGCACGGCGTCCATCGCGTCCGCGGCGATGGCCTCCTCGAGGGAGCCGAACACGGCGGCGTCGCCCGCGGCAGCGGCCATCTCCCGCGCCCGGTCCAGCGCGACGTCCACCACGGCGGAGACGCGCGCACCGTTGGTGCGGTGCGTGATCCGCTCGATGTGGTCGGCGCCCATGCGTCCGGCGCCGACCACGGCCACGCGGATCTCGTTGTGCTTGCTCATGGGGGGATCCTTCCGGGTCAGGCCTGGCGCGCCAGGTGCGTGCAGGAGAAGAGGTGGTCGCGGGTGCGGCGGGCGATGGGGAACGGGGTGTCCACGTCGCAGCCGTACATGTCCTGCTCCACGATCGCGAAGATGTCCGGGTCGATCCTGGAGACGGCCTCGATGATGGGGCCGAGGTCCGGCACGCCGTTCGGCGGCTCGATCATGATGCCCTGCGCCACGGCGTCCTTGAACGGCATGTCCGCCTTGAGCACGTCGAAGAGCTGCGAGGCGTCCACCTGCTTCAGGTGCAGGTAACCGATGCGCTCAGGCCGCTCCTCGATGAGCTTCACATTGTCCCCGCCGTAGTAGGCGAAGTGCCCGGTGTCCAGGCAGAGATTGGTGTAGCGCGGATCCGTCTCGTCCAGGAAGCGCACCACCTCACGCGTGGTGCCGATGTGGGAGTCGGCGTGGGAGTGGAACTGCTGCTTCATCCCGAACTCCTCCAGCAGGGCCTTGCCCAGCCGGTCGTGTCCGGCGGCGAGCGTGCTCCACTGCTCGTCCGTGAGCGTGCGCGGCTCCAGCGCCTCGCCCGTGGCGTCCGAGCGCCACAGGTCGGGGATGACCACCAGGTGCTCCGCCCCGAGCTTGGAGGCGAGGCCGGCCACGTCGAGGGCCTGGTCCCAGGCGCGCTGGAACTGGTCCTCCCCCTTGTGGAAGCCCGTGAACACGGTGCCCGCGGAGAGCTTGAGTCCGCGCTTGCCGAGTTCGTCCTCGAGCTGGTGAGGGTCCGTGGGCAGGTAGCCGTAGGGGCCCAGCTCGATCCAGGTGTACCCGGCCTTGACCACCTCGTCGAGGAAGCGGTCCCAGGGCACCTGCCCCGGGTCGTCGGGGAACCAGACGCCCCAGGAGTCGGGGGCGGTGCCGATGCGCAGGCCGGGGTTCTCCGGCAGCGACGGTGCGGTCATGAGGGTGACCTGCTTTCTATGCCTGTTCGGGAATGTTTGGGGTACCGCTAGATGTCCTGTGCCCGACGCCGCGTGGCCGGGCCCGTGCGCAGCGTTACGCCGCGCACGGGGTTCGCCCGCGCGCCGGGTGGGGCTCAGCCCAGGTAGGGGCGCTGCGCCGCCCGCTCCGCCTCGTACTCGCGGCGGGCCGTGCGGGTGGACTCGATCTCGGCGACCTCGGCCACCGGGACGTCCCACCAGCCCTCGCCGTCCGGCGCGTAGATGAGCGGATCGGAATGGATGTGGATGAACGTGGACGTCTCGGAGGCCTTGGCCGTGGCGATCGCGGCCTGCAGGTCCTTGATGGCGTCCGCGCCGGGGGCCACCTCGATGACGTCCAGGCCGTAACTGCGGGCGTTGGCCGCCAGGTCCACGGGCAGCACGTCCTCGCCCTGGAAGTTCTCCGCCGCCCGGTCATAGGCCCGGTACTTGGTGCCGAAGCGCTGCGAGCCCACGGTCTCGGAGAGGTGACCGATCGAGGCGTAACCGTGGTTCTGGATGAGGATCACGATGATCTTGATCCCCTCCGCCACCGCCGTGACGAGCTCCGTGTTGAGCATCAGGTAGGAGCCGTCCCCCACCATGACGATCACGTCGCGGTCATCGCCCATGGCCTCGAGGCCGCGCTTGGCGCCGATGCCGCCGGCGATCTCGTAGCCCATGCAGGAGAACGCATATTCGACGTGGTAGCCCAGCGCGTCGCGGACCCGCCAGAGCTTGTGCAGGTCACCGGGCAGGGAGCCGGCCGCCTGGACGATCACGTCCTTGGGGTCAGAGGCAGCCTGGGTCGCCCCGATGATCTCCGGCTGGCCCGGGAGCTCGAGCCCGGAGGGCACGAACGCGGCATCCACCGTGGCGTCCCAGTCCGCCTTGAGACGGGCGATCTGCTCGGCGTAGTCGCTGCCGACGTGGAAGCGCTCCAGCTCCCCGGCCAGCGCCGTGAGCGCCTCGCGGGCGTCCGCGATGACCGGCAGCTGCGTGCCGTGCTTGTGAGCGTCGAAGGACGCCACGTTGATGTTCACGAACTTCACGCCGTCACGCTGGAACACGGTGCGGGAGGCCGTGGTGAAGTCGGAGTAGCGGGTGCCGATGCCGATCACCACGTCCGCCTGAGCTGCCACCTTGTTGGCGGCCAGCGTGCCGGTGGCCCCGATGCCGCCCAGGTTCTGCGGGTGGTCCCAGGCCAGCACGCCGCCGCCGGCCTGGCTGGTGCCCACGGGGATGCCCGTGGCCTCGACGAAGGCCCGCAGGGCGTCCTCGGCCCCGGAGTACAGCACGCCGCCGCCGGCCACGATCAGCGGGCGCTGCGCCCCCTGGATCGCCGCCACCGCGGCCGCGAGCGCATCGCGCTGCGGCAGCGGACGGGAGAGGCGCCACTCGCGATCGGCGAGGAACTCCTCCGGGACGTCCAGCGCCTCGGCCTGCACGTCCTCCGGCAGCGCGATGGTCACTGCGCCGGTCTCGACGGGGTCCGTGAGGGCCCGCAGCGCGGAGAGCGCGGTGGAGAAGAGCTGCTCAGGACGCACCACGCGGTCGAAGAAGACGGAGACGGGACGGAACGCGTCATTGACCGTGATGGAGGTGTCCCACGGGTGCTCCAGCTGCTGCAGCACCGGGTCCGAGACGCGCGTGGCGAAGGTGTCGGAGGGCAGCAGCAGGGCAGGCAGCCGGTTGGAGGTGGCCAGGGCCGCCCCCGTGATCATGTTGGCCGCGCCCGGGCCCACGGAGGCCGTGGACGCCCAGGTCCCCAGCCGCCGGTGCATGCGCGCGTAGCCCACGCTCTGGTGCACCATGGCCTGCTCGTTGCGGGCCTGCCGGTACGGCATCAGTTCCGGGTCCAGCTCGTTGACCTGCTTGAGGGCCTGGCCCACGCCGGCCACGTTGCCGTGACCGAAGATGCCGAACGTCCCGGCGATGGTGCGTTCGCGGTGATCCCCGTCCACCGTGTACTGGTGGCCGAGGAACTCGACGAGCGCCTGTCCCACCGTCATCCGCCTGCTCGCCATGCTCAGGCCTCCTTCTTCTCGTCGCTGCGCGCGTTGCCCGCCAACGGGAGGCGGGAATCGAATTCGAGGCCGTCCCAGGTGCCGCGCACCCAGGCGTAGGCCGGATCGTCACTGATCAGCCAGGCCCGCTCCGGGTCCGGGCCGGCCATGACGTTGAGGTAGTACAGGTCGTAGCCGGGGGCCGCCACGGCCGGGCCGTGGTAGCCGTACGGGACCAGGGCCACGTCGCCGGTGCGGACCATGGCGTCCACCTCGATCTGCCCGGCGGGCGAGGAGTAGGTGGAGAACATGCCGAACGCGGAGTCGGGATCCACGTCCTCCGGGGCACCGGCCGTGGGCTGCGCCTCGAAGTAGTAGATCTCCTCCAGCCGGGTCTCGTGACCCGGCTTGTCCTCGTCATGCTTGTGAGGCGGGTAGGAGGACCAGTTCTCCGCCGGCGTGATGACCTCGCAGACGATGAACTTCTGGGCATCGAGCGCTGCGGGGATGCCGTAGTTGCGCACCTCCCGCGAGGAGCCGCCGGCCCCGCGCAGTTCCACCGGGTACTCATCGGCGGGCAGGTAGCGGTTGGGCTGCAGCGCAGGCACGCCGTCCTCCCCGGCCGGGACGGGCGCCGTCGCGACGGCCACCCGTCCCGTGCCGGAGAGCTCACCCGTGGTCGCTGCGTTGAGGAAGAGCACGTCCGTCGCGGCACTGAACACGTCGGGACGGCCCGTGAGCACCTGGGTGACCGGGGCGTCGTCGTGCACAGATCGGTACGTGACCGTGAAGGACCCGGCCAGCGGGATGATCAGGCGCTCCACGCCCTCCGGCCCCAGGGGCAGGGACTCGCCCTGGCCCAGCTGGGCCACGTCCAGACCCGTGTGGGCCCAGCCGGGGAGGCTGGAGTCCACCCGCGTGGCCCAGCCGTCCTTGGCCAGTTCGCCGCTGCGGTAGAACCACCGCGCGTCCGTGCTCATGCTCATTTCCTCCTGCGTCAGTCGTTCTGCGGGAAGCCCAGGTTGATGCCGCCGTGCGTGGCCGGGTCCAGCCAGCGGCTGGTCACGGCCTTCTCCCGGGTGAAGAAGTCGAAGCCGTGGGCGCCGTAGGCCTTGGCGTCGCCGAAGAGGGAATCCTTCCAGCCACCGAAGGAGTGGTAGGCCACCGGCACCGGGATCGGCACGTTGATGCCGATCATGCCGACCTGCACCTCGGACTGGAAGCGGCGGGCCGCCCCGCCGTCGTTGGTGAAGATGGCGGTGCCGTTGCCGAAGCGACCGGAGTTGATCAGGTCAAGGCCCTCCTGGAAGGTCTTCACGCGCAGCACCTGCAGCACCGGGCCGAAGATCTCCTCCTGGTAGGAGCGGGAGCTGGTCGGGACAGCGTCGATGAGGGTGGGGCCGAAGAAGTAGCCGTCCTCGTGGCCCTCGACGCTCAGGGAGCGCCCGTCCACGACGATCTTGCCGCCGTCGGCCTCGGCGATGTCCACGTAGCCGGAGACCTTCGCGCGGTGCTCGGCGGTGATCAGCGGGCCGAGGTCCGGCTCGCCGTTCTCGGTGTCAGCGCCGTTGCCGACCTTCAGCTTGGCGATGCGCTCCTCGATCTTGGCGATGAGCTCGTCCGCGACGGGCTCAACGGCCAGGACCACGGAGACCGCCATGCAGCGCTCGCCCGCGGCACCGTAGCCGGCGTTGATCGCCTGGTCGGCGACGATGTCCAGGTCCGCGTCCGGCAGCACCAACATGTGGTTCTTGGCGCCGCCGAGGGCCTGCACGCGCTTGCCGTACTTGGCGCTGGTCTCGTAGATGTACTGGGCGATCGGCGTGGAACCGACGAAGGAGATCGCCTGCACACGGCGGTCCGTCAGCAGGCCGTCCACGGCCTCCTTGTCGCCGTTGAGCACCGTGAAGACGCCGTCCGGCAGACCGGCCTCCTTCCACAGCTGCGCCATCCAGATCGCGGCAGAGGGGTCCTTCTCACTGGGCTTGAGGACCACGGCGTTGCCCGCGGCGATCGCGACCGGGAAGAACCACAGCGGCACCATGGCCGGGAAGTTAAACGGGGAGATGATGCCCACCACGCCCAGCGGCTGCTTGATCGAGTAGACATCGATCCCGGTGGAGGCGTTCTCGGAGAACTCGCCCTTGGTCAGCTGCGGGAAACCGCAGGCCAGCTCCACGACCTCCTGGCCGCGGGCGATCTCACCCATGGCGTCGGAGAGGACCTTGCCGTGCTCGGCGGTGATGATCGCGGCGAGCTCGGTCTTCTTGGCCACGAGCAGCTCGCGGAAGCGGAAGATCACGGCCTGGCGCTTGGCGATGGAGTAGCGGCTCCACACCTCGAAGCCGGCCTGGGCCGAGGCGATGGCGCGATCGATCTCGGCTGCGTCGGCCAGGGCCAGCTGGGCCGTGGTGGCGCCGGTGGCCGGGTTGTGCACGGGCACGGTGCGCCCGGAGGTGGACTCGACGAGCGCGCCGTCGATCCAGTGGCCGATGGTGGGTGTCTGCGTGGTCATGCTGTGTCCTTCTTCGTGTCGATGGGTCGATCGTCCGGATGTCAGAGTCCGCGGTGGACCAGGCGGGCCGCCGTGTCCACGGCGCCCGCGACGTCGCCGTCCGCGGGGTAGAGGAGCGTGCGTCCCACGGTCAGTCCGCGCACGCCGGGCAGGGCCAGGGCGGCCTCCCAGGAGGCGTAGGTGGCGTCCGGGTCGGTGCCGGGGTCGCCGCCGAGCAGCAGCGTGGGCAGCGTGGTGGACTCCATGACGCGTTCCATCTCCTCCACGACCGGCAGCTTCATCCACGTGGAGGCGCTGGACGCGCCGAGGCCGGCGGCGATGCCGATGGAGAGGATCACCGCGTCGGCCGAGAGGTCGTTGACGACCTTGCCGTGCACGCGCGAGCTCATGAAGGGCTCCAGCATGATCGGCAGGTCCGCTGCGGCGGCCTCGGTGACGGCGCGGGCCGTGGCCTCGAGCGTGGACACGGTCCCGGCGTCGTTGAGGTCCACCCGCATGAGGGTCTTGGCGAAGTCGATGCCGGCGGAGACCATGGTGTCCACGTCGTAGCCCGTGTAGCGGTCATCCAGCTCGAAGCTGGCCCCGCGCAGGCCGCCGCGGTTCATGGAGCCGACCACGACCTTGTCGTCCAGCAGGCCGAGCAGCGCCAGGTCGTCGATGATGTCCGGGGTGCCGAGCACGCCGTCCACACCGGGGCGGGAGAGCGCCGTGGCGAGGCGCTCCAGCAGCTCGTAGCGGTTGGCCATGGCCTGTTGGTTCGAACCGACGGCCAGGGCGCCGCGGGCCGGGTGGTCGGCGGCGACGATGAACAGGCGCCCGTCACCCTGGGTGACGGCCCTGCGCCGGCGTCCGGCCAGCGCGCTGCGCACGCCCTCGGCACCCTTGGCGCGGGCCTCGCGCAGTTGGGCGAAGGCCTCCTCGGTGATGGCGGGCTGGTTCATGAGCGCACTTCCTGGGCAAGCACGGCGTCGATCTCCTCCGTGGTGGGCATGGCGGTGGAGCACTCGCGGCGGGTGGCCACGATGGCCCCTGCCACGTTCGCGAAACGCAGGGTGCGCTCCAGGTCCCAGCCGGAGATCAGGCCGTGGCACAGCGCGCCGCCGAAGGCGTCACCGGAGCCAAGCCCGTTGACCACCTTCACCAGGTGCGGGGGCACCTCGACCGATTCCTCGGCGGTGGCGGCGAGGACGCCCTTGGGGCCCTGCTTGACGATGGCGATCTGCACGCCGCGCTCCAGCAGGGCGGCAGCAGCACGGGCGGGCTCCGTCTCGCCGACGGCGATCTGGCACTCCTCGCGGTTGCCCACGGCGACGGTGGCGTGCTCCAGCGCCTCCTGCACGCGGGAGGTGGCCTCCTGCTCCGACTCCCAGAACATGGCGCGGTAGTCCAGGTCGAAGACGGTGTGGCCGGTGCTCGGATCGGCGGAGCGGGCCTCGCTGCGCGCGGCGAGCGCGGCGCGGTGGGCGTCCAGGCTCGGCTGCTCCGAGAGGCCGGTGGCGGTGAACCAGAGGATGTCGGCGCCGCGCACGGCGTCCAGGTCCAGCTCGTCGGCACGGATCTGCAGGTCCGGGGCGGAGGGCTCGCGGTAGAAGTACAGCGGGAACTCGTCCGGGCCGAGGATGGCGCAGAAGGTGACGGGGGTCTTCAGGGACTCGTCGGTGCGCACGTACACGGGGTCCACGCCGAGCCGGCGCAGTTCGTCCTTGAGGTACTCGCCGAAGGGGTCGTCCCCCACGCCGGAGACCAGGGCGGCACTGTGGCCGTGCTTGGCTGCGGCAACGGTGACGTTGGCCGCGGATCCCCCGAGGTACTTCCCGAAGGAGTCCACACCCTGCAGCGGTCCGTCCTGGAGGGGGTAGATGTCCACGCCCAGCCGCCCCAGGGCCAGCACCTGGGGGTGCGCGGAGTTGCTTGCTGTCACTGACACGTCCACCTCGTTCACTCGCGTCCTGAGGGTGGTCACGGTCTGTGTCCCACCTCACGGATGACATTATGTCCTTACATACAAACATGCAAGTCCGCTTCGCTGTGCTTCGTGGCACCGCTCACAGAGGTAACGTTGTCGGAACATACCGCCGCAGAGCGCGGCACGGAAGGGGTCACATGGCGCAGGAGACACCGTGGTGGTCGGACGAACTCTTCGCCGACCTGGACCGTTCAGGCCCCGTGCCCCTGTACTTCCAGATCGCCACCAGGCTGGAGTCGGCCATCGCCTCCGGGAAGATCACGGCGGGCGCACGCCTGGAGAACGAGATCACGATCGGTGAGCGGCTCGGCCTCTCCCGTCCCACGGTGCGCCGCGCCATCCAGGAGCTGGTGGACAAGGGCCTGCTGGTGCGCCGCCGCGGCATCGGCACGCAGGTGGTGCAGGGCCCGGTGAACCGGCCCGTGGAGCTGACCAGCCTCTACGAGGACCTGAAGAACTCGGCGCGCCAGCCCAGCACGGAGGTCCTCTCCCACCGCGTCATCAAGGCGGACGCCACCGTGGCGGAGCACCTCGGCCTGAGCCAGGGAGCCGACGTGGTGCACCTGCGCCGCCTGCGCCGCACCGCGGACGTCCCCGTGGCCGTGCTGGAGAACTACCTCCCCGTGGACGTGGCGAATCCGAGCACGGAGGAGCTGGAGGCCGAGGGCCTCTACCAGCTGCTGCGCGCGCACCGCGTGACCATCAAGGTGGCCCAGCAGCGCATCGGCGCCCGCCGCGCCCACGGCGACGAGGCCCGACTGCTCAACCTCGAGAACGGCGCGCCCGTGCTGACGATGGAGCGCACGGCCTTCGACGCGTCCGGCCGCGCCGTCGAGTACGGCACGCACTGCTACCGCCCGGACCTGTACAGCTTCGAGACGCGCCTGGTCGCCAAGTAGTCCCCGCACCTTCTCACGCGAACGCCCAAGGGGCAGGCACGTGGGAAATGGCGGTTCAGGACAGATACCACGCGGCCTGGGCGCCTTCACCCCCGGACCGCCCCGACTCAGGCCGCACCTCCCGCGGGATTCCCCATGTGCCAAGCCATTGGCGCGGCACATGGGGAATCCCGCGGGGACGGGCGGGTGTCTGGACCCAGGCGCGGTCCCTGACCCGCCGTGCGTCCATTCACCCGACGGGCGGGGGCGCCGTCGTCCCGCGCAGCACGAGTCGGGGCGTGAGGACGCGACGCTCCCCCGGCCCCGACGCCCCGGGGGGCCCGCCCGTGGGCGCCGCCATCCGTTCCAGCAAGAGGGAGGCGGCCTCGCGGCCCACGCCGGCCGAGTCGTCGTCCACCGTGGTGAGGTCGATCAGCCGGGTCCCGGCCAGCTCCGTGTTGTCGTAGCCGACCACGGAGAGGTCCTCCGGCACGCGCAGTCCCAGGTCCTTCGCGGCGCCGAGGGCGCCGATCGCGGCGACGTCGTTGGCGGCGAAGAGCGCGGTGACCTCGGGGTGCTCGGCCAGCATGCGCTTCGCCGCCGCGTACCCGCCGGGTTCCGTGCCCGGTCCCGGCCCCACCTGCACGGCGTGCCCGCGCCCGGCCATGGCCTCGACGAAGCCCTCGCGGCGTCTGGCCCCGGCCCCGCCGCCCACGGCGAGGTGGCCGATCTCGCGGTGGCCAAGCCCCAGCAGGTGGTCCACGGCCAGCTGCGCCCCGAGCGCGTCGTCGTTCGCGACGGTGTCCACGCCCTCCGGCACGCGCAGGCGGGTCCCGGCCACCACCACCGGCCCGGGGATGTGGCCCATCACCGCGTCCGGCACGTCCCTGGCCAGCACCACGCCGTCGGCACCGAGGGAGAGCAGGCCGTCCACGGGGTTGCCCGGCGAGGTCACGGCGTCCACCACGGAGAGCCGGTAGCCCTGCGGCGTGAGCCTGCCGGCCAGCCCGGCCAGCAGATCCACGAACCACGGGTTGGCGTAGTCGTCGATCAGCACGCCCACCACGCGCGTGCGGGAGGCGGCGAGGTCCGCGGCGGCCCGCCGGGGTCGGTAGCCCAGGGCAGCGATGGCCTCCCGCACGCGCGCCGCGGCCTCCGGCGAGACCCTCCCCTCGCCGTTGAGCACGCGGGAGACGAGGGACTTGGACACCCCGGCCCGCTCCGCGACGTCGTAGATGGTGGGGCGCGACGCAGGCGGGTGCTCCTGGCGACTCATATGACCTCTTGACGTGACATGGATGACATCCTAGGCTCCCTGGGGGTGGGAGCGCTCCCACCCTATGATCCCCAAGGCCTGCGGGCCACCACCATTGTTGTTGGAGGAGAGCCATGGCAGACAGCCTCGGCATCGCAGTCATCGGCGCAGGCATGGCGGGCAAGGCCCACGCCGCCGCCTACCGCGCCGCGTCCCAGGTCTTCGAGACCACCCTTCCGCCCCTGCGTTTCGTCTCGATCGCCGACGCCTACGAGCCGCTCGCCAAGGCCACCGCCCGGCGCTTCGGCTTCGAGCGCCACGACACCTCCTGGCAGGCCATCGCGGAGGCGGACGACATCGACGTCGTCTCCGTGGTCGTCGCCAACCGCCTGCACCGCGAGATCGTCGAGGCCCTGCTCGCCGCCGGCAAGCACGTGCTGTGCGAGAAGCCGCTCTCCGACACCCTCGAGGACGCCGAGGCGATGGTGGCAGCGGCGGACGCCGCGGACACGGTGGCCCGCATCGGCCTGACCTACCGCCGCTCCCCCGGCCTGGCCGCCATCCGCAAGCTCGTGGACGAGGGCACACTGGGGAACATCCTCAACGTCTCCGGCAACTACTGGACGGACTACGGCTGCGACCCGCAGGCCCCCATCGCCTGGCGCTACAAGGGCCCGCAGGGCTCCGGCGCCCTCGCCGACGTCGGCTCCCACCTGAGCTACCTTGCCGAGTTCGTGGGCGGCGGCGACTTCACCCGCGTGCGCGGCGGCCAGCTCAGCACCGTCATCGCCCGCCGCCCCAAGCCGCTCGGCGCCGTGGTGGGCCACGAGACGGTCGCCGTCTCCGACGAGTACGAGGCCGTGGAGAACGACGACGTCGCGGCGTTCTCCGGCACCCTGAGCAACGGCGCCTCCGCCACGCTGCAGGTCTCCCGCGTGGCCGCCGGGCACCCCAACACCCTCACGGTGGAGGTCTTCGGTGACCGCGGCGCCGCCTCCTTCGACTTCCGCAAGCCCGGGCAGATCGAGCTCTACCTCCCCGCTGCGGACAGCGACCCGGCCGGCTTCAACGGCTTCCGCACCGTGGTCCTCGGACCGGACGCGCCCTACTGGCGCGGTGGCCTGGCCATGGACGCCCCCGGTGTCGGCGTGGGCCAGAACGAGGGCTTCGTCTACCAGGCGCGCGCCTTCCTCGAGGAGATCGCCGGCCTGGACGAGGCCACCTCCCTGCCGCGCAACGCGAGCTTCGCGGACGGCCTGCGCAACATGGTCCTGCTGGACGCGGTGGCCCGCTCGGCCGCCGCCGGTGGCGCGGAGCAGGAGGTGGCCAAGTGAAGCTCGGTCTCTACAACGCGATCCTGCACGACCGCACGCTCCCCGAGGCCATCGACTTCGTGGCGAGCGTGGGCCTGAGCGGTCTGGAGCTGAACACCGGGGGCTTCCTGCCCGCCGTGCACGTGCCCGCCTTCGACGACATCCTCACCTCCGACACGGCCAGGGACGACTTCCTCGGCCTGTTCGAGGGCACGGGCGTGGGCATCGCCGGCCTGAACGCCAACGGCAACCCGCTGCACCCCAACCGTGCCATCGGTGAGAAGCACGCCGAGGACGTCCGCCGCTCCATCCGGCTGGCGCAGCGGCTGGGCCAGCACCGCGTGGTGACCATGTCCGGCCTGCCCGGCGGCGAGCCGGGGGCCACGCACCCCAACTGGATCGTCAACGCCTGGAACTCCGCCGCCCTGGACGTGCTGGACTACCAGTGGGACATCGCGGCCGACTTCTGGCGCGAGATGGATGCCATGGCCCGCGATCACGACGTGAAGGTGGCCCTGGAGCTGCACCCGCAGAACCTGGTCTTCAACTCCGCGGACGTGCACCAGCTGATCGAGCGCACCGGCGCCACCCACGTGGGCGTGGAGCTGGACGCCTCCCACCTGTTCTGGCAGCAGATGGACCCGGTCGCCGTGGTGCGCCACCTGGGCGGGCTGGTCTTCCACGCCGCCGCCAAGGACGTGCGCATCAACCCCGAGAACGCGGCGATCAACGGCGTGCTGGACAACAGCTTCCGCCGCCTGTCCCCGGACGAGGAGCGCACCAACCTGGGCGGGGACGAGTGGGCCAACGAGTGGCCCAGGAACTCCGCGTGGGACTTCGTGGCGCTCGGCAAGGGCCACCCCACCGAGTACTGGACCGAGTTCCTGCGCGCGCTGCGGGAGGTGGACCCGGAGATGATGGTCAACATCGAGCACGAGGACACCTCGCTCGGACGCGAGGAGGGCGTCCGCGTCGCCGCGGAGGTCCTCCTGGCCGCGGACGCGGCCCTGTCCTGAACGGCACTGTCCTGACGTACCCCGCTGCCCGACGCCGCGTGGTCACCTCGAGGTGACCACGCGGCGTCGGGCGCTGACACACCTCACGCAAGAACCGGAAGGAACCTGACATGACCAAGACCCTTGGCGTGGGCCTCGTGTCCGTCGGCTGGATGGGCCGACTGCACTCCGCCTCCTACCTGGCCGCGCGCCGACACTTCCCCGATCTGCCCGCGCGCGCCGAGCTGATCTGTGCCG
>Ga0164242_10004117_pt1 | contig 16383 bp, 15 predicted proteins | sample OricomgcompostMG_FD_108783 | JGI IMG/M metagenome (GOLD analysis project Ga0164242, IMG submission 108783) | Miracle-Growth compost microbial communities from Emeryville, California, USA - Original compost - Miracle growth compost (MG) ...
ATGGCAAAGGGTGCGCTCGGGTGCCTTGTGCATGCCATCGTCCCGGGCCTCTGTGTTACAACGGGAAGCCGGACCGTGCGGGTTCTGCACGCCCGCATGGTTGTCAACCGCGGGTCCGCGGCCTGTGCAGCTGCCGACCAACTTCATTCGACATCTGTTCATTGATGCATGGGTAGGGCTTGGATAATGGCCCCTTGTGCCGGGTGCAATAAGTTGTAGCCCGGACGGATGTCTCTATTGGTGCAAGGCGGACGCCAGATTGCGGCTGCTCAAGCCAATATCGCCTCCGACAATGGTGCATTTGTATGAAAACGCACTATTGTCGTTAGACAATGCGGGTTTATTTAATGGCTTAAAAGCGCAATTGCGGCCCTGCTAACACAGGTTCGGCGGGGTCAATGTCCGTTTTGGGTCAAAAGCAGACATTCGTTTATTGCCAGCAGCGCGCCGATTGCCCGAGACGCGGGTGTCGCGGAAGCTGGATTTGGCTTCGTCATCGCGCAATGCGCCACTTTTGGTATTACCCATGGCGGTCAGTTCAGCGGCTGGGTAATCGAGAATAGCATCCGGGGGACGTTAGCCGTCAGGTTCTAACGGGAGCGGCCCGCCTGAATGTTATAACTACTACGCTGCAATGCTGCTCACGTTGCGATTGAAGGATGGACATGCTCTCACAGCGTGTGGACCGTTCCGCCACTTCGCAATTTTCGAAGAAAGGCACGCGTGCCGATAGTCGGCACGCAGAGTAACCTAACGACAGTTAATTGTTGAAGCGGACTCCGAAACGGAAAACGCGTCCCACGGGGTCGCTATTCAAGGGTGCAAACGCCTTCGGCAGAGAATCCCCCACATTGTTGATCCCGAGATAAGTCTGCCAAGACTTCGAGATTTGATAGCTCATGCCTACGTCAACGTAAATATAGCCGGGCGCGTTCATCTCACTATAAGTCGGCGTCTGTGCGGTCGATGGTGGGCAATTGGGTGCCTGACAAACAGTGCCATACGGGTTAAGCACTGTGTTGCTGAAGATGCGCTCGGTTATATTGAATGACAGCGGAGCGACATCCCAGCTTTGGTTCAGAAAAATCTTCCAGAGGGGTACGCCCGATTGGAATTGGCTTGACGCAGGCGCTGCGCTCACCTGCGCGCCGGCAAATTCAGCAACGGGCTGCCCGATAACGCCGGTATCGACGATATATTTGCTAACATGTGTCGCGAGATTGCGCAGAATGAAGTCGCCTGGAATACCAAAATCATGAAGTTCAAATTGATAACGCATCTCCACATCAAAGCCGTCGGTTGTGGTTTCCGTAAGATTGAAGGGACGCACGATCACGTAATTCGGGTTCGACGTTCCCGCCGCGCCGTTGAGGTAAAACTGGTTGCAGTATGACGCGTTTCCATAGATCTGACAGAGATCAACTTCCTGCTGGCTGGTCAGTACGCCGATCTGTTTTTTCGCATTCACGCGATAGTAATCGATGGACAGATTCAGTCTGGGAAAATAGCTGGGTTGGAATATGAGGCCGATGTCTGTCGTCTGGGCGGTTTCGGGCTTGAGATTGGGATTGCCGATCGCATCGTTCAGGACAGCGACATTCGGTGCGGTCGCAGGCAGCAGGCGGTTGGTGACGCCGGCATTCGTGATGATCGGAGCGGCAAACAGCTCACTCAAATTCGGCGCGCGGACATCGCGGGACTGCAACGCCCGCAGGCGCACTCCATCCATGGGCATGTTCCAGGTTATGCCTATCTTCCAGGTGTCGACAAATCCGGATGTACTGTATTCCGTCGCTCGCCCTGCAACGTTCAAATCCGCCCTGCCCAGGCGCATCGTATTGAACAATGGGGCGTCCGCCTCGGCGAAAGCTTCAAAGACATGGTAATTGCCGCCGCCGTGATGAAAATTCCCCGCATACCAATTGTTGCCATTGGCGTTTAGGATCGGATCGGCCGGGTAGTCCCTGGTGAAGGGGTTGGAGGGCGAAACGCCATCGCCATAGGGGTCCGCAAGGGTGCGGTAGGCTTCCTCCCGGTATTCGGCACCGAACGCCAATGCCATATCTCCTGCCCAGTCGCGAAACGGCGTTCCGTTGATCGAAAGGCTGAATACATCTTGCCGTTCGTTCGTCAGCGAATATATCCCGACCGCAGGTGGATCGATGTAATCCAGGGCTTGCTGCGACAACGCCACGGCTCCGAACACGTCGAAGGGCGCGCAGCCGGAGGCTTGCGCGACCGCGGAGCGACACACCACGCTGCCGCCGGGGCCCGCGACGGCGTCAACCGCCGCCAGGTAACGGGCGGGAAGGAACATGCGTGTTACATGAATTGATGTATCGCTTTCGCCATGCTCAACGTACGACTCGAAGGCCCAGTTCGCGCCCGCCAGGTTGAACGCGCCATTGGCGCCCAGAACATAGCGGCGTTGCCGGCGCAGGGTGTGCATGACGGTCTGCGGAAATTTATCGTAGGACACGCCGACCGTCAGCGTCGAAATCGCATTGGCGTCACAAGCGTCGTTTATCGCGGCCGGCAGATAGAAGTTCGGCGCGCCCGCGGCATTGCCGCATTGTATCGTCAGGCCGTTCTTGTTCCCCTGGGGCGGAGATTCGCTGGTAAAGGCGTTACCCAGGTTGAACGTGCCGTAAACCTGCAGGGACGGCAGCAATTCATAGGAGATACGCGTGAAAAAAACTGTCCGATTAAGGGGGGTTTCTATCGTCGTTCGGCCTTCGCTATTTGTCAGATCTCCGCCGACGCAAATGACTGCGACGCACGGTGATCCATATTGAAATTGTGTGATGTTTCCGTTGGCATCGAACGCTGTCCCCTTGAGCGGTCCCGCGGTCACGAGCCCATATTCCGAGGCCGAGTTCGTCTGCGCATTCATAATCGGCGTAAATTGCGGAAGCCCCGCCGGCGTCGTGGCGGCGGTGTAAGACAGCGTACCGGTGTGGTAGTTGCAGCATCGACCGTTGGTGAGCGCGCCGCCGGGCAAAAGCGGGGGGGGCACGCCGTCATTGTGGAAGTATTCGAGCGCGGCTTCGATGTGCCCCTTTCCGCCAAGAATGTTTGAACCCGCCGCAAATTGCAGCAGTGCATTAGCTTCGTCGCCATAATTCGAGATGCCGGTCTCAATGTTCCCCTTTATGCCGTTGAAGTATTTTTCCGTAACGAAGTTGATCACGCCGCCGACTGCGTCGGAGCCCCACGATGCAGAAGCTCCTCCGGTGACGACATCCACACGCTCTATCAGCAATTGCGGTAGCTCGCTGATGTCGTTAATGCCCGTCACATGGGCAGGAACGATGCGCTGGTTGTCAATCAGAGTTAGTGTCCGGATCGTGCCAAAGCCGCGCAAATTAAAGGCCGTCAGCCCGTTGGCGCCGGTACTGAAGTTGCTGGCATTCGATTGCGTGCCCGGACTGTTTTGTAGAGCAGGCAGCTGAGTCAAGGCGCCGAAGACGTCCGGCTGTGCCGTCCGGCGAATTTCCGCCATGGTTAGGATGGTCGTGGGGGTCGGTGCAGTGAAGCCGCTGGCGGTGATGCGCGTGCCAGAAACAATTACCGATTCCACCTCAGGCGTCCCCGCGACATCTGTCCTTTCCGTCGCCGACGGCGGCGCTGCTTCCTTTTCGGCCTTGGCGCTCCGCTGCGGTGCAATTTGCCGTTGCCCTTCGAGTCGGATCATAAAGCCTCCGCCATCCGATTTCTCAAAAGCCAGCCCGGATCCGGCTAAAAGGCGCGCAAGCGCCTCATTTGTAGAAAAAGTCCCTCGCAGCGGCATGGCGGATATTTTGGCGACGAGATCGTTTGTGAAAATAATTTGCTGACCAGAAATCCGGGCATAATCGCGCAGCGATGCGGCCAAGGACTGCCGTGGGATGTCGAAGTAATAGGTTTGAGTCTGGGCAAGGGCATTGTTGCCCAACGCCGCAATGTCGAAGCACCACATAAGTGCAATCGCCGCTGAAAAGCGGCGAGCACCATAGCACGCCATTCAAAATCCTCCCCGACAACTCGAGACTATTTACGTCTTCGTGTTTTTGCCCTCGCGGCGGCTACCCTCGTCTCCCTTCTTCACCGGTGCACCGAAAAATCCACAGTGCCTCTATCCGGTTCTATACGATCATTGATTTCTCGCATGCCCTGCGCCGGTTCTACGAACCTGCTCCAAGCTCCGCGATCAAATTCCACGATTTCGATGCCCGATCCATGCGCGTGGCGCGGAGCCGCATTCGGATATGTTGGATGCCTCATTTGCGTCGGCTTTATGATCTTGCGGGGTACACTCTATAAGCAATTTCCGCGCTCTTAGAAGTGCGGGGGCGGATAAAGTGAGGGTATGCGGTAGCGGGCGCAGGGTGGGCTCGCAACCGGACCGGCATCCTCCGCGCAGGTGCACGCGCCAGTTTCCCTGCGGTCATCGCTGCCGGCTCCAACCGGTCAATTTTTCGCACAAGACGTCTGGAGACAGAAAACCCTCCATGTCCGTTTAAAATTATTCGCTCCGAGTTTTCCGCCAGTATGCTAGCTTAGGCGGACTACTTGGGTGGGGCTATGTCTGCCGGAGGTCGACCGAAAGAGACGGGGCAATTGGCAGCCAATCTCGATTTGCGCTTTCGCGGGCCCTTGATGGCGTTCTTTTTGCGCCGCGTTTCCAACCGAAGCGAAGCAGAGGATCTGACGCAGGAAACGTTCGCCAGACTGGTGGGCGCGCAGTCTTTCGCGCAAGCGGAACAGGCGAACGCCTACGTGTTCAGAGTTGCCAGCAACTTGCTGCGCGATCGTGCCCGCACGATCGGCAGGTGGAAGAAGCACCCCATGGAGGCCATCGACTCCGAAGCGATGGAAGTGTGCCCCGCCGGAATGGCGGAGGATCGAAGCCCCGAGCGCGTCTTAATAGGCCGAGAGAGTTTGCGTGAGGTTCTGTGCTCGCTGGATGAACTGGGTGAACTCACCAAAAGGATTTTTATCCTCTTCCGTCTTGAGGGAGTGAAGCAGAAGGATATTGCGCGGGCGTATAACATTGGCTTATCGACGGTCGAAAAGCACGTAATGAGAGCTGTAATACATCTCGCTAAGCGGTTCGGACCAACATCGTTATGAAGCAGTCCCCCACATCGGAATCCAACCCGCTGCCGCTCGAAGAAGCGGCGGCTTGGCGCATCCGGCTGACTGAACTCGATTGTAACTCAACGCCCGAATTTCGCGCGTGGCTTGCTTACCCGCAGAATGCGCATGCCTGGCGGCAGGTGTCGGCAACTTGGGATTATCTCGAGGAACATCGAAATGCGCCGAATCTGGTCAGTGTCAGGAATAGCGCACGAGAAAATTTCGAGCTTGCAAGCGCAACAGTAAGATCGAGCCGAAATTTGCGCCGCACCTTTTTGGGTCTTGCCGCGACGGTCCTGCTGAGTCTGATCGTGTGGGGGGTTGTCTGGCGGCATGAATCGCCAACTTATTATACGACAGCATTGGGTGAGCGCCGGATTGTCATGCTAGGAGACGGGTCGCGCGTATCGCTTGATGCGGATAGCGCGGTTTCGGTGCGTTACACCAGCAGCGCACGCCTGTTGAAGCTGCTGAGGGGGCAGGCTCGGTTCGATGTGTACCATGATGTCGAACGGCCTTTTTCGGTTCTCGCTGGCACTCAGAAGGTGATCGCTACCGGGACCGCCTTCAACATCAACCTTGATGGCCAGAGGGTGTCGGTGACCTTGATAGAGGGCCATGTCGTGGTTGTTGATGAAAAGTTGGCGACAAGCATGGGCGGCGATATCGCGGCGGAGCAGCATCATCGCTCCATCGAGTTGCATGCGGGAGAACGATTGTCGTCGTCGCCAGAGAAGGGTTCCGTCATCGAGAAGGCCAATATTCCGCAGGCCACCGCCTGGATGAATGGTCAGTTGTTGATAGACAATGAGCCCCTGTCGCAGGTTGTGTCCAAAGTGAACCGTTATACTTCTACGGAGATTCAAATCCGTGACCGTGATGTGGCCTCGATGCGCATCAGCGGCATTTTCAATACCGGGGATATCGAGGGTGTGCTGGACCTGGTGACGCACTATCTTCCGGTGCGGGCCGTGAAGGTGCCGGGCGGAAATATTGTCCTGGAACGTAAGCCCAAAAATACCTGACCCCCAGACGTTATTTCCAGAGGGGTTTCCGAAATCCAAACGTCATACCTGGAGATAGGCGCCTGCGAATGCAGCGCGCCTGATCGACGATCCCACCAACGAGCATGTGGTGGGGAGTCAAGAGCGTTTGGGGATAAACTCACGGGATGCCGCAATCTAATTTAATTCGGGCCATAGCGGCTTAAGCCGACATTTCCGAAATCCTGTTTTCTGGTCAGTTCGGCCGGGACGATGCTTTTTGTCGCCTGGATGACGAAGTGTCGATGTTCGGCCGAAGGTGAATGCGGCATTCCACAAAAAATCACAGAGGCGAAATGAGCTTTGCAAATTCGACCAAAGGCATGCCGGGCGCGACCTTGAAGGGGAAGCTGCTTTATACCGTTGGTGCTGTCGGCCTGCTATCCGCCCTTCTTTCCGGTGCCGATGCCCAGACGGCGATGCCTTCGGACCAGCCCGAAACCGTCGTTGTTTCGTCGTCGCGAATTACGGCAGGAGGCTTTTCCGCTCCCACGCCGACCACGGTTCTGGGTGTTCAAGACATCCAGCAAGCGGCGCAACCGAACATATTTGATACCCTCACCCAGTTGCCCGCGCTGCAAGGCAGCGTGAGTACGCAATCCAACGCCGGCAATCTGAGCCTGGGCGCAAACGGACTGGACTCGCTCAACCTTCGTGGGCTCGGAACCATCCGGACGCTGGTGCTAATCGACGGACAGCGTGTCGTGCCAGCATATTTCACCGGCATCAATGATATCAGCGAGTTCCCGCAGCTCCTGTTGAGGCGAGTCGATGTGGTGACTGGTGGCGCCGGCGCTTCCTGGGGATCCGATGCCGTGGGCGGTGTCGTGAACTTCATCACCGATACAAATTTCACCGGCGTCAAAGGTAACTTTCAGGGCGGTGTATCGACCTATGGCGACTACACTCAGGCGTTGGCTCAGCTTGCGGTTGGGACGGACATCTTATCCGGCCGGGGCCACTTTGAGGTCGCTGGGGAATATTTCCACAATGACGGCGTGCCAGCGCCCAATATCATCGGCGGTGCGTTAACCAATGGCCGTTGCTGCAATACGCATACTGGAACACTCTCATACACGCCCACCACCACGCCCGCTGGCGCTCCGCAGTTTACGCCGGTTCAGAACTCGCAAAGTACTTCTGCCGGCGAATATGGTCTCATAACGGGCGGTCCCCTCAAAGGAGTTGCCTTTGATGCAAACGGCAACCCGACCCAGTTCCGATATGGCTCGCCTTGTGTCGGGACGACCTGCGTCGGGGGCGATCTTAGCGATTCCGCCGGGCAGACGACGATCGACAACCCGATCACGCGTGGCGTGCTGTATGCACGCCTGTCGTACAAGCTGACTCCAAACCTCAACGTATACGGAACGTTCAATTTCGGTGATGTGGTGACGCACGAATCACCGCCGCAGGGCAACAAGTCGAATTTGGCCATTCAATGCGGCAATGCCGCCGGCGGGCCGAACTTCTATCTGCCCGATTCGATAAATGCCGCCTGTGTCGCCCATAACATCACAACCTTCGCCCTGGGCGTGTCGGTCGGCGCCGGACCGACCGACAGGTTCCCGCCCACCCGGATGAACACGAACCGCGAACAGCGCCGCTATGTGATCGGGGCGGATGGTACGTTCGGAATGCTTGGCTCTGACTGGAGTTTTGACGCCTATTTTGAGCATGGTGAGAATGATACCTCCATCCACCTGACCGATATTTTCCTCAACTCACACTTCAATGCTGCGATTGACGCCGTTGCGGGTCCGAACGGCACCGTTGTCTGCCGCTCCGCGGTGGCGCGGGCGAATGGATGTGTGCCGTTCTCCGTCCTCGGCGGGGCTGCAATTTCTCCGTCTGCCCTGAATTATCTGTTCAACGACAATAACGGCCCTTATTCGCTGACGCAGGAACGGCAGGAGGCGGGCAGCATCACCCTCAATGGGACGCCCTTCAGGACCTGGGCCGGCGACGTTGCCGTGGCGGCCGGCCTCGAATACCGGGAGGAGGCTTACGAAACGAAGAGTGACCCATATGCCGACGGTATTTCGTCCGTCAGCCCCTACACGGCTAACTACCCGAGCGATCCGCTGCTCGACACCAATCTGGGTAACAACTGGTATGCCGCCAACTACCACCACGGTGCCGGCAATTACCATGTGACTGAGGCATTTCTGGAATTCGGAATTCCTCTGATCAATAGTCCGCAATGGGGTAATGCCAACCTGAACCTGGCTGGCCGCGCCACGGAGTACAGCACTTCGGGCTTCGCCGATACCTGGAAGGTTGGCATGACTTGGGACACGCCGCTTAGTGGGCTGCGCTTCCGTGCGTTGCAGTCAAGGGACGTGCGCGCGCCGAACCTGAGCGAATTGTTCGCTGCACCGATTACGACGAATACCGGTGTCATCAACCGGCTGCTGCCGGCCTCGGCCCCAACGATCAATGTTCAAAACACAGTCATCGGCAATCCCAATCTCAAGCCTGAAACCGCACAGACAACGGAGCTTGGTTTCGTTTATCAGCCGGAATTCATCGGTGGGCTTAGTGTTTCGCTCGATTATTATCGCGTTGCGGTAAAGAAGGAGATCGGCACGCTTTCCAATCAGCAGGAAGTCGATCTGTGCCAGCTTTACAATAATCTTTCCTATTGCGGCAATTTCTTCCTGAACGGTGCCGTCGGTACTTCCAACCCGAATTACGTGATCGTCCAGCCATTCAACCTGGCGCAGACGGTAACTGACGGTTTCGATATCGAGGCAAGTTATCAGTTCGACCTTCAGGACTGGGGCGTTCCCGGCAGTTTCATGCTCCGCAACCTTGCCGATCATGTGAGCAAGTACATTGTCAACTCGGGCGTGATAGGCCAACCGATCGCCGAATTTGCAGGTGCCCAGGTCGCCGCAAATCCTTCCCGCAGCCAGTTTCAGGCGGGAGTGCCTTTGTGGAAACTCTTCCTGACCCAGACCTGGAAGATGGAGGCGGTGTCGTTCGACGTGACGGAAAGGTTCTTCAGCGACACCGTCTTCAATCCATACGGAATTGTCTGCCAGGCGCCGGATTGCCCCGTGCCCACCGCGCAACACCCGACATACAGTTCGATGCACGTCCCCGGCTACATTTATTACGATATCGGCGGCAGCTATCAGATCAGTCAGCAAGTGCAAGCATACTTCAAGGTCAATAACATTACCGACCAGCTGCCAAAGCCGTTCGCCGATGCCAACAGCGATCCCGTCGGGCGCGTGTATCGCGTGGGTGTTCGCTTCAACTATTAAAAGGCTAAGGGTAAAGCGACGCCCCTCGATCGACTGGTGTCGCGGTCTTATTCAGTCAAGTCCAAAAGGGGGGGCAACCGTGGCAAGCTCTATGGATTTATCGAATAACCGGCGCCAGTTGCTGGGTATGGCGGCGTCAGCCGCGCTAATATACGCGTCCGATGCCTTTGCCCAGCGGACATATGATCTCGTTATAAAAGGTGGGCGCGTTATCGATCCCGCGCAAAATGTGAACTCCGAGATGGATGTTGCGATAAGCGGTGATCGAATCGCGATGGTTGGTCCGAGCATCGCCCCCGGGGACGCCAGGGTATTGAACGCCACCGGGAAGCTGGTTGTTCCTGGTCTGATCGATATTCACACGCATATGACGCAAGCGCCGGAACCCGAGGGAGATGCACTGGTGCTGGCGGAGGGTGTCACCGGCTGGATTGACGCCGGTTCGCGGGGGGCGGACAATATAGATGCCGCAATTTCTCTCGCGCGTGCCGCACCGCAAACCGCTGCCGTTCTGGTCAATATCGGACGCGGCGGCATGGGCGGTGGGCATGGCGACGCGCTGGATCTCAAGCTGGCCGATGTTGCGGCGTGCCGTGCCGCCATCGCGGCACATCGCGACGTCGTGGTCGGCGTCAAGGCGCGGCTGGATCCCCACAATGCCGGCGAGCACGACCTGGAAAATCTGCGGCGCGCCGAAGCGGCAACGGAGCCATCCGGTCTCCCTGTCATGATTCACATCGGCAACACCTATTCGCCGATGGGCCCAATCCTGAATCTTCTCAAGCGTGGGGACATCGTCACGCATGTGCTTTGTCCGCCGCCGCATAATGTCTTTGACGATTCTGGCCGACTTATTCCGGAGCTTCTGGCGGCGCAGGAGCGCGGTGTCATCATGGATGTGGGTCACGGCGAGAATAGGCATTTCAGCTGGGCTCTCGCCGAACAGGCCCTCAAGCAGGGTTTTGTCCCGAACACGACCTCAACCGACTGGACCAAGCGCGGGCACGACGACGGTACTCTCGCCCTGCCGACCATGATGTCAAACCTTCTTGCTATCGGGATACCGCTTGAGCGTGTTGTCGCGATGGCCACCATCACCGCCGCGAATTGTTTCTCCACTTTTAAGGGGCGCGGGACATTGAAGCCCGGTGCACCGGCTGATGTGGCAGTGCTCGATCTCAGACAAGGAAATTTCGAGCTGATAGATTCTCTGAGGGTGACACGCCAGGCGAACCAGAAGCTATTCTCGGTTTCCACCATCATAGGCGGCAAGATCTTGTGGTGAGGAAAATTTCTCCCTGGTAGTAGCAACGGTGACGCGGAGTTTTAAGGATGAGAAAATCCTCGCATAAATCGACAAGCCGCCGCGATGTCGTGGGCATGGCATTAGCAGCGGCTGCGATGGCCAGTGCCGGACCGGCTTATGCGGCCGAGCCAAGTTATGATCTTGTCATCAAGGGTGGGCGCGTCATCGATCCGCTGCGCCGGATGAATGCGATGGCCGATGTCGCCATGCGCTGGGGCCGCATTGTGGCGGTGAGGCCAGACATCAAGGCAAAAAATGCGGAGGTGCTGGACGCGACCGGCAAATTGGTCACGCCGGGATTGATCGACGTCCATAGCCACTTTACGCCGCCGCGGCCTGGCGGAGCCCGCCCCCGCGGCGCCGGACAGGCTGCGGTCCAAACGCCGGGCGTGCCTTCAACGCAGGTCGCGGCCGCGGCAGGAGGGGCGCTCCCGGTGACACAAGCGCCCACGCTGCCCGGACCTCAAGTCGTGTTGTCGGACTGCGTTACCGGCTGGATAGAGGCAGGTTCGAGGGGGGCGGACAACATCGAGGTCGAAATTCCGATCGCGCGCGCCGCACCGCAAACCGCCGCGCTGCTGGTCAATATTGGCCGCCAGGGCATGGGTGGCGCCAATACCGACACACTGAATCTCGAGCTTGCGGACGTGGACGCATGCCGCAAAGCCATCGCGGCGCATCGCGACCTTATTGTGGGTATCAAAGCGCGGTTGTCACCCGAATATGCGGCGGAACATGATTATGAGACACTCCGCCGTGCCGAAGAAGCTTCGCGACCTTTTAACGTCCCGGTGATGATCCATATCGGCAACACATTCACGCCGCTGGGCAAGCTGTTGGATTTGCTCAAGCCGGGAGACATTGTGTCTCACATCTGGGTGCCGGGCCCACACAATATGTTCGATGCTTCTGGCCACATAATTCCCGAGGTCATCGCTGCACGGAAACGCGGCGTCCGATTTGACGTTGGCCATGGACGGCTGGGCCACTTCAGCTGGGAAGTTGCTGAACAAAGCATAAAGCAGGGCTTCATTGCCGATACAACCTCAACCGACTGGTCATTCTTTGGGCACGATAATGGCACACTCGGCATGCCGATTCAGATGTCGAACTTGCTCAGCCTCGGCCTTTCCCTTGAGCGGGCCGTTGCCATGGCCACGATCAATTCGGCTAACACTTTCCCGATTTTTCATGGGCGTGGAACGTTGAAGTCAGGTTCACCGGCAGACGTCGCTGTTCTGGATTTGCGGCAGGGCAGCTTCGAACTGACGGACAGCGTGAATGTGAAGCGCACGGCCAGTCAGAAGTTATTTGGCTACGCCACGGTCATTGGTGGAAAGCTCTTGTGGCAGGACAAGACCTGAGATTTGCGTGAAGGCGCAAAGCATGCGCGAGAATGACCATAGTGCTCCTGCGAAGGATATCTATTTGGCGTACGCTTCGGTGTAAGCCCGAAGCTCGCTGGCCTAGTTCAAACGAGTCGGGATTATCCCGGGAGTACGTTCTCATCCACTCAGGGATTGTTCAGCTGTCGTTCGCTTCGTTTTGTATTGAAAGGATTGGCCCACAAAACTCAATGATCGGACGCGAACTTGAGAAAAATAAACGGGTTAGCGTCACGTCGCGCACGTTGACATGGTGGGGGCTATAGGTTCGATCCTTGATACCGAACACCACGTTGATTTCTTTAGGTTTTTTCCATTAGTAGCGTACCGATCATCAGCCCGGTGGGCTAATTGTGGGCCTATTCCAGGCTATTATGCCGGACTATGAGACGGGCGACGACGGATTTTCGCTATGCTCATTGTTATTCAGGGTGTGCGGCATTATATCAGTTGCCACGTGGTTCTTGCGTCCTAAGTCAGACGAAGCACTTTTCCGTCTATCCAGGTCGCCAATCACGGCTCGGACGCACCGAAAATACTTCCTGCCCAATACTCCGGTTTCCACGGCCGCTTTCGCATATCGCGTGAGCGAAACCATCAGCCTAAAGGAAATCACAATGGCTATTGGAACCGTGAAGTTCTTCAATGCAGGCAAAGGCTTTGGCTTTATCGCGCCTGAAGGTGGCGGCAAGGATGTGTTTGTTCATATCTCCGCCGTCGAGGCCGCCGGTCTTCGTATGCTCAACGAAGGCCAGAAGGTCAATTTCGACATTCAGCCGGATGCGCGCGGCTCGAAAGCCGCAAATCTCTCGGCCATCTAGAGAAGACCAGAGCAGCGGCGCGGCATCGCGCCGCCTGTCTTCTTGCAAAAGGAATTATCCATGAAAGAGTTTTATCTATTCGGACGCAACACGCAAAAGCCGGCCGGCAACGGTGTCTTTAAGACGTGGGAAAGCCGTACACAACTTGTCAAAAGCGAGCAGGCCGCTGCAAGTGCCGCAAACGACGCCAAGACTGCCCGCCTTCGTGCGCTGCGGCTGGAAAAGGAACGTCAGGATGCTGCCGCTGCGGCAGTGCGACCGGCCATAACTCCCTCCAAAGGCAAGAGGAAGCCTGTCAGGCGTGTTGCCGGCTGATGACAAAGAGGCCGACATCGGCGGAGGTTGAGGGGTTCGTGCATGTCTGGGTTGGCGAACACCTTAGGGTGCATCCGGATTTGACCAATCTGCCGCCGGAATTGGATCGTCTTGCTGCCCTTCTGACCGGCGATGCGCGCAGGCGCGGAATTAGCGGCACTGACATGCACCGCGTGCTGGGTGACATCGATGATTATCTTATGGAACGCTATCGCTCGGCCAAAGGACCCTGATAGGTCGAACCGATCTAGCGAATATGGTCATTGTCGATGGCGGACCGCGCCATTTGGATGGCGCGGTCCAGGCTGCCGCAACTGGCTGCTGCCCATACTTCCGAAAGGTGGCCTTCATGCTCGATCAATCCCCCCGGCTTTGTCACGCGCGGCGTGAACCGCCCTCCGGCCTCTGTGACTGTGATGACATATTCCAAATATGTTGTCTGTCTTTCCGCGCTCATCAGAGGTCCCGTTTTTCGCGGAAATGGTCAATTCCAGGGGGCGCCACGTCGCCCCCTGGGATGCCGTTCATAGCACTATGCAATGTCGATAGCGAACGGCACGTTACGAATTGATTGCTTCGGACGTTTAGTGGGAGCGCTAGCCGCACATCACAGCAATATAGGTTTGCGTGGCGGGGAGCAGGATCAGAGGTGTACGCCAAGGCTGCAGTATAAGATGCCCATCCTCGATCGGCAGGGTACCGCCATACTGGTCCGCGGCTTTCGACGTCGAGGATGACATCACCGCCCTGGCTCATGTCTATACGCTGTGCGGCACACGCCGCATTGAGGCCACACAGGCAGGGAAGTGCGTTAGCGAAGTAGCAAAAGGCGCATCCGGCGTTGGCTAGATCGGCCCGAAATGCAGGAACGAAACCCGTCGATCGGGGTTTTCTCGTTAAGGCTACTTCCGATCATCGATTGGAAACGCGCCTGCCCCGGAAAGACGAGACTATGACGGTACGTTTGAAAGAGAAGTTGATAACGCCACTGAAAATCGCGTTCACGGAAAATCTGAGTCAGAGTTTGCAGATTGGCGGCATTGGGGCGATCGGCCTGGGGATACTGGGCTTTCTGATTTTGGCGAGCCTCAATTTCGGCTACAATAGCTCATGGGGACTCCAGCTTTGGCCACATTAGCGTGGCGGGCGGGTTGTGCCGTTTCCACCTCGCATAGCCTTGCCATGAAAGTCGCCGGCATTCCTTCGGTGAAACCATGAATAAATCAGCCAATTCGGTTTCCCTGGATCAGTCCCGAGATCTGTCGCGATGGGAATCGGAAGGCGGCGCTAAAGCCTCTCCACCAGTGCGGAACGCATCGAAAGTCGCGGAACCCGAGTTGAAACACGGAGGCATCGGTTAGCCTGCCTGCAGCAAGTGTGATAGAGTCCTCGTCGTTGGCTGCCGTTGGAGCCGCTGACCGTTAAGAGCCTTCGGGACGCAAATCGAAACATTATCCCTGCTCCCGCTCGTGCTTTCGGGAGGCTTCGATGCTTTACGCCTGTGAAATCTTCGCTCTCGACCAGTCGGTTCCGGTCTTGATGACGGAATTTATGGCGACCGATGATGCCGCTGCCATTTCTCATGCGCTGGCGTGCTACGATACGCGCCCGATTGCAGTTCATCAAGGCGATCGCCTTATCGCACGAATTCCTGCAGGATCGCGCGGGTTCGGGCCAATAGAACGCATAGATCTCCAATCGCACACTGAGCGCTCGCCATGAGTACCGGCGGCAGTGAAAAGGTGGAGGTGGGCACTGCTGTCTCTCTTTCTGTCCGGAATGCGCGCCTTGTAGCGATGTTGAAGCAAGCCGGCTTAGAGCGAGAGGCCGAAAAGCTGTCGGCCGCCATCCAAGGCGCGCTGACGGAAGAAATCCATCATCGCACGAAGAATCTATTGACCGCGGTCACGGCCATCGTCCGTCAGACTTTGCGCAGCGCCGCTACCCTCGCGGACGCCGAAAAATCCATTTCGGCGCGGCTGCTCGCCATGTCGAAAGCACATGACGCACTGCTGAGAGCGGGTGTTTAACCCGCCAGCCTGGTCGGTATGATTGGTGAGGCCATGGAGCAACACGTCGCGAACCCCTCCCAGGTGAACATCGCCGGTGAGGAAATGGCCCTTCTGCCGTCGGCCGTGCTGCCACTTTCGTTGGTTTTAAACGAGCTTTCCACCAACGCAACCAAGTATGGGGCGTTTTCCGTCGCTGCCGGACGAGTCTCGTTGCGATGGGCATACGATCGCGAAGCCGATTATTTTTTCCTTTGGTGGGAGGAAATGGAGGGGCCGCCAGTTACCGAGCCCAATGCCCGGGGCTTCGGCTCCAGGCTGCTGGAGCGCGCCATTCCCAGACAGCTAGGGGGAGAGGGACGCCTGTCATTCGCGGCCACGGGCGTATGTTATGAGTTGAAGGTGGCGATGGCGAACATCGCTTATCGCGGGCCGTCTGAGGCTGCTGGATGACTACTGACCTAGGGCGAATGGAGGCGCGCGGTCATCTCTGCTTTTAACGCAGCGCGGAGATTCCTAGGTGGATGCGAGTTGGCTTTTGTCGGTTAGCCAAATCCCCCACTAATTACCGGCGTATCAAATCGATTTTTGGAGAACTGGCGGTGCCGGAGGGGCCGGAGAGGTTCGAAAAAACTCGGGTGCAGTAAGTGGCGTGCAAGCATGATGGCCCTCAAACATCAGACCGTTAAGATGCGGCCAGCACGGCGGCTGTGACCTGGGCCATTGCGGTTGGCCCTCAATCACCACGAACGGTCCCCAAATCACATCGTTTTCCTTGATTTTTCTTGGACCTGTCCGTTGACATGGCAGGAGAACGCGCCGCCAGGCCGTTACACCCGCACCAGTTTCCGATACAGGTGCCATGTCGCATGTCCCAGCACCGGCAGGACGACAGCAAGGCCGACAAAAAACGGTATCGAACCGGCCACCAGGGCGACGGCGACTATCAGCCCCCATAACGCCATCGGTCCCGGGTTGGAGAACACGGCGTTCACGGATGTCTCGATCGCGGTGTCGAGACCGACATCATGGTCCAGCAACAGCGGAAACGCGACAACGCTGATTGTCATCGCCAGCAAGGCGAAGAGAAATCCGACACCGACGCCCGCGACGA
>Ga0164242_10004118_pt1 | contig 16383 bp, 15 predicted proteins | sample OricomgcompostMG_FD_108783 | JGI IMG/M metagenome (GOLD analysis project Ga0164242, IMG submission 108783) | Miracle-Growth compost microbial communities from Emeryville, California, USA - Original compost - Miracle growth compost (MG) ...
CAAGGGGATCAGTTGTGTCTGAATACGGCGACTCGTATCTGCGGAGAGGTCAGCCAAATCCAATCCGTCGAAAGCCTCTCGTTGCAATCCGGCCGATGGAAGACGGCGCTTCCGCTCGATTGCTCGCTCAAAAGAGCCTGCGCAATTTCGCCGTATCAAGACCCGACGCTTCTCGAAACCGCGCGGACGTTTGCTGGTTTTGGCGGGCCTGCCACACTCATTCCTGATAAAGTCTCGGGCGATTGTCATCACACCATCTCGTTCAAAAGCTGCTTCGGCGATTGTGCCAGTGACGAGACCGCTTGCGGAGCCACCGGCGGAGAATACGTCGAGACGCTCATGACTGCACATCCGGGGGCTACGAGTTCGGCCCCCATCTGCATGGACACACTCGAACAGCAATTCAAACAAGAGCAAACGCCTGCTGCGGTTCGTCCGATTCTCTGTCGCATCTATGCGCGCAAAAGTATTTTGAACGCGCAACTCACCGACCTCAGCTGCACTGCCTATCGGATCAACACCGACCCTTGCGAACTTTATCGCAGCGCCGCTGTAAAATAGAGAGGCCAAAGGGCACCCCGGCCTCAAGCATTCATTCGGTCTTCATTTGATTTCATTCGGTTTTTTCTGGCACCGGGATCGCAAAGTAAAGAGAGAGCGAAGGATTCGCTCTCACGGATACAGCGACACAGGAGGTGTCTCATGGTTCAGAAAAAACTGGCTCAAAAAAAGCGCCCGCTTGAAACTCAGCTCTCTTTATTTGAAACGCCTGAAACGACATCAACACCCGCCGAACCCACGACTGTTTTGGATTTTGTTCGTGCGCGCTTCGAGCACGGGCCCGAGATGACCCAAGAAGAATACCAACGATGGATTAAAATTCTGATCCACAACTCGCTCAAGTCAATCGACTAGATGCCCTTTTTCCATTGAAAGCGCTTGAGATCGACGCCCGAAGCGCTGGTAAAGCATACGCCTTCGGCCTCAAGGCGTTTCTTCTGACGAACGAAGGAGGCGGTATCGACCGGAAACGAAATTCGCCCCTGCGAATTCACGACCCGCTGCCACGGCAGCTTGTATTTTTTCGAACTCGAATTCAAAAGCCAAGCCACCCCACGCGCACCATGAGGCTTACCCGCCAAGCGCGCAATTTGGCCGTAAGTCGCGACCTTTCCGTAGGGGATTTTCAGAATGAACTGAATGACCGCTTTTGAAAACTCCGTCGGTTCATTCTTTTTCGGCGATGGCATTGGTTTTCCTTCCAACCCAAAACAACACGGCCGCCATGACGAGGAACACGATCAAACTCAAGGCATCCGAATCCGCCCAAGCACCCATCATTTTTGAAAAATCGAGTTTCTCGCCCACGCCTTCCATCACCTGGGTTAAGGCGAGCAAGATTCCGGCGATCGCGCCGCCTGCGATCAGGCCCGACGAAAACAGCACGCCGGGGCCACTCTCGGCCTCGACTTCGGTTTGTTCCTTCTTCTTGCGATCCACGAGGTATCGCACCAAACCGCCGACGAAAATCGGCGCTGAGGCTGAAATCGGCAGATAGACTCCGACTGCGAACGGCAGCGATGAAATTCCGCAAAGCTCAAGCACGATTGCCAAAGCGACTCCCAACAAGACGAGCCCCCATGGAAGCTTCTGGGTCAGAATGCCGTCGATGATGAGCGACATCAGCCGCGCCTTCGGCGCTTCGTACTTAGTCACGCTCGTTCCGTCATCGCGGTGATTCAACGATCCGTTAATGCCGGGGTCGACGTAATAGACGATTTTTCCCTGTTCGTTGACAAGGTACTTCCCGGGGTTCAGCGCGGCTTGAACGTCCTCCGGTGATTGCCCGGTCACCTGAAACACGTGGTATTCGTTCGAATCCTGCGCGGCTTCGGGCCCACGAACCTTCTGCATCGTCGTCAGCGCTGCGACGTTCGCCACGGTATAATTAGGCACTTTCTTCGAATACACGGTCGAAGCATCGTTCAAAAGAATCAACGTAAAGCCGATCACGCACGCACTCACCAAAGCACCCAATAAAAGCCCGATCTGTTGAAATTTCGGGGTCGCTCCCAACAAGTGCCCGGTTTTCAGATCTTGCGAAGTCGTGCCTGCGTTAGCCGAGGCGACGCACACGACGGCAGCGATACTCAACGCGCCCACTCGATACTCGGGCCCGATCCAACCCACGGCCAAAAAAATCAAGCAGGTTAAAAGCAGGGTCGCTACCGTCATCCCCGAAATCGGGTTCGACGACGAACCGATCTCGCCCGTCAGCCGCGAGCTCACGGTGACGAACAGAAAGCCAAAGAGGATGATCAAAACCGCCGAAAGCAAATTGATGTGAAGGGCCGGTGCAAACCAAAGGGCGATCACCATGACCAACGTACCGATCAAAACGAACGAGAATGGCAAATCGTCTTCGGTCCGCGTTTTTTCGTGGTGGATCTTGGTTTTCATCACGCCCGAAAGGCCTGATTTTGCACCATGAATGATCGTCGGCAAGCTTTGAATCAGCGAAATGATTCCGCCCGCCGCCACGGCACCCGCACCGATATAAAGAACGTAATTGCTCCAGATGTCGTGAATCGACATGTCTTTGATGAGCGTTCTTGCCGGAAAAAGCGGCGTCGTCAGCGGCGAACCAAAAAGAGAAATCATCGGAGTCAGCACGAAGCTCGAAAGCACCCCGCCTCCCATCATCAAGGCCGCCGTTTTCGGTCCGATGATGTATCCCACTCCGAGCAGCTCGGGCGAAACCTCGGCCGAGATCGCTGAACCTTTGAAAAAAGCAAAGGCCTTTTCGGGAACATCCTTCCAAAGGCGCATCCCCACGTTGAAGAATTTATAAAAAAGGCCCAAGAAAAACCCGCCGAACACGATCTTTCCCGACGAGCCGCCCTTCTCGCCCACGATCAAGACTTCGGCGCAGGCCGTGCCTTCGGGATAAATCAGTTTTCCGTGTTCCTTGACGATCAGAGCCTGGCGCAACGGAATCATCATGAGCACGCCGATCAAACCGCCCAAGACTGCCACCGTCATAATACGGCTCAGCTCCAGGTCATAGCCCAAGATCAACAACGCGGGCATGGTCACGGCGACACCGAATGCGATCGACTCACCGGCCGAGCCCGTGGTCTGAACCATGTTGTTTTCAAGAATCGTCGCTTTGCGAAGTCCGAAGGCGCTCGAAAGACCCTTGAAAAGGGTAATCGACAACACCGCCACCGGAATCGAAGCCGAAACGGTCATCCCGACCTTCAAGGCCAAATAAAGGGACGAAGCGCCGAAGACGATTCCCAGAAAAATCCCGATGATGACGGGGGTCGGAGAAAACTCCTTTAACTTTTCAGACGCGGCAACGAAGGGCTTGAATTCTTTCATGCGGATCACCTTTCAATTTCAAAGGTATCCGAAGGTTTGCCCTGCGTCGATGTAATAGTCGCGACCGGATCTTATGCCGGACGGACGAGTTGGACGTCCAAGGTCACCGTCACATCGTCACCGACGAGGAATCCGCCGGTTTCTAAGGCTTGGTTCCAGGTCAAGCCGAAATCCTTGCGTTTGATTTTTGTGCCGCCCGAAACTCCGATTCGGTAATTCCCCCAAGGATCTTTCACTTCCGAGGTTGGGCTTTCCAGATCGAGCGTCACTTCGCGGGTCACTCCGTGAATGGTCAGCTCGCCTGTCACGAGCATCCCCGAACCGCCTTTTTCAAAACGGGTGGATTTGAATTTCAACGCAGGATATTTCTCGGCGTCGAAAAAATCGGCGCTTTTCAGATGCGTATCCCGTTGAGACTCGTGCGTGTCGATGCTTCCGGTATCGATCGCGACTTCGACACTCGATTTCGAAAGATCGGCGGGGTCGTAAACGAATTTTCCGTTCATTTTTTGAAAGCCACCGTGGACTTTCGCGATCATCATGTGCTTGACGCTGAAATTAGCGGAAGAATGTGCGGGGTCGATTTGATAGGTCATACTCATCTCAGTTCTCCTTATTAATTATTAACGACAAACGAGCGCTCTAAAGGGATAAAATCCATCTCATAGCGTCGTCCGGTCGCATCGTCTACCATGCCCAAGGTCAGCGCATCGCGCGAGACACTCTTGACCGTCCGAACGAAAAGACCGCCTTCGCGCTCCTGAATCGAGCAAACTTCCGGAGTAATGATCAAATCATTCCCCTTGATCGTGAAGGTTCCGCTGTAACCGAACGGAAGCTCTGAAGTGCGAGTAAACGTATTAATGTAGCCCGATTCGGTAAAAATCGAAGCACCTCCCACCACCTCTTCGGACTCCCAGGTTCCGTCGTCCTTCAAGAACCGAATCACTGTCATCTTCCAATACCCATAAAGATTTTTATCCATGCCCATCCTTCTATCGCATTTTCGTCGATTCGCGCACGCAAAACCGAGCAAAAAGTGGATGAAGCAACGCTTCAAACTAAGCTCAATCCTTTGTCACTTTGAACTTGGCTTGAAAACTCCTCGTGGGATACATTCAACCCCTATGAATACCAAAATGCCGTTCATGAATTTTACCGTCGATCACATGACCCTGTTGCTCCACCCGAAACTTTATCCGGTGGCCTATTGCGTGTTTCGCATCATCTTCGGAACCACACCGGACGATTTGCTTTATGAAAAACGCCGTCCGCAAAAAGGCGACAGCCCCGAGACTTCGATGACTTTTGCCACGCGCGTAGGGCAATGGAAACAAACGAGCGATCGTGACCCGCTCAATACGATCTTCGCCGTCGTGCAACCTTCAGAGCCCGCCAACGAACCGTCTCACGTTCGCGAAATGCTCGACGGGCATGAGTCTGCGGCACACTGGCAACACATCGCGCTTCGCACTCCCGATCTTTTGGGATTTTACCAACACGCGCTGGACCACGGCGTCCAGTTCGTGACTCCCATTTTAAAGGACGAGCACGAAAACCTGATCCAAGTTTTCTCGGGCGAATGGTTCTATCCGGGCGCGAAGCCGTCCGGCGTCTTCTTCGAATTCCTGCAACGCGACCCGAGCGACGAAACCGTGGCTGCGGTTCAAAAGCAGAATAAACAAACCTGGTTCCGCGATGAAACGTTCTTGGGCCTTTACGGCGAAAAAGAACGCGAATATCAATCGGGCAAGGTTCGTCCTTTTCTTTCCGAAGAGTTGTATCGCGACATCATGAAGCTGATCGAAGGCAAGCAGGTATGGCAGATCGGCGAAGACGATCTCGCTCAAATTAAAAAGACCATGCAAGAGCACGGCAAACGCGCTCAAGCAAAATAAGTAGAAGCAAAATCGGCGTAGACGAAAAACTCTTGCCGGTTGGAACACAGCTGAGTCGGCCTCAGATTCCGAAACCCGATCGCCTCCAGGCGCTTCAGGTACAAGGGAATGCTGTCGGCAAATCGCCAGTCATTGAGCTTGATCGTCAAAAACCCGTGCTTCAACGCCAGTGATTTCTTGAAATTCATTCTCAGGCACTGAATTACATGTGAAAGCTCGTCGATGGCCTCTAACGGCGCGATGTTCATGTCCATCACGATCCAATCGGGGTTTTCCTTCAGATCGGAAGGCATCACCAACTGAGCCATCTTTTGAACCGATGTGAAGCCCTTTCGACGATACAATCGTGGATCCATCCGCTTCGGATCGACCCCGGTGACCCGCATCCCGCGATTGAGCATGGCCGTCGTTGCACCACCCGGCGAGCAACCGACTTCCAGAACATTCATCCCGGCATGGACTTCGGGCTTGAAGCGATGAATCGCCTCTTCGATCTTCAAATACGCGCGCGACGGCGATTCTTCGGGCAGAGGAATCTCGGGGAAGTTGCCGGGCGCAGGATCGATCGCTTCAGAGTGAAGGTGCTTTCCGAGGTGGACATGAAAGTCGTCGATCCACACCAGGTCATACACCCAATCGCCGGGCTTGGGAGTTCGTGACGAACGGGTGCCTCGCCATTTTTCCAAGAGCGGCCCGATGTGCGCGTTTCGAACAAACCCCTCGGGCTCGTCACCCGGAACGTAAACATCGCGCTCCATTCCATGAAGAATCGCATCCGTCGGGACCGACTGCATTAAGGTGTCCAGATCGGCTTCACTTTTCGCCTGGCCTAAAGAAATTCCCCAAAGCCGCGTAAAAATGCAGGGGGCCGGGTCGGAAATCAACGCGCGAGCATCGCCTTCTTCTTTAAAAGTGACGAACCCAGGACGTGAAAAGGCGAAGCGCAGCTGCGGAAAGAAATGGAGGATTTCGCGCTTTAAGGCTTTTTCAGCACCGGCCTGGCAAAGGGTATAATAAAAATGAGTATTCATGCGGGATTGAGACCCGGTGATAGCTCAAACGAAGGCCGTTGTAAACCTCCCACCGAATCTGACAGCTGTCTTCCTTTTAGACACTCGGTGGACGAGCGATCCTTCAGTTTTCCATGACTTAAGCCGTTCTCAGTTGGCCCGATCCTTGTAATAGAAGGCCATACGAGGATTGAGCATGGAAATGTCGGTTAAATTAATGAAGTTGAAACGGATGACGGCGGTTTTGAGCGCCGTATCGGTCGGTGTGACGATCGCCAGTGTGACCCTCATCAGTGGCACCGCGTTCGGAGCCTCTGCGAAACACCCACACGTTCGGATTTCACACGCAAAAGAACTGCTCGGCGGCACCTATCGCAGAAGCGTCGTTCGCAAAACCGAATCGGCCGACGACGTTTCTCAGTTCGTCAAGGCAGCGACCCTTCGCTTTCTGCCGAAGCACTACAAAAAAAGCGCTTCGAAAATTTCAGCCACTCTGATGGCCGAAGCGGAACATTACGGATTCGATCCGATCTTCTTGATGGCCGTAATTCAGAACGAAAGCAGCTTCAACCCGAGACGCAAAGGTCATTTCGGCGAGATCGGCCTGATGCAACTGAAACCTTCGACCGCAAAATGGATTTCGAGCACCTATAAAATTTCTTATCATGGCGCAAAGTCGCTTTATGACCCCGAAACCAACATCAAAATCGGGGCTGCGTACTTTCACAAGCTTCGCGATCAGTTCGAAGCCCACAGCCGCCTTTACCTTTCGGCTTACAACATCGGCGCCAAAAAAGTGCGCGAGATGGTTTCAGACAAAAGGATTCCCAAGGAATACGTGATCGCCGTGATGAAACGCTATCTCGCCATCTACGCGGCCTTCGGCACGGACGGAACGCATCGTGAAAAAGGTCAAATGGCCTGGCTGAAGGTCAGCAACATCACCGCAAGTCGTTCACCGACTCAGATCGCCACCAACCCTTAACTTAAATCCTTCATCGCTTCGTCAATGGCACGATCCAATTGTGGGTCGTGTCGTTTGCGATGTTCATGCGGCGGAAATTCGACCTCGATATCGGGCACGGCGCCGAAGTTTTCAAGTCCGTATTGGATGTCCTGAAACCACGTCGCGAATTCGGGCTGGGTGGTGTAGCCGCCGTCCCACGAATGAAAGCGCGGCCAGATCCCGACGACTCCGCCCCAGGTTCGCATTCCGATCAGTTTGCCGATCTTACGCATTTTAAACGTATGCGAAAAGATATCGCCGTCCGAACCGGCGTACTCGTTCGTGATCGCGACCACCGTCTGCCTCGGTGTCTCGTAAGGAATCGTGCGCGTGCCCATCCAACGGGATTCGTCTTTTCCGATCGGGCGACGAGCCAAACGTTCGAGCAACAACTGTGAGACGTGCCCGCCGCCATTGAAGCGAACGTCCACGACCAAACCATCGCATTCGACTTCATAAAGAAAATCGCGATGGAACTCGGCATAGCCTTTTCCGACCATATTGGGGATGTGGATGTAACCCAAACGTCCCTTCGATTTTTCTTTCACGATCTTCCGGTTGGCCTCGACCCATTCGCGGTATCGAAGATCGGCTTCGTCCGATAAAAGCCGGATCACGGCTTGTTTCGGTTCGGATTCGTTCGCGCGAACCCATTCGATGCGAACCTCTTTGCCCGCCAAATTCAAACACGCCTGAAACGGCGTCGTCTTTTCGTCCAAGCGGACGCCGTTGATCCGAACTAAGCGATCGCCTACGGTAAGCGCCACTCCGGGCGCCAAGAGCGGCGATGTCGCCTTCGGGTTCCAACGATCGCCTTCCAATAGACGGACAATCTCATAACCGCCCGACGCGTGGAGTTTGAACTCGGCACCGAGCAAACCCACCGCAAAAATCGGCACCCCTCGGTAATCTCCGCCGCGTTCATACGCATGCGACGTGCCCAGTTCGCCGATCACTTCCCAGATCAGGTCCGAGAACTCGCGCCGACAATCCACCTTTTCGACGATCGGCTGATAGCGGCGGTAAACCGCGTCCCAGTCGACACCGTTTAAATCTTCGCGCCAGAAAAACTCTTTCTGCATCCGCCAGGCGTCGTTGAACATCTGCCGCCATTCCGCGCGTGGGTCGGTCAAAAACTTCAATCGCGAAAGATCGACGTAACCCGATTTGATCCCCGGATCTTTCGTGGCCGAATCATCGGCCTTTTCGCCCGCCTTGACGAGGCGAAGCGCTTTCCCCTCGCGGACGACACGAACCCCACACTCGGGGCGAATCTGAAAGCCGCTGATTCCGGTTCCGTAATATTCGAACTTGCCGGTCTCGAAATCGAAGCAATCCAGGTATTCTTTTCCGTCCTCGTCGCCTGGCTGAGGATAACTCCAAAGCACCTTGTTTCCGATGCCTTGAATCTGGGTGTAGAGCCCTTCTTGCACCGGGAATTGCAACACGCGGTTCTCGATCCCGTCGAAATCGATCTCGCATTTGACCTCTGAAAACTTCGGCAGCTCGGGCGCCTTCCCACCGAATGATTCGGGAAGTGACGATTCGCGTACAAAGGGCGAAACGCCGTCTTTTTTCAGAACGATCAAAAGCGGTAATCGGGCCTTAACGAAACTCATGTCGAACAACAAATCGTCGTAGACGGGGTTAAACGCACGCTTCGATACAAAATAGAGATAACGCCCGTGCGGATCAAATGAAGGCGCGAAGTCTTCGAGCACCGGACGAGTCACGGCGTGGACGACCTTCGATTCGAGATCGTAAACGGCAATGCACGACTGATTGGCGCGCAAACTTTGCGAGAACGCAAGGTAACGCCCGTCGGGCGACCAATTGAATTCGCCCATGAACTGATGCTCGTTGCGGTGAACCCGTCTCGTTTCGCCGTCTTCAAGATTCACCACGAACAATTCGTTGCGATGATTGGAAAGCGCGATCCATACAGCTCCCGAGACCTCGCGAGGAGCGGCCTTCAATTCAACGATGCGGCCGAAACCGTCCGGAAGATCTTTCGGCTCGATCTTTTTTACTTCACCACCGAAAAGCGTATGCACCTCGATCCATTCGTGAAGGCCGTCGTCCGCAACGACAACCGCTTTATTTCCGTCCGGAAGCCATTCCGGGTGTTGATAGCGAATCGCGGTCTCTTGCCCCACCGATTCGAGTGGCCCGCCCCAATGGCCGAAATGAAAAACTCGTCCGCGCGAGCACACCATCATGCGATCGCCTTGCGGACGAAGCGAGAAATGATCCAGAAACGCCGTCCCATCCACTGTTTTTCGTTTTCGCTGAGGATGATGCGACGGAAGCCGAATCGCGGCCTGGGTGATCTGATCTGAAGCAGGGTCATACAAAAACAGCTCCCCCGCCGATTGGAACGCGAGGACTTGGCCGTTTGATGCCAGGTTTCGGAAATAGTATTCGCTCGTAAAGGCCGCGCCGTGTGCCTTGAAATCGCCGCCGTTTTCGTCGCATGAGAAAATTCGGCCGAGGCCGGGCTCGTCGCTCAAGAAAAAAATTCGATCGCCCACCCAATGCGGGCACGACAAGTTTCCTTTCAACCCGTTCAATCGAATAAAATCGGCATCGAGTGAAGCGGCCACCCAGAGCTGCCCCATCGTTCCGCCCCGGTAGCGCTTCCAATACGACGGATCAGGCCGGTGCATGTTTCGCTCAAAGATGATTTTACCGTCGGCGCGAAAATCGAGATTCGTTCCCGTTCCAAGGCTCAAGGGCTCTTCTAATCCGCCCTCGACTGAAATTTGAAATAACTCCTGCTGCCGATGCGGATGCTTCGCGTTCGACTTGAAAACGATCGTCTTCGAATCGCGCCAGGCAATCGGGTACGACCATCCCGCCAAATAGGTCAGCCGCGACATCTCTCCGCTTTCGGTCGAAAGCACGTAGACCTCGCAATGTCCCTCTTCTTCGCTCGCCAAGGCCACGAACTTTCCGTCGGGCGAAACCTGGGGGGCTGCCATCGGACCAAGCCCCGCCGTCAGGCGAGTCGCCTCGGTCATCACGCCTGATCGAGCGCCTTCGAGCGGGACCCGCCAAAGGTCCTCTTCGGAAATGAAATAAAGGTGGGTCGAACTCAATGACGGTTGCGATAAGTAGCTCATAACGATAATTTTAGAAGACATGCGCGAGATTTTAAAACACAAATTCGTTTGGTTCGCCGCGTTCGGCTACTTCGTCGATCTATTCGATTTGGTGCTTTATGGTGTCGTCCGCGTCGATAGTTTGTCTTCGTTGGGGTATTCCGGTGCCGAAATTTTTCGCTTGGGCGCCTTCCTTTTGAACGTTCAAATGGCGGGCATGCTGATCGGCGGCTTTCTGTGGGGCATGTTGGGTGACCGGCGGGGCCGCAAACAGGCACTCTTCGGTTCTATCCTGATTTATTCGATCGCCACCTTCTTGAACGGCTCAGTCCATAGCCTCACCGAATACGCGATTCTTCGTTTCATCGCAGGCCTAGGCCTTGCGGGCGAGTTGGGCTCGGCCATCACGCTCATCAGCGAAGCGCTTCCGCAAAAAAGCCGGGGCTTAGGGTCGGCCTTCGTGGCCTCGGTCGGATTCGTGGGGGCTGCTGTTTCGTCTTACGTCACCCAAAGCTTTCATTGGCAAAACGCCTACCGTTTGGGCGGAGTGCTCGGGTTTTTGCTGCTACTGGCGCGCATGAGTATTCGCGAACCCGCGATTTACGTCGAGGCTAAAACCAAAGCCCTCTCGGCTTCGTCATCGGCATCCCGCACTTGGGGCTCGCTCTCGCATTTGTTCTTTTCGAAAAAACGGATGAAGCTTTTCATTCTGGCACTCTTTGCCGGAGTGCCGATCTGGTTCGTTGCGGGGATTTTATCGTACTTCGCCCCCGAATTCGCGAAAGCACTCGACACCCAAGGCACGGTCACGGCGGGCACCACGATCATGATGGGGTACTCGGGGTCGATCTTAGGCGATGTGGTATGCGGATACCTCAGTCAGGTGCTTCAAAGCCGTAAAAAAGCGGTCGTGATTTTTATGATCGCGGGCGCAGCGCTTGCGATCTTGCACCCGTATTTTACGCGCGGATCGAGCGCCGAGGTTTTTTATTGGACCCGTTTTGCGATCGGATTCGGATGCGGATTTTTTGCCATTTTAATCGCGTGGATCGCCGAGATTTTCGGGACGAACCTGCGAGCCACTGTCAGCGTATCGCTCTCGAATCTGATTCGCGCGTCGATCATCCCACTGACGCTTTCGTTTGAAGCCCTTCAACCCTCGATGGGCATGATCTCGTCCTCGGTCGTCGTGGGGAGCATCTGCTTCGCCGTGGCACTCTTTTGCGTTTTTCAACTTCCCGAAACGTTTCAGCGCGATTTGAATTTTGTCGATTAATCGCAATCGTTCAGACGATCCGAGCCTTTTTTCAGGACGGTATTCCATGCGGGGTCATTGGGATTCACTGCCTCGATTGAAAACGAAATGCCGCTTACATCGGCACCGAGGGCTGCCATCAACAGATCGGCGCCGTCGAGTTCGATCATGTCAAAACGAGCCGGAAAGCGCATGACGCTAAAGAGACTGGCACCCACGATCGGAGCGGCAGAACTCCGCGCGCCGTAATAACGACCCAGAAAATCGGAAGCACGATTGCCGTTCCAAAAAGAAGCGCGCATAAAGTCGCCGTGATCCCATCCCACCATGGCCGTCAATCCGACTCCTTTGACCGCGCTGATTTTCACCGGCAAAGAAAGTCGATTCAAATGAACGATATCCCGCTCCAGCAAGGGGCCACCCCGGCTGCAACGGTCGTAAGCGACCAGGTTTCCGTAAACCGCTTTACGGGACGAGTACACGACCCCACCCGAGTTGACGAATTCACCCTCGTTTAATCCGGTGTATTCGATCCCGACGCGCGAAGCGGTCAAGGAAGCAGCAAAACTTTGGGCCGGAAGGGCCGCGCAAACCATCAAAAAAATCCATGCAAGCATGGGCGGACTTTATCACACACGATTTATTTAATAAACCATTTCCGCGGGCGAAAGACAGATGCACTCGTTTTCTTGCTGCATCCGGGAAGCAGATAATCCTTTGGAATAACTCAAGAAATGGCGCAAAGGCTGGGGGCGTCATTTTTGTCTTGTAAAATCAGGGGTTTTGTTCGAAATCTATGTTCGTGAAGCCGATTCTTTTCATCACCATGCTCGCACTCTTCATCGGCACCCCCGTTCAGAATGCGTCGGCATCAGACACCCCGGATACAATCGTGCTCTCGAAGCTGAAATGCTCTTACATTCAGGAGTCTTTCTTCAGCGAAATCATTTTTAAAAACCCGGACTCGGACGGCGCCGCCGAAGGCGAGCTTCGGCATTATGTGGTCTACTCGAAAAGCGAACCGAAGTTCATGTCCGGACAGGCCTTCAAATCGGTCTATTATCAAAAAAACGGACTCATCAGCGGACTGATCGGCGACGAGTTCGGCACCAGTGGAAGCTTCACCTTAGTTCGCCTGACCGCGAAAAATGCGGGCCCCTGGCGCTACACCTCGACCGACCGTTCGGGATCGAGCACCGAAGCCGTCTTTCAGTGTACCTACAAATAGACCCCGACTCGACCCGGGATCGATTACTCGCTCAACCCTTCACGAAAATCGGCTGACAGCGCAGCCTTCAGGTATTCGCGTTTCATGATCGCGATGTTTTGAATCGAAATCTTCTTCGGACACGCGGCTTCGCACTCGCCCAAATTCGAGCAGTTTCCGAAACCTTCTTGGTCCATCTGATTGACCATTCCGATCACACGGTCTTGGCGAAGCGGATGCCCTTGCGGAAGCAACATCAGCTGCGAGATCTTGGCCGAAGTGAAGAGCGAAGCCGAGGCATTCGGGCATGCGGCGACACAGGCCCCGCATCCGATGCAGGCTGCGGCATCCATCGCCCGATCAGCGAGCTCTTTTGAGATCAGAATCGCGTTCGCGTCGGCATGAGGCCCGGTTTTCGCGCCGGTGTATCCGCCCGCCATCTGAATGCGGTCGAATGCCCGACGATCCGTCACGAGGTCGCGAATGACCGGAAAGGCTTTCGCGCGCCAAGGTTCGATCGTGATGAGCTCGCCGTCTTTGAACGAACGCATGTAAAGCTGACAGGTGGTTGCTCCGCGAAGCGGGCCATGCGCCTGGCCGCTCACCATCAGCGAACAAGTTCCGCAGATGCCTTCACGGCAATCGCTTTCAAATTCAACAGGACGCTTGCCCTCTTTCAGCAGTTTTTCGTTCAAGACATCGAGCATTTCGAGAAACGACATGTCGGTCAGAACGTCGTCGAGCGAATATTCTTCGAATCGGCCCTGGGTTTTCGGCCCTTCCTGGCGCCAGATTTTCAGACGGACTTTCATTTTCTTTGCAGCATTGTGTTCCATATCCTCAAGTCCCTCCTTACTTATAGCTACGTTCCGTGAGCTTCACGTTCTCAAACACGAGCGGCTCTTGATGCAGGGCCGGTTCGGCGTTCTTGCCTTTGTATTCCCATGCGGCGACGTACGAGAAATGGGCATCGTCGCGCTTGGCCTCGCCTTCCGGCGTTTGGCTCTCGACCCTGAAGTGACCCCCGCAAGATTCCGCCCGATGAAGGGCGTCGCGGGCAATGAGTGTGCCCAGTTCAAGAAAGTCACCCAATCGCTGAGCCGTTTGAAGGTTGGTGTTCAAGGCTTCATCGTCGTTCAACATCATGTTGGTGTCGTAGTCGTGCTGAAGTTCCTTGATTTTTTCAATGGCAAGCTTCAGACCTTTTTCGTCGCGGGCCATACCGACGTATTCCCACATCACGTTTCCGAGATCGCGGTAAATTTCGTTCGGCGTGCGCTTTCCGGTTTTACCGACTGCGATCAGCCGTTTGATCTCGTCACGAACCTGTTTTTCGGCTTCTTCGAAGGCCGGATGTTTCGTATCGATTTTTTTCAGTAGTTCTTGCGAATTCGAGCCCAGATAATTCGTGACCGTGTAAGGCAGAATGAAATATCCGTCCGACAACCCTTGCATCAGCGCCGAAGCGCCCAAGCGGTTCGCGCCGTGATCCGAGAAGTTGGCTTCTCCGCCGGCAAACAAGCCCGGCACGTTGGTCATGAGCGAGTAATCGACCCATAAGCCACCCATCGTGTAGTGAACGGCGGGATAGATCCGCATCGGAACCTTGTACGGATCTTCGTTCGTGATCTCGTGGTACATGTCGAAGAGGTTTCCGTATTTTTCGCGGATGACGTCTTCGCCGGCGCGCTTGATTGCGTCGCGGAAGTCGAGGTAAACCGCGCGTCCCGTATCGCCGACGCCGCGACCTTCGTCGCACATTTCTTTACCGTTTCGCGAAGCCACGTCGCGAGGGACGAGGTTTCCGAAACTCGGATACTTGCGCTCCAAAAAATAATCGCGATCTTCTTCGGGAATCAGATTCGGGTCTTTCTTGCAGTCTTCTTTTTTCTTCGGCACCCACACGCGGCCGTCGTTCCGAAGCGATTCAGACATGAGGGTCAACTTCGCCTGATGCGTGCCCGAAACCGGAATACAGGTGGGATGGATCTGCACGTAACAAGGGTTGGCAAAGGTCGCTCCCCGTTTGTGCGCGCGCCAGATCGCCGTCGCATTCGAGTTCATCGCGTTCGTGGACAAATAATAGATCCGGCCGTATCCGCCGGTCGCCAGCACCACCGCATCGGCGGCATGGCGTTCGATTTCACCCGTCCGAATGTCGCGGGTGATGATCCCACGGGCTTTTCCGTCGACGATTACGACATCGAGCAGTTCGTGGTACGGAAACAATTCGACCTTTTTGTTGTTCACTTCTTTCATGAGCGCGCTGTACGCGCCCAGCAATAATTGCTGCCCCGTTTGTCCGCGAGCGTAGAACGTCCGCGATACTTGAGCGCCGCCGAAAGAACGGTTCGCCAATTCACCCGAATATTCGCGAGCGAAGGGAACGCCTTGGGCCACGCATTGGTCGATAATAGCTGTCGAGTTCTGGGCCAAGCGATAGGTATTGGCTTCGCGGGAGCGGTAATCGCCGCCCTTGATGGTGTCGTAGAACAAGCGCCAAACGCTGTCGCCGTCGTTCGGATAAGATTTTGCGGCGTTGATTCCGCCTTGGGCCGCGATCGAGTGCGCGCGACGGGCAGAATCGTGAATGCAGAATGATTTGACCTGGTAACCCAACTCAGCCAATGAGGCTGCGGCCGATCCTCCGGCCAGGCCCGTCCCCACTACGATCACGGTGTATTTACGCTTGTTGGCGGGGTTGACGAGTTTCATGTGGGCTTTGTAGTTGTCCCACTTTTCATTGAGTGCACCTTCGGGAACGCCTGACTTCAATTCGATACTCATGCAGCACCTCCTTGAGTGAAGTAAATGTAGATCGGGATGAACAAGAAGCCTGCCGAGATCACGACGGCAAGGCCGAGCCCCAGGGCGTAGATCAATTTTGACCAACGCGGGTTCAGCGCGCCGAGCGACTGAAACATGCTCCAAAAGCCGTGGCGATAATGCGCGCCCAAGAAAAACATGCAACCCACGTAGAAGATCACCCATCCCGGATGGACGAAAACGTCGAGCACTTTACGGTAAAGATCGAGTGTCATCACGCCGTTCACCGTCGTGGTGTAACCGTCTTCGACGCCGGCGCCGAAGCGCATTTGCTTCACATGGATGATGAGGAACACCAACAGGACCAAGCCCGAAATAATCATGTTCCGCGAAGCGGCCGTGTTCTTCGTCGGTCCGCCTTTCGTTTTCGCGTGCTCGTACCCGATCCCGCGAGCCGTCTTGTTCGTCACCGAGACCTGAATCGCCGTCACGACGTGAAGCAAGATCACGAGCAAGAGCCCGATTTCAGCCACGATGATGACCGGGCCCAGCAGGCCGTGCAGCTTCGCCGCATACGCGTTGATCGCGTCACCGCTTCCGCTGTACAGCGCTAGATTTCCGAACAAATGAACAAAAAGAAAGAGGACGAGTGCGAATCCCGACGCACCCAACAAATACTTTCTTCCGAGGGTTGAAGAAAAAAGTCGCTTCAGTGGTACCATTCCATGCTCCTTTAGAATGTATTGAGTAGTTTTA
>Ga0164242_10004119_pt1 | contig 16383 bp, 16 predicted proteins | sample OricomgcompostMG_FD_108783 | JGI IMG/M metagenome (GOLD analysis project Ga0164242, IMG submission 108783) | Miracle-Growth compost microbial communities from Emeryville, California, USA - Original compost - Miracle growth compost (MG) ...
CTCCGGGGCCGCGGGCGGTTGGACCTTCGAGACCAGCGCCTCGAACGGCTTGAAGCTCAGCTCGGCCTTCTCCTGAACCTTGGGCTCGGACGCCTTCGCTGCTTCCCGGGGCTCCTTGCGCGGCCCCTTCTTGCGCTCCGGGCGGTCCGGCCGCTCGGTCCGCTCGCCCTTGGGGCGGCGCGGCGGCACCGGGCCCTTGTTGCGCACGGTGGGGAGGGTGCCCTTCCAGAGGTGGCGGTCGTAGAGCCGCGACGGCGCGGTCCACTTCTCTCCGGGATCCTTGGCCATCAGATCCAGCCAGCTGGCGATCCGCGAATCCAGCGAGTCGATCGCGTGGACGATGTGCGCCTCGAGGGTGACCGGGAGCTTGGGCGAGCCGTATTCGAGCTGCCCGTGGTGGGCGAGCACGATGTGGGTCAGGTGCCACTCCAGCTCGCGCGGGAAGTGGGGCAGGCGCAGCGCCTTCTCGCGGATCATCTGCGCGGTCATCACCAGGTGTCCGACCAGCCGGCCTTCGTCGCCGTAGTCGAAGTTCCCGTTCACGTAGGTGAGCTCGGTCACCTTGCCGATGTCGTGCAACAGCGCGCCGGCGACCAGGAGATCGCGGTCCGCCATGGGATAGTGGTCCGCCATCCGGTGGGCCAGCCTCATCACGGAGAGGATGTGGTCCGCCAGCCCGCCCGAATAGGCGTGGTGGATCCCCTTCGCCGCGGGTGCCAGCGGCAAGCCACGGGAGATCTCCGGATCGTCCAGGAAGGCGAGCAGCATCGCCTTCACGTTCGGATCCTGGACGCGCTCCACGCTCTCCCGGATCTGCGCCACCGCGCGTGCGCCACCGCCGCCCGCGGAGGCCGGACCGGCGGCAGGGGAGGCAGGAGTGACAGAAGGTTCGGGGGCCACCGGCGCGGGCGGGGTGAACTCCTGGGCGTCGATGGGGCCGGGGTCCAGCTTCTCAAAGGACTGGAGGACCAGCTGCGGCTTGCCGTGGAAGGCGATCACCTCCGCGCGCACCAGGACGTAGTCGTCCTGCGCGAAGGCGGCATCGGCTGCATCTGGCTGCTCGAACACCCGGCCGTCGATCACGCCGGTGCGATCTCCCAGCGACACCGCGAGGAAGTCCTTCCCGGCGCGCGAGGTGACCTTCTTCTTGTGGATCACCTTGAAGACGGTCCGGACGACCTCCTTCTCTCGGAGATCCTTCACGTAAATTTTCCGAACGGTTTCGGTGTCGGAGGACGGGTCGGTGTTGTCGGGGGCGCTCACGGCGGCGCACCCTAGCATTTTCCACCAGCCGGGTAAGATGCGCGCATGCTCCTCTTTGCTTTGCCTGTGTTGATGCTCCTCTCCGCGGACAAGCCGGCGACGGTGCCGTGGGAATCCGCGAGTGAGGACGATGGGATCACGATCATGGCGCGCGACCGCCCGGGCAGCGACGTCCATGAGATGAAGGCGCAAGGGATGATCGACGCGCCGCCTGCCGCCATCTGGAATGCGCTCCGCGACTACGACCACTACACCTCGACCATGCCCTACACGGAGAAGGCCAAGGTGGTGGAGAAGTCAGCGGACGGGAAGGTGCTCTGGTTCTACAGCGTGATCAACGCGCCCCTGGTCAGCCGCCGGGACTACACGATCAAGATCACCGACGACACCGACTACAAGAACGGCAAGGGCAAGATGCGGGTGAGCTGGACCGCCGCCCCCAACAAGGGCCCACCCCCGCAGGATGGCATCGTCCGGGTGAAGGTGAACGATGGCTACTGGGAGCTGCAGCCGGTGGCCAACGGGACCCGCACCTACGCGACCTACTACCTCTTCACGGATCCGGGCGGCTCGGTGCCCAAGTGGATCGTGAACAAGGGGAACGCCACCGCGGTGCCGGAGGTCTTCAACGCGATCAAGAAGATCGCCGTGAAGAAGAAGTAGGCTCCGCGCCGGGCCGGAATCCATAGGAAGAACCCATGCACCGATCGTCCCTTCTGCTCGCCCTCGCCACCCTCGCGCTCTTCGGGTGCGGCGGCGGGCCCATCTCTACCTCCCAGCCGATCACGCTGACCTCCACGTCGTCTTCCGGCGACGTGGTCGCAGGCGTCCTCACCTGGGATCGCAGCGTCGACAACGACAGCGGGACGCCGTTCGCCAACTTCATCGGCTCCGCGCGGCAGCAGCTGGACGGAAAGGATCCCGCCACCCTGGAGCTGGTCTCCGCGTCCCTCTTCCTGGGCGGACAATCCGAGGGCGTGACCGGGTTGGATCAGGTCTTCTCGGATCGGGTGGACATGCTCCTCCAGACCTCGCACACCAGCTACCCGGCCGCGCACCTGGATCACGCGAGCGGGGCCGGCCCGGACGACTTCACCGTGGACCTGAACTGGGCCTCGGTCGCGCCGGCGGACCGGACGGAGCTGTTCAACGGCAACTTCAAGGTGGTCCTGCGCGGGAACGTGGTGGCGGCCTTCGCCACCTCCAACTCGAAGGCGGATCTCCAGACCACCATCGCCTTCAAGGCGTACCAGTAGCGGCTAGCTGAGCTCGAGCGCGACGGCGTGGAGGGGCTCCGCGCCCGCCGCCGCGAGCACGGTGGGGAAGTCCGGCGGCAGCCCCACCTGGGCCAGCTTGACCGCGAAGCGCCCCTCCTGCTGACAGGCCGCGGAGAGCAGGTGCTCGAAGCGCGTCCCGGAGAGCGTGGACCGGGGGGCCACGGCGATCAGCCGGCCGCCGTGGCGGGTGGCGTGGACGGTCCGCCGCAAGAGCTCGGCGAAGCGGGGATCATCGGACGCGAAGTACGGCGGATCGAGCAGCACCAGATCGAAGGGCCCCTCACCGGACTCCAGGAGCGCGAGCGCATCCCCGATCACGATCCGCGTGCGGCCGATGAGGCCGTTGACCTCCGCGTTCTCGCGCGCCAGCTCCGCGGCCTCGGGGCTCTGCTCGCAGGCGACAATGGACCTGGCCCCGGCGCGGCCGGCGTGGACGAACAGGCCACCGACATAGCAGCACAGGTCCAGCACCCGCGTGCCGGAGGCGAGGTGGCGGAGGAGCCTGCGCACCTCCCGCAGATCATAGAAGTACCCGGTGCCCAGCCCGAGCTGGAGATCGAAGGTCATCCGCGCGCCCAGTTCGAGCATCCGCGACCAGCGCGGCGGGCTCCCGGCGAGCACGTGCGGCCGCTCCAGGGGGAGCTCCAGGCGCGCGCGGCGGGGGGAGTCCCGGCGCAGGAGGATGGAGGCGGGGTGGGTGAGCTCCTGGAGCGCGCGGGCGATCTCCTCGGTGCGCGCGTCCATGGCGCGGGTGAAGGTCTGCACCACGTAGTGCTGATCGAAACGGTCGATCAAAAGACCGGGGAGGCCGTCGCCGTCGTCGTGCACCACCCGGCAGAAGCGCGGGTCGTCGATCCAGGTGGCGCGGCGCTCCAGGGCGCGACGCAGGTGGCGGGGGATCAGCCCCTCCGGGTGTTCGTGCGGGAGCCCGATCCGGCGCACGGCCAGCGCGCTTCGCAGGTCCACGTCCGCCAGGCCGAGCCGTTCTCCAGACGGGGTTCGCAGCTGGAAGGGCTGGCCGTCCGGCGCCCCGTCCATGGAGACAATCTCTTCGCGGAAGGCCCAGGGGAGCCCCTGCCTCAACCGCTGCGCCGCCGCTTCGCTCAGGTAGGTGTTCCCCAATAGTGCCCCCGGAAATCCGCTCGTTGTCCATCCAACAAGCGAGCCGTCCGCGGATACGAAGAGACCGCGAAACACGAGGTCGCCCGCTCGATCAGCAGAGCGGCGAGCCGGCGCGACCCCGCCAGGGCGGTCAGGGCCAGGGAGGCGGTGGGCTCAGCGCTTGGTGCCGCGGGCAGCGCGGGTGGCGGTGCGCGACGCTGAGACCATGGCGGCGAAGAAGGCCAGGATGAGCGCGACGTACCAGGGGAAGGCGATCAGGGCGACCAGCGCGGCCACGCAGAGGGAGAGCACCAGGATGGTCTGCGAGCTCATCGTCCGCGACTTCGTCTTGGGGATGTCCTTGAGCATCGGGTAGGTGTCCGCGCGCCGCCACTTCTCGGTGCCGTCCTCGAGGATCTCATCCGCCGGCTCGACCAGCCCGGCCAGATACCCGTTGTGGAGGTCCCGGAAGCTCGCGAAGTGCACTTCGCCGTCTTGGTTTCGAACGCGGAAGCCCATGGGAACCAGACTCTAATGAGGAACGCGCGCGTCGGCATCCCTCTGTCGCGCGGGCCGGGGGCGGACCGGTCAGGTCAGGACAGCTCGGTGGCGATCCGTTCGGCAATCCGCAGCCCGTCGATGGCCGAGGAGACGATCCCACCCGCGTAGCCGCAGCCTTCGCCGGAGGGATAGAGGCCCTTGAGCGACACCGACTGGAGGTCTTCCCCGCGGGTGACCCGCACCGGCGAGCTGGTCCGGCTCTCGATCCCGATGAGCTTCCCCTCTTCACCGATGAAGCCGCGCATCTTCCGGTCGAACGCCTTCAGCGCCTGCTTGATCGAGACGGTCAGGCGTTCAGGGAAGAGGCGGTTCAGATCCACATGGCTCAGGCCCGGCCGGTAGCTGGTCCCGCCGGGATCCTTCTTCAGCCGTCCGGCGAGGTAGTCCGGGATGGTCTGCGCCGGGGCGAAGAACTTCCCGCCGCCCAGCTCGAACGCCTTGCCCTCCCAATGCCTCTGGAACTCCAGCCCGGCGAGCGGACCGTGGAAGCCCTCGCGCGCGAAGTCCTCCACCGACACCGAGACCACGATCCCGGCGTTGGCGTACTTGGCGTTGCGGCGCGAGTTGCTCATCCCGTTGGTGCACAAAAGGCCGTCTTCGGTCGGCGTGGGGACGACGATCCCGCCCGGGCACATGCAGAACGAATAGACGCCGCGGACGGTGCCTTCCGCCTCCAGGTTCTCAGCCAGCTTGTAGTCCGCCGGCGGGAGCCTGGGGTTGCTGGCGGCGCGGCCGTACTGGATCTCGTTGATCAAGGCCTGGGGGTGCTCGGCGCGGAAGCCGATGGCGAAGGGCTTGGCCTCCACCAACACCCGCCCGTCCTGAGCGAAGCGCTCGAACAGCTCCCGGGCGGAGTTGCCGGGCGCGAGGATCACCCGGTCGCTCGGCAGCGTCCGCCCGTCCGACAGCTTCACGCCGGCCACCTGGCCGTCCTGATAGAGGAGATCCTCCACGCGGGTCTGGAAGAGGATCTCGCACCCGCCCGCGACCAGCTCCTCCCGCAGCTTGGCCACCGCGTTGGGCAGCAGGTCCGATCCGATGTGCGGCTTGCCGTCCACCAGGATCTGATCCGGCGCGCCGTAGCGGGCGAAGGTCTCGATCACCTTGCGGACCATCGGATGGTTGATGCGGGTGGAGAGCTTGCCGTCGGTGTACGCGCCGGCGCCGCCCTCGCCGAAGTTCATGTTGCTCTCGGGATCCAACGTCCCGTCCCGCATCAGCTTGGCCACGTCCTTGCGGCGGGTGACCACCTCGCGGCCGCGCTCGATCAGGATGGACCGCACGCCGCGCTCCAGAAGCCCGAGCGCGCAGAACAGCCCCGCGGGGCCGGTGCCCACCACGATCGGCCGCTGCTCGGGCGGCCTCACCGCGGTCGGCGGCGGGGGCGGGGGATCGGTGGGGCTCACATCCGGCGGGAGGCGGCCCGGCTTCTTGCCCGGCAGAAGCTCCACCTCCACGCTGTGGATGTAGCGCGGGCTGCCCTTCTTGCGCGCGTCCAAAACCGAGCGCACCACCCGCAAGGTCGCGACGTCTTCGGGTCCCACGCCCAGCTTCTCCGCCGCGCGGAGCTGGAGGAGCGAGTCGGCCTCATCCAGCCAGAGGCCCAGGTTGTGGATGCGGTAGCCCATTCGAAGCGCGGGGTTCTGCCCTCAAACGCCGCCATTCGCAACCGTTCAGTCCCCCGGAAAGTTTCCAGACGCCTGCCGCCGAAGCGCGCGGGTGTGTACGGCGCTACACACCGCCTGGGGCCCTGCCCGGGGGGAGGGGTGCGAAGCGAGGTACGCAGCACGTTCTGGCCCCTTCCTGAAATAATCGTGTAATGACGGCTGTTTGGGCGGGCGGACCGCGACTGGCACGGGGGTTGTATTGCTACAGGCCCGAAGTCGTCGCCTAGAACATCAACGGGAGCCCAACTGTGAGCACGGATGCCAAGTCGACGAAGATCCTCGCGCGGACCTTCTTCAACCAACTGCGCGGGAGCGGCTACACGCCGAACCAGCTGATCGGGGTGGCGTCCGAGCTGATCGAGCTGGTGACCGAGGACCTCCGGCAGGCAGACAAGCCCGTGCCCGCGGACGCGGTGACCGAGGCGCCGACGCGACAAAGCGCGTAGGGCGACCTAGACTGACAAGCGGTGGGTTGCCGTTCCGGACGGGTTCCGGGGCGGGCCCACCCAGAGCGGTGGATCCCGGCCTGGTGCCGGGATTTTTTTTGCTCGGAGTTTTTTTCTCAAGGGTGCGCCCATCGCAGGAGCGCCCAGCGAAGCCACTCCCAGAACGGTGGCCAGGGATCCCGGTAGGCGACGAGCGCCACCGCGAACGTCCAGAGCCAGAGCGTTGGCCCGATGCGCGGTGATCCAGGTCTCCACCCGTCCTCCACCGCGGCCACCAGCGGAGGGAAGAGGAGCACCAGGGCGTGCCACCAGCAGTGGAGCGCGTCCGCCTAGAGCAAGAGGCTCGCGCAAAAGAGGGTGAGGGCCGTGAGCGGTCGCCGCCTGGAGAGCGCGAACGCCATCCCTGCGGCGGCGAGCGCGGCGAAGGCGCAGGTGCGGACGAGCTTCACCCGGAGCGGGTTCACCACCACGAAGGCGTGGGTGTCCAGGACGAGCGCGGCGCAAGCGACCGGGGCGAGCGCCAGGCAGGAGATCCCGAGCACCCAGAGGGTGCGCCGGCGGTCAGGGCCTGCGAGTCCTCGCCAGAGCGCGAAGCCGGCCGCGGGGAGCAGCACGGCGGCGCGAAAGTGGAGCGATCCGGCCAGGGCGAAGAACGCCAACGCGTGCGCATTCCGGTCGTTCGCCAGCGCCTCCAACCCAAGGAAGCCCGCCAGACAGTAGAGGACGTCAAAGAAGCCGTTGGCGCCGGCGCCGAAGAGGAGGGACCCGCCGAGGAGCACGAAGCCCAGCTGGAAGAGGCAGGTGGACCTGCGGGCGAGTCGCCCTCCCGCCAGGCACGCGAGACACGCGATGAGCACCAGGAGGCCGACCGCGAGCGCGTGCGCGTGGCCCGGGGTGAGGTCTCCCGCGCGCTCGAGCCCCGCGATGGGCGCGAAGAAGAGGATGCCCAGGGGCGGATAGGGCGCGGTCCGCTCGGGCCACAGCCCCTGGTGCTGGCCGTCTGTCAGGCCCACGTCCCGCGTCGTCTCCGCATAGGGACGCCGGTAGATGTCGAACCCGTGGCGCAGGAGCGCGAGCGACTCGGCTTCGTGGCGAAGGTGGTCGGTGTAGTGGTTGGAGAGGTCACCCGACGGGGAGCGGGCCCCGGACCAGAGCGCGAGCGCCAGGATGACGAACAGCACGGCGGCGATCCGACGCTGGTGGGTGTCCCCGGCCAGCCAGCGCGGCGAGACGTTCACGACGCCCTGAGCAGGCGTCTGCGGGCTCGCGCCGCCGCGCCGCAGAGCACGAGCAGGCTCAGGGTGAGCGCCGCGAACACGGAGCTCCGTGTCTCCCGGGCGATGGCCGCCATCAGGGCCACGCCGCCGAGGAAGCTCCCCAGGTCCACCCACAAAGGCTTGCGACGCGGGAGGATCAGCACCGCCGCCAGCGCGGCCAGGGGGATGCCCAGCGCGGCCTGACGGAAGACCTCCCTTCGGTGCGCCACGATGGTGGGCCACTCCTGGACCAGGATCGCTGCGAACACCACCACCGTCCCGGTGGCGAGCACCAACACGCCGGCCGCCGCGGTGTCCTTGGTCACCCGCGCCTTCTCGTCGAACTGTTGGATGGCCAAATCCACCAGGTGCTCGAGCGCGGTGTTGAGGATCTCCGCGAAGAAGACGAACAGCACGCAGAAGATCAACGTCACCTTCTCCGCCAGGCCCAGCGGGATTCCGCCGCCCACCAGGCCGACCAGGATGGCGCTGATCACGTGGATGCGCATGTTGCGCTGATGGACCACCGTGTGAACCAGCCCGTTCCAGGCATGCCGCAAACTCTGCCGCAAGGTCGCCTGCCCCTGGGGCGGGCGAGGCGGCGGCAAAGAGGATTGCGGGGCAGAATTCATGCGCGGCAGGCGTATCACGAGGAGGCCAGCGTCGTTGACTCGCCTGCCCCCCGAGCCTAGGTTCGGCCGCCCCTTTCGAACGCCTTTTTCGAACGCTCTTTCAGAGGAGAAAACATGTCCACCAAGATCGCCATCAACGGGTTCGGCCGCATCGGCCGCTGCGTGCTCCGGGCCGCGCTCTCGCGCAAGGAAGACCTGGAGATCGTGGCCATCAACGACCTCGACAAGCCGGCGACCCTGGCGCACCTCTTCAAGTACGACTCGGTCCACGGGACCTGGGCCGGGAAGGTCTCCGCCACCGAGAAGGGCATCTCCATTGACGGGCATGAGTACAAGGTCACCGCCGAGCGGGATCCGGCGGCGCTCCCGTGGAAGGAGCTGGGGGTGGACGTGGTGCTGGAGTGCACCGGCCGCTTCACCTCGCGCGAGAAGGCCGACCTTCACCTCAAGGCCGGCGCCAAGAAGGTGCTGATCTCCGCGCCCGGCAAGGGGCCGGACCTCACCGTGGCGTTCGGGATCAACCACGACCAGTACGATCCCAAGAAGCACCACATCCTCTCCAACGCCAGCTGCACCACCAACTGCCTGGCGCCGGTGGCCAAGACGCTGCTCGAGACCTTCGGGATCGAGCGCGGCCTGATGACCACCATCCACAGCTACACCAACGATCAGCGGATCCTGGACCTGCCGCACGAGGACCTCCGCCGGGCGCGCGCGGCGGCGCTCTCCATGATCCCCACCAGCACCGGCGCGGCGAAGGCGATCGGAGATGTGCTCCCGCCGCTCAAGGGCAAGCTGCACGGGATGGCGGTCCGGGTGCCCACGCCCAACGTGTCGCTGGTGGATCTGACGGTGAACACCGCCAAGAAGACCACCGTGGAGGAGGTCAACGCCGCCTTCAAGGCCGCCTCCGAAGGCGCGCTCAAGGGCGTGCTGGAGTACAGCGACGCGCTCACCGTGTCGGTCGACTACAACGGCAACCCGCATTCCTCCATCTTCGACTCCACCAACACCATGGTGATGGAGGGGAACCTGGTGAAGGTGCTGGCCTGGTACGACAACGAGTGGGGCTTCTCCAACCGGATGGTGGACGTCACCAAGCACCTGGTCAGCAAGGGCTTCTAGATGATCCGCTACGTCGACGAGCTGCAGCTCACCGGCAAGCGCGTCTTCATCCGGGTGGACTTCAACGTCCCCCTGGATGAGCAGCGCCACGTCACCGACGACACCCGCATCCGCGAGGCGCTCCCCACCCTCCAGCGGGTGCTCAAGCTGGGCGGGAAGGTGATCCTGGCCTCGCACCTGGGGCGGCCCAAGGGCGTGGACCCCAAGCTGTCGCTGGAGCCGGCGGCGTCGCGGCTCTCCGAGCTCTTGGGCAAGGGGCACGAGGTCCTGCTGGCGGATGACTGCGTGGGCGACGGCGTGAAGAAGATGGTGCGCGACTTGCGCGAAGGGCAGGTGCTGGTGCTGGAGAACCTGCGCTTCCACAAGGAGGAGGAGGCCAACGACGAGGCCTTCGCCAAGGAGCTGGCGTCGATCGCGGACGTGTACATCAACGACGCGTTCGGGACCGCGCACCGGGCGCACGCCTCCACCGCGGGGATGGTGCCGTTCGTGAAGGAGAAGGCGGCCGGCCTGCTCATCCGCAAGGAGCTGGAGTTTTTGGGCAAGGTGGTGAAGCACCCGGAGCAGCCCTTCGTGGCGATCCTGGGTGGCTCCAAGGTCTCCGACAAGATCAAGGTGATCGAGAGCCTGTTGCCCAAGGTGGACGCGCTCCTGGTCGGCGGGGCGATGGCGTACACCTTCCTCAAGGCGCAGGGGATCGCGGTGGGGAAGAGCCGGGTGGAGGCGGACAAGCTGGACGTGGCGCGCAAGGCGCTGGAGACGGCGAAGCGGCTGGGCAAGCCTTTGGTGTTGCCGCTGGACCACGTGGTCGCCGCGGAGCCGAAGGCGGGCTCGCCGAAGTCGGACACGCCGGATCAGGTGATCCCGGATGACCTGATGGGCCTGGACATCGGACCGAAGACCCGTGACCTCTTCCGTCAGCACATCCGCGGCGCCAAGACCGTGCTCTGGAACGGGCCGGTGGGGCTGTTCGAGATCGAGGCCTTCTCCGCGGGCACCCGCGAGGTGGCGCAGGCGATGGCGGCCAACCGCGAGGCGGTGACCGTGATCGGCGGCGGGGACTCGGCGGCGGCGGTGAACGAGATGGGCTTCGGGGACAAGATGTCCCACGTGTCCACCGGCGGCGGGGCGTCGCTCGAATTCCTCGAGGGGCGCGAGCTCCCCGGGATCAAGGCGCTCGAGATCGGGTAGGCCGGAAGGGGTTCTGGATCCGCAACCGGCCTTCGATCAGGAGGCCGTGATGCATGTCCTCTGAGAAGACCGTCCTGCACCCCGCGGAGAGCGCCGAGCCGAGGATCATCGCGTCGTAAATCGAAAGGCCATGGCGCTCCGCGATTTTGAGCCCGAGGCCATGGGACTCGACGGTCAGCGGCTGGGTGGTGCAAAGGGCGCGCACGACACCGAGCACCTCGGTGACTTCGTCCCACGGCATCCGCAGCTTGCGCCGCGCCACGTTCGCGACCTCATTGAGCACCTGCACGCTGATCACGCCGCCTGCGCGCATCAGTGACTCCGCCTTGTCTGCCTTGGACGGGTCCGCTGACAGCAGGTAGAGGAGCACGTTGCTGTCGAAGAAGACCTCAGCGTTCATGCGCAGCGGAGCGGTCGAAGGTGAAATCCAGCGGCAGCTTGCCGCGGAACTTCCTCAGCCGCGCGAGCAGCTCCTGGCTCCCCGGTTTCTTCCCGATCTCGAAGGTGCGGCTCCCTGAGACGTGGACCTTGATGTCCTCGCCCTCATGAAGATCGAGCGCTTCGACGACTGACGCGGGCAGCCGAATGGCCAGGCTGTTTCCCCATTTGGCGACACGCATCACCGCACCTCGTTGGATATACGGAAGTCACACGTATAGGGTAGCGGTCCCGGTGGCCGGCGGCAATGGACCCTCATCCCAGACCGTAGGTGGCTTTCCGGAGCGAAGCTGGAGTATGGCCCGCGCTCCATGCGTCGACTGCTCCTGGTCTCCTCTGTGCTCCTCGCCGCGGCGTGTGGTTCGTCGTCGCCGATCTCGCTGACCGCCCCTTCCATTCCGGAGGGCTATGCATCCGAGCCGTACTCGCTGGCGCTCCACGTGGACGGGGGCGAGTCGCCGTATCAATTCTCGCTCCAGAGCGGCGCGCTTCCGGATGGCGTGGCACTGGATGGCGCGCAGGGGGTGATCTCCGGAACCCCGACGCAGGCGGGGACGGGCTCCGGGGTCGTCTCGGTCACCGATGCCTCGGGGGCCAGCCAGACGGTCTCGGTGAGCTGGCGGATCTGGGACGCGCTGGCGATCTCGCCCACCGCGTTGCCCGGCGCCACCGCGGGCCAGCCGTATGACGTTGCCCTCGATGCGTCCGGCGGGAAGGCGCCGCTCTCGCTCAGCGTGAGCTCGGGGAGCCTGGGCGAAGGGCTCTCATTCGCGGGCGGGCGCCTCTCTGGCACACCCACCGCGGCTGGGTCTCGGAGCTTTGAAATCACCGTCGCTGATGCGAACGGGCACACCCACGCGGCTGCGTTTCAGCTCGAGGTGCAGGCCGGAATCCATGTCGATAACCTGGGCTTCGCGGATGCCTATCTGGACAAGGCCTATTCGGTGGCCTTCACCTCGCAGGACGCGACCGCGCCGCTGAGCTGGGCGATTTCCCAGGGGCCACTCCCGGGCGGGCTGTCGCTGAACGTGGACGGCAGGCTCCAGGGGACGCCGACGGAAGAGGGCGACTTCCCGGTGACGGTGGCGGTGACCGACGCCGCGGGCCGCACCGCGACCCAGCCCCTCACGCTGCACGTCTTTCGGGCTCCTGCGTTCAACACGCAGACCCTTCCGGATGGGTACGTGGGTGTTGGCTACTCGGAGGCGTTCAGCGCGTCAGGCGGGAAGGCGCCGTTGCGGATCGTGTTGGTCAGCGGAACGCTCCCCGCTGGGCTGCAGCTCAACGGGATGACCCTCTCTGGCACGCCGTCCGCCGGTGTCACCAAGAGCCTGACCTTCAAGGTGGAGGACGCCAACCTCCGCTCGTCCCAGCACAGCTACACACTCACCATCCAGACCGGAATGGTGGTCACCACCGCTTCGCTCGCCGACGCCTACGTGGGCAGCTTCTACAGCGCGAACCTCGTCGCGGGCGGTGGGACGGCGCCGCTCACCTGGAACGTCGTGGGCGGGGCCATCCCGGCGGGGATGACCCTCTCCGCGTCCGGGAGTCTCAACGGAACGCCGAGCACCGCGGGTCCCACCTCGTTCGACGTGCAGGTCGAGGACGTCGTTGGCAAGACCGGCGGGCGCACCCTGTCGCTGAACGTCTACGCGCCCCCGCAGATCACCACCGCATCGCTCCCGGGCGCGACCCAGGACCAGAGCTACTCCGCCCAGCTCACCGCGACCGGAGGGAAGGGCACGCGAACGTTCAGCCTGCCCTCGGGCGGGTTGCCGTCGGGGTTGTCCTTGGCCAGCGATGGGGCGATCTCCGGGACGCCGACGGGGACGGGCAGCTTCACCTTCACGGTCCGAGTGCAGGACCAGAACGCCAAGGCCCAGCAGAAGTCTCTCACCCTGGTCGTGGGAACTTCGACCGGGGCGCCCGTCTATATGAAGGTGGGCTCCTGGAACACCGAGTGGTTTGGCGACTCGACCAATGGCCCCTCGGACGACGCGCTCCAGGAGGAGAACGTCCGGGACGTGATCCTGCACGCGGATCTGGATCTGTGGGGCATGGCGGAACTCGTCGATCAGACCGAGTTCGACACGCTCCTCAGTGACCTGCCCGGTTATTCCGGCTTCATGGCCAACGACGGGAGCGTGGTCGATGGGTCCTCCTACTATTCGCTCAACGAGCAGAAGGTCGGGATCGTCTACAAGTCCGCCGCCTTCACGGTGACCGCGGCCAAGGTGATCGCCGCGTGCAGCTCGGATTTCGCCGGCCGCCCGCCGTTGGAGGTGAGCCTCACCTTTCACCGCAGCGGAGTGACCGAGGCGTTCAAGCTCCTCGTCCTCCACGCGAAGGCCTTCGACACCGAAGCGGGATACACGGAGCGCCTCGCCGGGGCGGCCTGCCTCAAGGACCATCTGGACACGCTGCCGTCGGACCGGGTGCTGGTGGTGGGCGATTGGAACGACGACGTGGACGAATCGATCACCCCCTATGGCTCGACCTTCTGCGCGGAGGCGGGGAGCTCCGGGTACTGCCAGACGCCCTATCTGAACCTGGTGGACGACTCCACGGACTACACCTTCCTCACCGCGCCGCTGTCCGCGACCGGTACGCAGCACTCCACCGTCAGCTACGGAGAGATGATCGACCACCACCTGGCCACCAACGAACTGGCCGCGCAGCACGTGGGAGGGTCCACCCAGGTGCTCCGCCCGGACCTGTGGAGCCCGGCCATCCCCAGCTACGGCAGCACCACCAGCGACCACTACCCGGTGGAGAGCGACTTCAACCTGGGCGCGCCCGCGCCGCCGCCGGAGGTGTTCATCAACGAGGTCCGCTACACCGAAGAGACCGGCAACTACGGCACGGAGTTCGTGGAGGTGCTCAACACCGGGAGCGCTCAGGTGGACCTGACCGGTTGGACCCTCTCGGACTCGGTCCAGGTGCGGCACACCTTCGCGGCGGGGACCATGCTCGGGGCAGGAAAAGCGATCGTCGTCTTCGGCGACGTGACCGGAATCCCCATGGGCCTGACCAACGCAGTCGCCTCTTCGTCGGCCACGCTGTCGCTCCACCCCGCGGACAGCGTCTACCTCCAGGACGCTTCTGGGACGGTGCTGGACAGCTACGCCTGGGCGGCGAACTTCAGCACGCCTGGGTTGAGCGCCAACCGGGCCGTGGATGGGGACGCCACCTCCCCCTTCGTTCCCCACGACACGATCTCCAGCGCGATCGCCTCGCCGGGGACTCACGCGGACGGCAGCGCTTTCTAGGCGCTGTCCCCCGTCACCTGGGTGCCTGGCTCAGCGGCAGCACCACCTGCGCCAGCACCACCGCCCAGAGCAAGAACCACAGCACCAGGAAGCCCACCAACCGGAAGCGCTCCTCGGTGCCAACCTCCAACCTTCGCCATGCGTTGCGCATCGTCGCTCTCCTTGTAACCCTCATGATTGAGACTTGATGGTTACAGAGATGGCGACGGCCATCTAACCGTTCAAGGCTCATTTAGGAGGTTAAGTATGAACGGGACGAGCCAGGCGGAGGGACGTCCGGGCGAGCACCGCTTCTCGTTCCTGGGGAGCCGGCTCTGCCTGGACTTCGTCAACACGGTGAGCGGGATGCGGCTGGTCGCGCCGATCGAGCGGCTGCGGCATTACCTGGACCTGGTCTCCTGGGGGGAGCAGGTGGGCGTGCTGGAGAAGGCGGCGGCGCGAGCGCTCCGGACGGCGGCAAAGGGAGAGGAGGCCGGGACGAGGCGGGTGCTCGAGCGGGCGATCGCGCTGCGGGAGGCGCTGTTCCGGCTCTTTCAGGCCAGCGTGGAGCGGACGCGACGGGGGGCGGACGACCTGGCGCTCGTGAACCGGGAGCTGAGCCGGGCGCTGGCGCATCGCCATCTGACCGCGGGAGAGGGCGGGCTCTCCCTGCGGTGGGACGAGGCCCCCGAACTGGACCGGATGCTCTGGCCGGTGGTGGACGACGCGGCCCGCCTGCTGTCGGACGAGGCGCTCGGGCGGGTGCGCTTCTGTGAGGCCACGGCCACCGACGGTTGCGGCTGGCTTTTTTTCGACACCACCAAAGGCAACACCCGGCGCTGGTGCAGCATGGACGGCTGCGGCAACCGGGCGAAGGCCCGCCGCTTCCACGCCAAGGCCAAGTGAACCTTCCGACCCCGCCGGGAAGGCTGCTATGCCGTCAGCCCGCAAGCTCGAATCAGGGAGGACGTCATGGGCAGCCCGCACCGCCGGATGATCGTGGCCGGCAACTGGAAGATGAACAAGACCGTGGCCGAGGCGCTCGCGCTGGTGCGTGAGCTGCGCGGGATGGTCTCGATGATGCGGGACAGGGTGGAGATCGTGGTCGCGCCGCCCTTCACCGCGCTGCACCCGGTGGCCAAGGCGCTGGAGGACTCCAACATCCGGCTGGCGGCGCAGAACGCGTTCTGGGAAGCGTCCGGCGCGTTCACCGGTGAGGTCGCGGCGGGGATGCTCCAGGAGGTGGGCTGCCAGTACGTGATCATCGGCCACTCCGAGCGGCGCCAGCTCTTTGGCGAGACCGACGAGACCGTGAACAAGCGCCTGCGCGCGGTCCACAAGGCGGGCCTCACCCCCCTCTTCTGCGTGGGCGAGACGCTGGCGGAGCGCGAGGGCGGCAAGACCTTCGAGGTCGTCGCACGTCAGGTGCGCGCAGGGCTGGCCGGCTTCACAGCGGACGAGGCCAAGCACTTCGTCCTGGCGTACGAGCCGGTGTGGGCCATTGGCACCGGGCGCAACGCCAGCAGCGCGCAGGCGCAGGAGGTCCACGCGCACATCCGGGAGCAGCTCAACGTCGCTTTTGGACGGCCGGTGGCGGACGGGATCCGGATCCAGTACGGCGGATCGGTGAAGCCGGACAACGCCGCGGAGCTGCTCGGTCAGCCGGATGTCGACGGAGCGCTCGTTGGAGGGGCCAGCCTGAAGGCGGCGGACTTCGCGGCGATCATCAAGGCGCGCGGCTAGGTCGGGAACAGTTGCTCCGGACCGCGTGGTTTGTGTAGGGTCCGCCCTCTTTTCGGGGTTTTAGACTGACATGCTGACCTTCTTCACCGTCCTCCACATCCTCGTCGCCATCTTCATGATCTTCGTCATCCTCCTGCAGCCGGGGAAGGAAGACGGGATGGGCGCGGCCCTCGGCGGCGGCGGCGGCGCTGCGAGCACGGCCTTCGGCGGTCGTGGCGCAGAGTCCTTCCTGAGCAAGATCACCGCGGGTTGCGCGGTGGTGTTCTTCCTCACCTCGCTCGGCCTGTCCTTCGTCGGCACCAAGACCTCGGTGGCGGCGGTGGGCCCGGACGACGTGCCGGCGAAGACCGCCCCGGCCACCTCCGGCGCCGCGGCTGCCCCCAAGGCGCCGGCCCAGAGCGCGGCGCCCGCACCGGCCCCCGCTGCCCCCGC
>Ga0164242_10004120_pt1 | contig 16382 bp, 12 predicted proteins | sample OricomgcompostMG_FD_108783 | JGI IMG/M metagenome (GOLD analysis project Ga0164242, IMG submission 108783) | Miracle-Growth compost microbial communities from Emeryville, California, USA - Original compost - Miracle growth compost (MG) ...
TAAGATTTCTCCTCACCCGTACACACAACCCCGATCGGTTCGTCGAAATGACATTGTTTTTTACAATTTTAGCTATAAAATTGGATTTAAAAACATCAAAAGATGTGTCCACACAGTAGCCCCATATAGGGGTGAAAGCTTTGTAGTAAAATTAAACCAGGGTTTAGGGTGCCGTAGGTACCCAACAAATCGGGTCCAACACCTAACGGAGTTGTCAGACAATGGGCCTTTTGTTCTACAAAGCTTTAACCGCTACGAGGTTTGTTTCCTTAAATAAGGACATTGCCCACCATGGTATCCATTTTCAACCTGCCATGGGTAAATGTTTCAGGACCCCACAGGACAAGTTCACTCGTATGATGAGGTGCCGAAACAAGTTCGACAGATTATCGATTATACCTCTGCACTGCCCCTTCATCCTAAACCCGATTGGCGGGAAAGCTTTTGCGTGAAAGGCCTGTGGGCTGAAAGCAAAACTTGGACAGAAAGCGGGGCCACAGGAACCGAAGCACTGCTATCCGTTTATTTTCAATAGAGGGGGGGCTATGTGTGTTTAAGGCCGGTACCGCTTCCATCCCTAACGCGGCCGCCTCAATGTCGGTTTCCTAACCGATAAACTTAGTTGTTAGCCAGTATGTACCCGAATTTGCATTCATCGGGGCAATGTATACTTTTTAACTTAAATTCCGTATTTTTGCACCTCAAATTTTGAGGCGAATACACTGATGTACAAGGAATATAAGCAATTAAACTTATCGCAAACGGGTAAAGACGTACTGGAATTCTGGCAGCGGAATAACATATTTGAAAAAAGCATCAGCAGCAGGCCGGCAACCAATCCTTATACTTTTTATGAAGGGCCGCCCTCTGCCAATGGTATGCCGGGCATTCACCACGTAATGGCCCGGGCTATTAAGGATATTTTTTGCCGTTACAAAACTTTGAAAGGTTACCAGGTAAAGCGCAAAGGCGGCTGGGATACCCATGGCCTGCCTATTGAGCTGGCCGTTGAAAAATCGTTAGGGATTACCAAAGATGACATCGGTAAAAAGATCTCGATCGAAGATTATAACGACGCCTGCCGCAAGGAGGTAATGCGTTATACTGATGTATGGAACGACCTGACCAAAAAGATGGGTTACTGGGTAGACCTGGAAAACCCCTACATCACCTACAAAAACGAATACATGGAAAGCCTTTGGTGGATACTGAAGGAACTGTATAAAAAAGGCTGGCTGTATAAGGGCTATACCATACAGCCTTATTCGCCCAAATCCGGTACGGGGCTAAGCTCGCACGAGCTGAACCAGCCGGGCACTTATAAAATGGTGAAGGATACCACCATTACCGCGCAGTTTAAAGTGAAAAAAGAAGGTGATATAACGTTGTTTGACGAAGTTGATACCGATGTGTTTTTCTTGGCCTGGACAACTACTCCCTGGACACTGCCATCTAACGCTGCATTAGCGGTTGGCGAGAAGATTATATATTCTATTATAAAAACCTTTAATCAATACACTTATCAACCAATCACTGTAGTACTTGCAAAAGATCTGGTGAAAAAGTATTTTAAAGATGAAGGTAAAAATGCAGCTTTTGAGCATTACAAAGGTGGAGATAAAATTATTCCCTGGGTTTTAGTAAAAGATGTATCCGGAAGTATGTTAGTTGGTAGCCATTACGAGCAATTATTGCCTTATGTTACTACCGGCGATCTGGCTAAAAATGGTTTTCGCGTTATCCCCGGCGATTTTGTGACCACCGAAGATGGTACCGGCATTGTGCACATTGCCCCAACTTTTGGTGCAGATGACTTTAGGGTTGCTAAAGAGGCCGGCGTACCTGCCGTATTAGTGAAGGACGAGAACGGCAAAGACGTACCCCTGGTTAATAAGCAGGGCCGTTTTGTAGACGAGGTAACCGACTTTGCAGGTTATTACGTAAAAGAAGAATATTATAGCAAGGAAGAGCGCGAGGCCCCTGGTTTTAAACCAACCGATGTGCTGATCTCAATTAAATTAAAGACAGACAATAAGGCCTTCGACGTAAAAAAATACGAGCACAGCTACCCGCACTCCTGGCGTACGGATGAACCGATTTTGTATTATCCGCTGGATAGCTGGTTCATTAAAACCACTGCCGTTAAGGATAAACTGGTAGCGCTGAACAAAACGATCAACTGGAAACCCGAATCTACCGGTACGGGCCGCTTCGGCAATTGGCTGGAAAACTTGGTTGACTGGAACCTTTCGCGCTCCCGCTACTGGGGTACCCCATTGCCTATCTGGCGCGAGGAAAACGGTACGGAAGAGAAGTGCATTGGCTCAATTGAGGAGCTTAACCAGGAAATAGCACGTTCGGTAGCCGTGGGCTATATGCCCGCGGGCTTTAAACTGGAAGACATGCACCGCCCTTATGTGGACGATGTGATCCTGACCTCGGCCGCGGGCAAAAAAATGTTCCGCGAGCCCGATCTGATAGATGTTTGGTTTGATAGCGGCGCCATGCCTTATGCGCAATGGCATTTCCCGTTTGAAAATAAAGAGGCTTTTGCCGATGCTTACCCGGCTGATTTTATTGCCGAAGGAGTTGACCAGACCCGTGGCTGGTTTTTTACCCTGCACGCCATAGCCGTAATGCTAAGCGAGGCCAGCGACGAGGTGAAAGCTATCAATGAAAAAGTAGGCAATAAAGGCATCGCGTTTAAAAATGTAGTATCCAACGGCTTGGTGCTGGATAAAAACGGCAATAAAATGTCCAAACGTTTGGGCAATGCCGCCGAGCCTTTTGAAACCATTGAAAAATATGGCGCCGACGCTACCCGCTGGTACATGATCAGTAACGCCTCGCCGTGGGACAATCTTAAATTTAATATTGAAGGGATTGATGAAGTGCGGCGCAAATTCTTCGGTACGTTATACAATACTTATTCCTTCTTCGCGCTGTATGCTAATATCGACCGGTTTAAATACACCGAAGCAGAGATTGACATCAGTAAACGCCCGGAGATAGACCAGTGGATCATCTCGCTGCTAAATACTTTAAGCAGGGAGGTAGATGCCTTTTACGCCGATTTTGAGCCCACTAAAGCCACACGCGCCATCCAGGAATTTGTGGACGCGCACCTGAGCAACTGGTACGTGCGTTTAAGTCGCCGCCGTTTCTGGAAGTCGGATAATTCTGAAAACAAGTTATCAGCATATCAAACGTTATATACCTGTTTGGTTACCGTTGCCAAGCTGATGTCGCCGGTAGCGCCATTCTTTGCCGAGCAACTATATGCAGATCTGAACGGTATCACTAAGCAGGAAAGCTTTGAATCCGTTCACCTGGCCAGCTTCCCGGCTTATCATACCAAACTGGTTAACAAAGCGCTGGAAGAACGTATGCAAATGGCGCAGGATATTTCATCGCTTGTGCTATCGCTGCGTAAAAAGGTGGGCATTAATGTACGCCAGCCATTAAGCAAAATATTGCTGCCCATACTGGATAAAAACTTTAAGCAGCAGGTACAACAGGTAAAAGAATTGATCCTTTCCGAAACTAATATTAAGGATATTGAGTATATTACCGATGCGGCCGGGTTTGTAAAAAAGAAGATTAAACCAAACTTTAAAGCCCTGGGCGCGAAAGTTGGTAAGGACATGAAAGCGGTGGCCGAAGAAATTAACAACTTAGGCCAGGATGATATTGCAAAATTAGAAAGCGAAGGCCGCCTGCAACTGGCAACTGCAAACTACCAACTGCAAACTACCGATGTAGAGATCATAGCCGAAGATGTTCCGGGCTGGCAAGTTGCAAATTTAGGAAAACTAACCGTGGCTTTGGATGTTACCATATCCAACGAATTAAAACAGGAGGGTATTTCCAGAGAGCTGATTAACCGGATACAGAACCTGCGGAAAGCTAAAGGTTTTGATGTAACCGACAAGATAAATGTAGGCCTGAACGGCGAAACATATTTGGGCGAAGCGGTAAAGAACAATTTATCCTATATTTGCGCCGAAATTTTGGCAGATAACATCACGTTTAACAGTGAGCTGCCCGAGGGAGAAAAAACAGTGATTGATGATAATGAAATTGCGATTGCTATAACTAAAATATAATGAAACAAGAGAACGAAAAAACGAGATATTCTGATTCGGAATTACAGGAATTTAAAGATATCATATTAGAAAAACTGCGTATTGCTAAAGAAGAACTGAACAACTTAGCCTCATCATTAAGCAGCCCTAATGCTAACGGCACAGATGATACCGCCGGTACTTATAAAACACTGGAGGATGGTTCGGCTACGCTTGAAAAGGAATCTATTAACCAATTAGCTGCCCGTCAAAAGAAATTTATTGAGCAGCTGGAAGCCGCGCTGGTACGCATCCAGAATAAAACTTATGGTATTTGCCGCGAAACAGGTAAGCTGATACAAAAAGAACGCCTGCGCGCTGTGCCGCATACCACGCTGAGCATGGAAGCTAAAATGAAGCAATACTAAATGAAGGCGAGTTATATCAAACCTTTTTTAATCGCGTTCCTGATCATTCTTGTCGACCAGATCATCAAGATATGGGTAAGGGGGCACATGTATATTGGCGAAGAGATCCATTTTTTAGGTGACCGTGGCATGTTGCACTATACCGAGAATAACGGCATGGCCTTCGGCTGGGAAATTGGCGGGATAGCCGGCAAGCTGGCCCTCACTATTTTCCGTATCCTGGCTGTGGTTGCTATAGGTTATGGGCTGGTTCATCTCATCAAACACAAATACCACCGCGGCCTGATATTGAATGTGGCGCTGATATTTGCCGGCGCGGTTGGTAATATTGTAGATTCTACCTTTTACGGCATTGTTTATAAATACGCGCCTATATTTCAGGGCCGTGTGGTGGATATGTTTTACTTCCCTATCATCAGGGGGCATTATCCTTCCTGGTTCCCGGTATGGCACGGGCAGTATTTTGAATTTTTTCAACCGGTATTTAATTTTGCCGATGCTTCCATATCGGTAGGTGTTATCCTGATATTAATTTATCAGAAACGTTATTTTAAACAGGAAGTAATTGAAGAAAGCAATTTTAATAGCGAGGTGGTAGAGGAATAAATGCGTGAATATGCAGATATGCAAATAATATTTAGAGCCGCGATAAGCGGCTTTTTGTTTACATCTGATCAGCGCGCGGAGGATTGGGTACGCCCCTACATCAGTACGCAGTGCCGCGGTCTCTATGTTAAAAAACTTCCCTGGCTATCCTTTTGGTAGGCTCGGGGTTGCCCATGGTATAAAAGTGGAGCACCGGCGCGCCGAATTTAACCAGCTCTTTACACTGGTTGATCATCCACTCAATACCAATGTCTTTCACCAGCTTTTCTTCCTTGCAGGCATGTATGGCATCGCTCAAATCTTCGGGGATATCAATATGGAAGGTTTTGGACAGATTAACCAGCTGCTTGCTGGTAGTAATAGGTTTTAAGCCCGGAATAACAGGCACATTAATACCGTTGGCCCGGCAGTTATTCACAAAATCAAAATACCGCTGATTATCAAAAAACATCTGGGTAACAATAAACTGCGCGCCCATGTCTACCTTTTGTTTCAGGTATTTAAAGTCTGTTTTAAGGTTGGGCGCCTCAAAATGCTTTTCAGGATACCCGGCTACGCCAATGCAGAAATTGGTTTTTTCCATATTGTCATAATCCTCGTGCAGGTAAACACCTTTGTTCATGTTGGCCACTTGCTCCAGCAGGTCGGTGGCATAACAATGGCCACCGGCTGTAGGCACAAATGAAGCATCGCCGCGGCGGGCATCACCACGTAATACCAGTACGTTTTCTATCCCTAAAAATTGCAGATCTATCAGCGCGTTCTCGGTTTCATCCCTGGTAAAGCCACCGCAAATTAAATGCGGAACGGTATCTACCTTATACTTATTCATAATGGCCGCGCAAATAGCGATGGTGCCCGGGCGTTTGCGGTAAGCGTGCTTTTCCAGCAAACCGCTTTCGTGTTGTTTAAAAATAAAATCCTCGCGCAACGATGTCACATCAATAAACGGCGGATTAAATTCCATCAGCGGATCAATGGCATTATATATACCCTGTATGCTTTGCCCCTTTAATGGCGGTATCAGCTCAAAAGAAAAAAGTGTTTTGCCGTTGGCGTTCTGTATGTGATCGGTGATCTTCATAGCCCCCCTAACCCCCTAAAGGGAGAATTTATTTTTGTTATGTTCTATTTATTTCAAGTATAATTAACGCTATTACTTCTATTCCCCCTTTAGGGGGTTAGGGGGTTTAGTAGTTCAAATTCGGCCCCAGCCAGCGTTCCGCTTCTTCAAGCGGCATATTTTTGCGGATAGCGTAATCCTCTACCTGGTCCTTGCTTATTTTACCCAAACCGAAATAGCGTGCCTGCGGATGCGCGAAGTAGAAGCCGCTTACGGAAGCGGCCGGTGTCATGGCCAGACTTTCGGTAAGGTGCATTTTGGCGGCATCTTCGGCTTTCAGCAATTCAAACAAGGTTATTTTTTCGGTATGGTCCGGACAGGCAGGATAACCCGGCGCCGGGCGGATGCCCTGGTACGCTTCTTTAATAAGCTCTACATTATCCAGCGTTTCATTTTTAGCATAGCCCCAATATTCCTTGCGCACCAATTCGTGCATTTTTTCGGCAAAAGCTTCGGCCAGGCGATCGGCCAGGGCTTTGGCCATAATGCTATTATAATTGTCGTGATCAAGTTCAAACCCGGCTACCAGTTCGTCGCAGCCTATACCCGCGGTAACCGCGAAGCCGCCCCAGTAATCGGGAATACCGCTCTGTTTAGGGGTAATGAAATCTGACAGGGCATAATAAGGCTCACCTTTCATCTTTTCGGTTTGCTGGCGAAGCGTGTAAATAGTGGTTAATACTTCTGCACGGGTGTCATCTGTGTACAGCTCAATATCATCGCCCACACTGTTAGCCGGCCAAAAACCGATAACGGCATTAGCTTTCAGCAGTTTTTCCTTTACTATTTTGTTCAGCAGCGCCTGCGCGTCATCGTATAGCTTTCTGGCTTCAACCCCTACATATTTATCATCAAATATCTTCGGGTAGCTGCCCCTCAGTTCCCAGGTATGGAAAAACGGCGTCCAATCAATATAAGGAACCAGTTCTTCCAGCGGGAAATCTTCAAACACTTTAGTGCCCGTAAAGGTTGGTTTAGGGGCGATATCGCCATCCAGGCTAATCTGGAACTTCGCGGCCCTCGCATCCTGAATATTGGTAAAACGCTTATCCGATTTTTTATTCAGGTGCGCTTCTCGGGCCTTGGCATATTCCTCCTTAACACCCTGTATATAGGCATCCCGGTTATCCTTGTTCAGCAAATTACTGCAAACGGTTACGCTGCGCGATGCATCCAGTACGTGCACTGTTGGTCCCGAATAATTGGGTTCCACCTTTACCGCGGCATGTATGCGCGAGGTAGTAGCACCGCCAATAATTAGCGGAATGGTAAAACCTTCGCGTTCCATCTCCTTGGCAAAGTAAACCATTTCATCCAACGATGGGGTGATCAGCCCGCTCAGCCCGATAATATCTACCTTTTGTTTTTTGGCTTCCTCAATAATTTTTTGCGCGGGTACCATTACGCCCAGGTCAATCACTTCAAAATTGTTGCAGGCCAATACCACGCCTACAATATTTTTACCAATATCGTGTACATCGCCTTTAACAGTGGCCATTAATACTTTGCCTGCATTGGCACGCACTGGAGCCGAAGCCCCTCCTAAATCCTCCCCTAAGGGGAGGACTTCTTGATTTGCTTGTTCTTTATGCGATGATAAGGTTGATAACGTAGTTGCAATTTTTTTCAGTACACTTTCAGGGTCGCCTATAACCTGATCGTTTGTAAAACGTATAACAGTAAATCCTTGTTGTACCAGCCACTCTGTACGTTCCGCATCGCTTAATTTGTTTTCAGGGAACTGATGGATTAATCCGTCTATCTCGATAACTAACATCCTATCCAAACAAACAAAATCGGCGATATACTGCCCGATGATATGTTGCCTCCTGAACTTAAAGCCTTCCAGTTTTTTGCCTTTTAGGAGCTTCCAGATGATATTCTCTGTCTCTGTAGGGGTTTTTCGGTTCGATTCTGCAAAGCCTTTCAATAACTCATAAGCAAGCGGATCCGCAGTCTCGTATTTCGGATAAAGGCTCCCTTCCCTTAGGGAAGGGTCGGGGATGGGCTTCTTCGCCGCATCAATTACCCGTTGTTTTTCCAGCTCGATAAAGGGCAGCAGGTAAGCTACCGCCTTTTTCATTACACGGGCCGATTTTACCACCTGCGGCAAAAACATTTTACCGGCGCCAAATAAATCGCCTACGATGTTCATGCCATCCATCAGCGGGCCTTCAATAACCTCTAACGGTTTGGCATAAGCCTGCCGCGCTTCCTCCACATCGGCATCCAGGTACTCAATAATGCCTTTTACCAACGCGTGCGACAAGCGTTCCTGTACGGTGCCCTTGCGCCATTCCTCATCGCGTACTATTTCCTTGCCCTTGCTTTTAATAGTATCGGCAAATTCAACCAGGCGCTCGGTAGCGTCCGGGCGGCGGTTCAGCAATACGTCTTCCACCAGTTCCAACAGATCTTTAGGTATTTCCTCGTAAACCTCCAGCATACCGGCGTTTACAATACCCATATCCATACCGGCTTTAATGGCATGATACAGAAAAGCAGAGTGCATAGCCTCGCGCACCACATTGTTCCCTCTGAAGGAGAAAGAGATATTACTTACCCCGCCGCTTACTTTGGCATAGGGCAGGTTTTCCTTTATCCAGCGGGTAGCATTAATAAAATCTACCGCGTAGTTGTTATGTTCTTCCAAACCGGTAGCCACGGTCAGGATGTTCGGATCGAAAATAATGTCCTGAGCGGGGAAACCAACCTCGTTCACCAATATGTCGTACGATCGTTTGCAGATCTCTATCCGGCGTTCCAGCGAATCGGCCTGGCCCTGCTCGTCAAAAGCCATTACTACGGTAGCCGCGCCATAGCTCCTAATTTTGCGGGCATATTCCTTAAACTTTTCTTCGCCCTCTTTCAGCGAAATAGAGTTTACAATACCCTTACCCTGCAAACATTTTAAGCCGGCTTCAATTACCGTCCATTTAGATGAATCGACCATGACAGGCAGCTTGGCGATGTCAGGTTCGGAGGCCAGCAGATTGAGGAATTTCACCATGGTGGCTTCCGAATCGATCATCCCCTCGTCCATATTCACATCTATTACCTGCGCGCCGCCTTCCACCTGCTGGCGGGCAACGGTTAAGGCGCCTTCAAAATCTTCGGCCAGTATCAGCTTGCTGAATTTTGGCGAACCGGTAATATTGGTGCGCTCGCCCACATTAACAAAATTGGTTTCGGGCGTAACGGTTACGGCTTCCAGGCCGCTTAAGCGCAGGAATGGTTCCACCTCCGGCTTTTTCCGGGGCTGATGTTTAGCCGATTTTTCGGCTATGCAACGGATATGATCGGGGGTGGTGCCGCAGCAGCCGCCTACAATGTTTACCATGCTGCCTTCCATAAAACCATCTACCAGGTGAGCGGTTTCGTGCGGTGTCTCATCATAAGCGCCAAACTCGTTAGGCAAACCGGCATTAGGGTAGGCCGATATAAATACATCAGCTTTAGTTGCCAATTCCTCCAGGTGGGGGCGCATTTCCTTAGCACCCAAGGCACAGTTCAACCCTACCGAAAGCAGGTTGGCATGCTGTACCGAGTCCCAGAAAGCCTCCACGGTTTGTCCCGAAAGTGTACGCCCCGAGGCATCGGTTATGGTGCCCGAGATCATGATCGGGAGACCGTCTGGGCCCCCTCTAAGTCCCCCCCCTGTAAGGGGAGACTTTCGTAATTCATCGGCATATCGTTTGGCCGCATAGAGCGCGGCTTTAGCGTTTAGGGTATCAAATATGGTTTCTATCAATAATAGATCAGAGCCGCCATCTACCAGTCCGCGAATCTGCTCGTAGTAAGCGTCGGCCAGGTCGTCAAAACTAACGGCACGGTAACCGGGGTCGTTCACATCGGGCGATAAGGACGCGGTGCGGTTGGTTGGCCCAACGGCACCCGCTACAAAACGCGGCTTTTCTGGCGTTTTTTTATTGTATTCATCCACTACCTCGCGGGCCAGGCGCGCGCCTTCATAACTCATTTCATAGGCCAGCTCCTCCATCTGGTAATCAGCTAATGAAATGCGCTGGGTACTGAAGGTATTAGTTTCAATAATATCAGCGCCCGCGTCCAGGTACTCCGCGTGGATGGCTTTAATTACATCCGGGCGGGTTAAATTCAGCAGGTCGTTATTGCCTTTCAGGTCTGAGGGGTGGTGGCGAAAGCGCTCCCCACGAAAATCTTCTTCCGTGAGCTGGTACCGCTGTATCATGGTACCCATCGCCCCGTCAATAACCAGGATTCGTTTCTCTAATTCTTTTTTAATATCCATTCTTTTGATTTCATCCAAAGGATTCCGCCGATCTTTTTTGATACACCGATACTTGAAGGTGATTTTTGCCGATGAAATTTCAATCAAAGGATCACTACAAGCAAATCGGTGAAATCATTTTCATCAATCTGTGGAATCATAAAAAACAAGCTTATATCGAAAAGTCGGTATCGGGTGTTGACCTTCGCTTATCTTTCCCGGATCTTCAGTTTGATCTGAGTAGAATGTAGCACCTTGTAAGCACAGGTTGCTAAGACATCGTCGGGTCTAATCCCTCCGTCTTTCTCTATAAGCGATGCAAAGTTGCGTAATAAAAGCATGATTTGCAAATGAATTTATTGCGGACAGTAAAAGTGTTTTTTAAATGACTATCCGGATTAAAATTGTACCCGTGTTTAATCGAGACGCTAAAAGGGATTATATATTTTAATCATTGCAATTACGGGCATCAACCGATTAAGAGGGTTAGGAACGCCAGATAAAAAATTAATAATCGCATCAGATGCATCGTGAATTTGGAAATGAAAGCGAATGAATCTTCGGTACCGGCAGCCCCGCTTTCTGTCCAAGTTTTGCTTTCAGCGCGCAATGCCGCCCTTGCAAAAGCTTTTCCGTCAATCGGGTTTAGTTTGTAAGGCCTGTGCTTTTAACAACTTACTTCCTACTCAACCTCCTTAACCATATACGCTTTCCCATTCAGCGCAAACTCATTCCCGGCTTTGCAACCTATTAGCTTAGCCCCAATAGGCGATGCCGCTGAGATGGCGAAATAACTTATCCCCGCATAGGTAATGGCCCCCGCGCTAATGGCAATATAAAAATTGCCGTTATTGGTAATTACCACACTGCCTTCTTCCGCTTTTTCCTGCCTGCCGCCTGTGCCAACGCGGTTAAGGGTTACCAGCAATTTATTGGCTTCGGTAAGCTGCGCCATGTTACGGTTCTTTTCCTGTTGCATCATCTCCCGGCCGGTTTCATACTTATCGCCGGCGCTGCTTTTGGTATCCTCGTTCGCGCTTTGCCCGGCATCTGTTATAGCCTGCCGGGCGTTGGCCATTCTTTGTTCTACAAAGGCGGCGCATAAGGCGTGCAGTTCTTTTTTTAGTTCGCTCATGGTTAGGCAAAGATGTGTAAATAGGATGGCATTTTGCATTGCCCGGCCAACCCGGGACTTTGCGGTTGCTGGTTTGAACCATGCCCTTCCCACCCGAGGCTTTTCTTTAAGTAAGAAAAATATTTTCCTTTGATAAGGGTTTTATTGCGCATATGGCAATCATTGCGCGTATTTATTGAACGGAAGATAAAAAGCGCCAGGAATGTTGCAAACCAGTTTTCCAATCGCTACATTTAATTATTAAACAATCCAAACGTTTAATATACTAACCAATTATAAACATTATGAGAACGGTGTACCTATTGCTGATCAGTGTAGTTTTTTCCGCGTGCGGAACAATGGAGTCCATTGTAAAATCGTCATTCCCTTATACAACCGATGTAATGATTACCAAAACATCGATGCCGGGTAAAGAATATTCGTCCGTTAACGAGGCCAGCAGCCTGGATCAGAGCTTTAGAAAAAGTGGGAATAATGCCGATAAAATCGACGCGGTACATATTATTTCGGCCCAGTTGCGGGCAGCCGGGCGTAATGCCGATTATAATATAGGCCAGCTATCATCCGTACAGATATATATGTCGAAAGCGAACGGGAAGGATGAAGTAATGGTGGCATCACAAAAAAACATCAATCCCGCTACCGGGAATACAATGCTGCTGGATATTGATAACTCTCACTTTTTGGATGAGCTGGTGCGCGAGCCCAGCGTAAGCGTGCGGGTGAAATACAAACTGCGCAATAAAACCAGCAAGGATGTTAACCTGCGCGTTATACTCAATATGGCTGCCTACCCTAAGGGCAATTACCTGGCCGTGCAGTAATACTATCACATAGTTCGTAAATAAAAAGTGACCGGCGCAAAATACAGCTGATTAGCTGCGCGCCCATACGACATGGCGATAAAGAAAAAACGTTTCATTAATAAACTATGTTAAGGTTGCCTAAAATTACTTCATATAATCAATAACACAATGCCCGTTTACCGCAGACTATCTTTGTAAGTGTTTGGCCGGTTTACAGCCCGGGGCATTAGTTTGATGTCCTTATTTAAGGAAATGAACCTCGTAGCGGTTAAAACTTTGTGGAACAAAAGGCCCATTGCCTGCCAACTCCGTTAGGTGTTGAACCCGATTTGTTGAGTACCTACGGCGCTCTAAAACCCTGTTTTAATTTTTTTACAAAGCTTTCATCCCTATGGAGTGGGGGAAAACCCTTAAATAATGACACTGGCATTAGTTGTAAACATTTAAAAGTTTGTAATGGTATGCCACGCTTAGTTCATTAGTGCAAAACTTATAGGTACTGTATATTGTTGCCTTACCGGTATGCCGTTTTGCTGGCCCGGTACCCAATCCGGAGATACCTGAATTACCCTGACGGCTTCGGCGCTCATATCATCATTCACACTTTTGAGTACCCGGATGCCGGTTATCTTGCCGCTTTTTTCAACTATAAATGTTATATATACCTTACCCTGCACTCTAAGTTCCCTGGCCCTTGACGGATACCGCATAGTTTTACCTAAATAATCGTAAAAGGCCTTTATCCCGCCCGGGAACGAGGCCGAAGCTTCTTTAACGGTGTATTTGTATTTTTTTCCCGTTTTGTCCGTTGATTCGCCCATGAGCAGCTTGCCATACCTATATTCTTCTGTATAAGCATAGGTGCTGCCCGGCTCATTTGCGTTCCACGCCCCATCCTTTTGTCCGTTTTTAACACTCCCTTCTTCGTTAAGCGTATTGTACCCGTTATAATAAGCCCTATGGGGGGTGTTTGGCAATAAGCTTTTATTTATCTGCGGCTGATAGTTAACAAACAGCCCATTACCATCAGTTATTAAAGCTTTCCCGGTCGAATCGTTACAGGCGGTAATCAGCCGTTCCGTGGTATACCGTGAAAGTTTACTGCTATCGGGGATATGGTAAATATATTTATTAACCAAAAACACCGTGCCGTTAGGGAAAAAAGTGGTATCGGTTTGGACTTTGCCCTGAGTATAAACCGCATGAAAGAGACGTTTACCCGATGGATAAAACATAGTGCAATCGCCATCAAGCGCAACCTCATTGGTTTTGGATGTTTTGCCGGCACGAAACACTTCGCCCGTTATAAAATTTTCTTTAAATGGATACAGATTTGTGCCCGGTATCAAACTGGAGATTGTCCGGATCAACACCGCGCTGTCGCGGATCTTTGTAGGGCGGCCATCGGCCCCCAGGTACGTAATTGCCGGTTTTTGCGCTAAGCAAACAGATGAAATAAAAAAGATGGTGATAAAGCAGCAGCGTTTCATTGATATTATGTAATAAGGTTGCCTAAAAATAGGCAATAAAACAAGTAATACAATGTTTATTGGCAGTTACTGTAAATTTTTGCGATTTAAAACTCAGGACGGTATCGATAGTTTACAAACCGCGGGCGATACTACAACTATATTAAATCAGCTTATTATCGTTATCTGGAAATACCAGTAAGGGCTGATAGGCGCGGGCCTCGTCCTGTTCCATGTGCGCGTACGACATGATGATGATGATATCGCCTACCTGGGCCAGCCTGGCGGCGGCTCCGTTAAGGCAAACAGTACCGGTGCCCCTTGCGCCTTTTATAACATAAGTTTCAAAACGGGCGCCATTATTGTTATTTACAATCTGCACCTTTTCGTTAGGGATAATGTTGGCGGCTTCTATAAGCGCTTCGTCAATGGTAATACTGCCCACGTAGTTTAACTCCGCCTGTGTTACCCGGGCCCGGTGAATCTTGGATTTTAACACCTCAATAATCATGATGCAAAGGTAGTCATTTAGTTGATTAGCGATTAGTTGATTAGCGATTAGTTTACCGTGCAATGAGATTACGGCTAATCTGTAATCACTGCGCCAGCATTACGTTATCAATCAACCGGGTTTTGCCTACGCGCGCCGCAACAAGGGCTATAATAACCGCCGAGTCGGGGCCGGCGGGGTGCAGGGTATTACCGTCGGTTATTTCCAGGTATTCCAGCGTTACGCCTTCCTGTTGTTTAATAATGCCGGTGGCTTGTGCCTGTAAGCCAGGCATGTCTGTGCGGTTAAAATGGCCCTTCAGCCAAAACAAAGCTTTGGAAAGCACCAGCGCGTGTTGCCGCTCGGCCGCCGAGAGGTGAATATTGCGCGAGCTCATGGCCAAACCGTCTGCATCCCGCAAAATGGGGCACATTATCACCTTTACCGGTAAATGCAGCAGCTCAACCATTTTGCCGATAACTATAAACTGCTGATAATCTTTCTGACCAAAAAAAGCGATATGAGGTTTTACAATATCAAAAAGCTTATACACCACCTGGGTTACCCCCTGGTAATGGCCGGGCCTGAATTTTCCTTCCAGCAAGTGCTCTGCTTCGCCAATATTTAAATGCCATTGCTCATGGCCGGCATACATTTCGTCAACTTCGGGGTTAAATAAAATATCGCAGCCTGCCTGCTCCAGCTTGCGCATATCGTGCTCAATAGGGCGGGGATATTTTTCCAGGTCTTTAGGATCGTTAAACTGGGTGGGGTTAACAAAAATACTGCTTACTACTACGTCGGCACTTTGTTTTGCCTGCTCAATTAAAGAGAGGTGCCCCTGATGCAAAGCGCCCATGGTAGGCACCAGGCCTATGGTTTTACCGGCCGCGCGTAATTGGTTAAGATGCTGCTGCAGCCCGTTCCTAAGTTTAAAAACCTTCAATTTGTACCTCTTTTTAAAAAGTGCGCAATTTGGACATTTACAACAAAATAACCAAACTAACTTGCACAATACGTTGCTAATTCATATAATAATGATTATATTTGCAGACTCAAATTTTTTGAGTTCTTTACTAATTTAAATTCTGATAAAAGATGGGTAAATCTAAGCTTCTGTTTATAACTCATGAAATGTCACCTTTCCTTGATCTCACAAAAATTTCTGAAATAACCCGCCAGTTGCCTCAGGCTATGCAGGATAAGGGATTTGAGATACGTATACTTATGCCCCGTTTCGGCAATATTAATGAAAGGCGTAATCGCTTGCATGAGGTAATACGTTTATCAGGGATGAACATTATTATCAATGACAACGATAATCCGCTGATTATTAAAGTAGCTTCAATTCCTTCTGCACGCATGCAGGTTTACTTTTTGGATAACGAAGAATATTTTCAGCGAAAGCACGTATTTACGGATAAGGACGGAAAGTTTTATGCCGATAACGACGAGCGGATGATCTTCTTTTGCAAAGGCGCTATTGAGACGGTGAAAAAATTAGGCTGGTCGCCTGATATTGTGCACTGCCATGGCTGGATGAGCGCCCTGGTACCGGTTTATTTAAAAACCACTTACAAGGACGATCCTACCTTTAAACATTCAAAAGTGATTTATTCTGTTTATGAAAACAATTTCACAGAACAGTTAAGTCCGGATTTTGGACAAAAAGCGGTAATGGCAGACATGGGCCAGGAGCATACCGAAGTATTTAAACCTGGCACAAACGCGGCGCTTGATGCCGGCGCTATCAGGTTCTCGGACGGGGTGATTTTAGCCAGTGCTGATATTGATGCTGAAGTGTTAAATAATGTTAAAAACAGCAATAAATCGGTTTTAGGGTATGATTATACCTCCGATTTCGAAAATTATTACAATTTTTACGACGAAATCACCAATGAGGAATTGGTGCATGTTGCATAAGTTTTTAACGCGCGTATGAAATTTTTCAGAATAGACTTATTGACCCTGTTAATAAGTCTTTTTATTTTAAGCAGTTGTAAAAATCAGGA
>Ga0164242_10004121_pt1 | contig 16381 bp, 5 predicted proteins | sample OricomgcompostMG_FD_108783 | JGI IMG/M metagenome (GOLD analysis project Ga0164242, IMG submission 108783) | Miracle-Growth compost microbial communities from Emeryville, California, USA - Original compost - Miracle growth compost (MG) ...
CCCCGGCCGCGCCGCCAGCCACTCCCGCAACCGCGCAGCCTGCGCCCGCACCGCCTCCTCCGACCGGCCCGAGACCACCAGCGGCACCGCCGGCAGCCCCACACCCTCGGCCGGCTCGGCGGCGGTCTCCGGCGCCTGCTCCAAGATCACGTGCGCGTTCGTCCCACTGATCCCGAACGACGACACCGCAGCCCGACGCGGGCCCTCATGCTCCGGCCACTCACGCGCCTCCGTCAGCAACCGCACCTCACCCGCCGACCAATCCACCTGCGGCGACGGCTCATCCACATGCAGCGTCTTCGGCAACACGCCGTGCCGCATCGCCATCACCATCTTGATGACCCCGCCCACACCGGCCGCCGCCTGCGCGTGGCCCATGTTCGACTTCAGCGAGCCGAGCCACAGCGGACGGTCCTGGGCCCGGTCCGCGCCGTAGACGTCGATCAGCGCCTGGGCCTCGATCGGGTCGCCCAGTGTCGTCCCCGTGCCGTGGCCCTCCACCGCGTCGATCTGATCCGGCGTCAGGCCCGCGCTCGCCAGCGCCTGCCGGAGGACACGCTGCTGCGACGGGCCGTTCGGCGCCGTCAGGCCGTTCGACGCACCGTCGGAATTGACGGCGGAGCCGCGGACCACGCCGAGGACGCGGTGCCCGTTGCGCCGCGCGTCCGACAGCCGCTCCAGGACCAGGACGCCCACGCCCTCCGACCACCCCGTGCCGTCCGCCGCCGCCGCGAAGGACTTGCACCGGCCGTCGGCGGCCAGGCCGCGCTGACGGCTCATGTCCAGGAAGGTGTCCGGGGTGGACATCACCGTGGCGCCGCCGGCCAGGGCCAGCGAGCACTCCCCCGACCGCAGCGCCTGCATCGCCCAGTGCATCGCCACCAGCGACGACGAGCACGCCGTGTCCACCGTCACCGCCGGCCCTTCGAGGCCCAGCGCGTAGGCCACCCGGCCGGAGACCACGCTGGCGAGGCTGCCGATGCCGTGGTACGCCGCGACGTCCTCGGGCAGCGGGCCCAGGCGCAGCCCCCAGTCGTGGTACATGACCCCGGCGAAGACGCCGGTGTCGCTGCCGCGCATGGCGGACGGGTCGATGCCGGCCCGTTCGAACGCCTCCCAGGAGACCTCCAGCAGCAGCCGCTGCTGCGGGTCCATGGCCTGGGCCTCGCGGGGGCTGATGCCGAAGAAGTCGGCGTCGAAGTCAGCCGCGTCGTGCAGGAATCCGCCCTCGCGGGTGTAGCTCTTGCCGGGCAGGCCGGGCTCAGGGTCGTACAGGTCGCGGTCCCAGCCGCGGTCCTCGGGGAAGGGCGTGACGACGTCCCGTCCCTCGGCGACGACGCGCCACAGGTCCTCCGGCGAGGCGACGCCGCCGGGGTAGCGGCAGGCCATGCCGACGATGGCGATCGGCTCGTCGGCGGGGGCGGTGCTGCGCGCGGGGGCGCGCACGGCGGGGGCGTCGGTGTCGAGCAGCTTGCCGTGCAGGAAGTCCGCCAGGGCCTGCGGGGTCGGGTAGTCGAAGGTCAGGGTGGCGCTGAGCCGCAGCCCGGTGGCCGCGTTCAGGCCGTTGCGCAGTTCGACGGCGGCGAGCGAGTCGAAGCCCATGTCGCTGAACGCCCGGGTGGGCATGATGTCGGCGGCACCGTCGTGGCCGAGGACCGCCGCGGCCTGGGCACGCACCAGGTCGAGCAGGGCGGCGCGGCGCTCGGCCGGTTCGAGGGCCGCGAGGCGCTGGACGAGCGGCGCCGCGGTCGCGGGGGCGTTCGCCGCCGCGGCGCGCCGCTGCCCGGTGCCGGCCAGGTCGTGCAGCACGGCGGGGAGTTGCCCGGCGCGGGCGCGCAGTGCGGCGGTGTCGAGCCGGACGGCGACCACACTGGGTTCGTCGGTGGCGAGCGCCTGGTCGAGCAGGACGAGGTTCTCCTCCGGGCCGAGGGCCACCATGCCGAGTCGGCGGATGCGCTGCACGGAGACCTCGTCGAGCGCCGCGGCCATGCCCGTGCCGCCCGTCCACAGCCCCCAGACCAGGGAGGTGGCGGGCAGGCCGAGGGCCTTGCGGTGGGCGGCGAGGGCGTCCAGGAAGATGTTGGCGGCGGCGTAGTTGCCCTGACCGGAGCCGTCGAGAACGGTGGCGGCGGAGGAGTAGAGGACGAACGCGGCCAGGTCCTGGTCCCTGGTCAGCTCGTGCAGGTGCCAGGCCGCGTCGGCCTTGGGGCGCAGCACGGTCTCGACGCGCTCCGCGGTCAGCGATTCCACCAGGCCGTCGTCGACCACGCCGGCGGTGTGCACCACGGCGCGCAGCGGGTGCTCGGCGGGGACGGCGGCGAGCAGTTCCGCGAGCGCCTGGCGGTCGGCGACGTCGCAGGCCGCGACGGTGACCTCGGCGCCGAGCGCGGCGAGTTGCGCGCGCAGCTCGGTTGCGCCGGGCGCGTCCGGGCCGCGCCGGCTGGTCAGCAGCAGGTGCCGCACACCGTGCCGGGCGACCAGGTGTCGGGCCAGGTGGGCGCCGAGTCCGCCGGTGCCGCCGGTGATGAGGACGGTGCCCTCGCCCAGGTCACGGCCAAGGTCACGGAGAGCGTCCTCGCCCTGCGGGGCGGGGACGAGGCCGAGCCGGGGCCGGTGGAAGGCGCCGTCGCGCCAGGCCAGTTCGGGTTCGCCGCCGGCGGCGGCCCGGGCCAGCACGGCCTCCTCCGCGGCGTCGCCCGCCGCGGGGTCGAGGTCCAGCAGGACGAACCGGCCGGGGTTCTCGGCCTGCGCGGCCCGGACCAGACCCCAGACGGGCGCCTGGGCCAGGTCGGGCCGTTCTCCGGGCCGGACGGCGACGGCGCCGCGGGTGACCACCAGCAGCCGGGAGGCGGCGAAGCGCTCGTCGGCCAGCCACCGCTGGACGGCCTCCAGCGTGGGGGCGAGCACGGCGCGGACGGCGGCCGGCGGCTCTGCCACCTCGGGGTCGGGTTCGGGGGCGGGGCCGGGGCAGCGGAAGAGCACGGCGGCCGGCACATCGGCCGGTTCGGCCGGTGCGGCTGTCGGCGCGAGTGATTCCAGCGGCGGCACCGCGCCCGCGGCCGCGCCGTCGAGGCCGCCGACGCGGCGCCAGTCGAGGCGGTAGAGGGGGCGGCGTGCCTGGGCGGCGGCGACCTGCTCGGCGGAGACCGGCCGCACGGCGATGGACTCCACGGTGGCCACCGGGGCGCCGGTCTCGTCGGCGATGGCGAGTGAGACGGCGTCACGGCCGGTGGCGGTGATGCGCACCCGGACCGCGGCGGCGCCGGAGGCGTGCAGGGTGACCCCGCTCCAGGCGAACGGCACCCGGGTCTGCTCGGAGACCGGCTCGGCGGCGGCGTAGTCGGCGGCGTGCAGGACGGCGTCCAGCAGGGCGGGGTGCAGGGCGAAGGAGGCCGCCTCGGCGGCGTGTCCGCCGGGCAGCGCCGCCTCGGCGTAGACCTCGCCGCCGGCGCCGCGCCAGGCGGCCCGCAGTCCCTGGAAGGCGGGGCCGTAGCCGTAGCCCTGGCCGGCCATCTCCTCGTACAGGCCGGTCAGGTCGACGGGCTCGGCGCCGGGCGGCGGCCAGGCGGCCGGGACCGGCGCGGCCGGTCCGGCGCCGGGGACGAGCACGGCGGCGGCGTGCCGGGTCCAGGGCTCCTCGGCGGGCGCCTCCTCGGGCCGGGACCAGAACTCGACGGTGCGGCGCGGCACGCCGTCGGCGGCGGTGCGGTCCGGCGCGCCGACGACCATCTGGAGGGCGGTGCCGCTCTCGGCCGCCAGGACCAGCGGCGCTTCCAGGGTCAGTTCCTCGATCCGGCCGCAACCGACGCGGTCCCCCGCGGCCACGGCGAGCTCCACGAACGCGGTGCCGGGCAGCATGACGGCGCCGGAGATCACGTGGTCGGCCAGCCACGGCTGGGTGCGGGTGGAGAGCAGCCCGGTGAGCACGACCTCCTCGCTGCCCGCGACGCCCAGCACGGCGGCGAGCAGCGGGTGCCGGGCGGAGGTCTGGCCGAGCCCCTCGGGGTCGGTGCCGGAGGCTGTCGGCGTGAGCCAGTACGCGCGCCGCTGGAAGGCGTAGGTGGGCAGCTCGACGCGGCGCGCGCCGGTCCCGGCGAAGAACGCCTCCCCGTCCAGGCCGGCGCCCCGCGTCTGGGCGGCGGCGACGGCGGTGACCAGGGTGCGGTCCTCGTCGTGGTCCCGGCGCAGCAGGGACAGGAACGCGGGTTCCGGCGCGCCGGGGGCGTCTGGGTCGCCGAGGCATTCCCGCGCCATCGCGGTGAGCACCGGGTCGGGGCCGAGTTCGAGCCAGGTGCCGGTGCCGTTCTCGGCGAGGCTGCGCACGCCGTCCTGGAAGCGCACCGCCTCGCGGACATGGCGCACCCAGTAGTCGGGGTCGCGGAGTTCGGCGGCCTCGGCGATCCGCCCGGTGACGTTGGAGACGATCGGGATGCGCGGCGGACGGTAGGTCAGGACGCCTGCCACGCGCCGGAACTCGGCGAGCATGGGCTCCATGAGCGGCGAGTGGAAGGCGTGGGAGACGCGCAGCTCCTTGGTGCGCCGGCCGCGCGCGGCGAGGGTCCCGGCGATCTTCCGCACCGCGGCCGCGCTGCCGGAGACCACCACCGCGGTGGGGCCGTTGACGGCGGCGAGGGAGGCGTCGGGGTGCTCGGCGAGCAGCGGCAGGACCTCGTCCTCGGCGGCCTCGAGGGCGGCCATCGCGCCGCCGGCCGGCAGTTCGGCCATCAGCCGGCCGCGGGCGCCGACCAGGATGGCGGCGTCCTGGAGGGAGAGGACTCCGGCGGCGTGCGCGGCGGTGAGTTCGCCGAGCGAGTGGCCGGCCAGGAAGTCGGGTCGCACGCCCCAGGCTTCCACCTGCCGGAAGAGGGCCACCTCCAGGGCGAACAGCGCGGCCTGCGCGTAGTCGGTGCGGTCCAGCAGTTCGGCGTCGGGGGTGCCGGGAGCGGCGAAGAGCACGTCGAGCAGCGGCCGTTCGAGCTGGAGGTCGAGGTGGCCGGCGGCCTCGTCCAGGGCCGTGGCGAAGACCGGATGGGTGTCGTACAGGCGGCGTCCCATGCCCGGGCGCTGGCTGCCCTGGCCAGTGAAGAGGAAGGCGAGGCGGCCGGAGTCGGTGCCGCCGCGGTGCAGGCCGGGGGCGGTGCCCCCGGTGGCGAGTGCCCGCAGGCCGCGAGCGGCCTCCTGCGGGGTGGTGGCCACGACGGCGGCGCGGTGCGGCAGCCTCGCGCGGGTGGTGGCGAGCGAGTAGCCGAGGTCGGCGAGGGCGGTGTCCGCGGGGGTGAGACCGCCCTCCTCGGTGAAGGCGCGCGCGAGCAGGCGCTCGGCCTGGGCACGGAGTGCCGCCTCGCCGCGGGCGGAGATCAGCAGCGGGGTGGCGGCGGGCTCCCGGTCCGGTCGGTGGCCGGGCGCTTCCTCCGGGGCGGGGGGCTCGTCCGGGGCGGGCGGTTCCTCCAGGACGACGTGGGCGTTGGTGCCGCTGACGCCGAAGGCCGAGACCGCGGCGCGGCGCGGCTGCTCGCCGCGCGGCCAGGCGGCCGGCTCGGTGAGCAGCCGGACGTGGCCGGCGGACCAGTCGATGTGCGAGGTGGGCCGGTCCACGTGCAGGGTGGCGGGCAGCACCTCGTGGCGCATCGCCATGACCATCTTGATGATCCCGGCGACGCCGGCCGCGGCCTGGGTGTGGCCGAGGTTGGACTTCACCGAGCCCATGAGCAGCGGGCGGTCCTCCGGCCGGTCGCGGCCGTAGGTGGCAAGGACGGCCTGGGCCTCGATGGGGTCGCCGAGGGTGGTGCCGGTGCCGTGGGCCTCGAGGGCGTCGACCTGGTCGGCGGTCAGGCCGGCGTCGGCGAGCGCCTCCTCGATGAGGCGGCGCTGAGCGGCGCCGTTGGGGGCGGTGAGCCCGTTGCTGGCGCCGTCCTGGTTGACGGCGCTGCCGCGGATGACGGCGAGGACGGGGTGCCCGTTGCGGCGGGCGTCCTGCAGCCGCTCGACGACGAGCACGCCGACGCCCTCGGCGAAGGAGGTGCCGTCGGCCGCGTCGGCGAACGCCTTGACGAGGCCGTCGGGGGCGAGCCCGCCCTGCCGGCTGAACTCGGTGAGGATGACCGGGCTGCCCATCAGGGTCACCCCGCCGGCGAGGGCCAGCGAGCTCTCGCCGCGGCGCAGGGACTGCACGGCCAGGTGCAGGGCGACCAGGGAGCTGGAGCAGGCGGTGTCGACGGTCAGCGCCGGGCCCTCCAGGCCCAGGGTGTAGGCGACCCGGCCGGAGGCGACGCTGAGCGCCCCGCCGGTGAGCAGGTAGCCGGAGGCCTCTTCCGGGGCGCGGTCGGCGGGGGTGCCGTACTCGTGCGCGCCGGCGCCCAGGTAGACGGCGGTGCGGGTGCCGCGCAGGGTTCCGGGGTCGATCCCGGCGCGCTCCAGCGCCTCCCAGGCGGTCTCCAGGGTGAGGCGCTGCTGCGGGTCCATGGCCAGCGCCTCGCGAGGGCCGACACCGAAGAACTCGGCGTCGAACTCGCCCGCGTCGTAGAGGAATCCGGCCTGCCGGACGTAGGTGCGGCCGACGGCCTCGGGGTCGTCGTCGAAGAGGTTGTCCAGGTCCCAGCCGCGGTTGCCGGGGAACGGGCCGACGGCGGTCCTGCCCTCCGCGGTCAGCTCCCACAGCTCCTCGGGGGAGGTGACCCCGCCGGGGAAGCGGCAGCCGATGCCGACGACGGCGATGGGCTCGTCGTCGGCGGCGGCCGGGCGGGGCCGCGGCCCGGGCGCGTCCCCGTCCTCGGGCAGGCCGAGCAGTTCGGTGCGCAGGAAGGCCGCGAGCCGCTCCGGGGTGGGGTGCTCGAAGACGGCGGTGACGGGCATCGCCAGCCCGGTCGCCGCGTTGAGCCGGGCGTGCAGTTCGACCAGGCCGAGCGAGTCGAGGCCGGACTCGCGGAACGGCACCTCGGCGTCCACGGCCGCCGGGGCGTCGGGACGCAGCCGGCGCCGCACCTCGCTCACGTGCTCGCGGACGAGGGCGAGCAGCACACGGCGCTGTTCCGAACCGGGTAGTCCCGTCAGTCGTTCCGCCCACTCGACGATGATGCGCCCGCTGTCGGAAACCACGCGCTCAGACTCAGGCATCGACGCACACTCCAGTTATCGATGTCCGCGGACACAGCTCGCCCACGGAGCCGCCATGGCACCCGAGCCTACGGTCGGATATCAGGCCGCCTAACCCCTAGCGGCCCCTATCCCGGATCCGGGTGGGAGTGGTCGGGAATGCCGGGCGGACACGCGCTATTATCGAATTCCCCCGCATAATCGATCACACGCGCGAGGCCGCGGCTCCGAGGATCTCATTCGCGCCGCGAATCGGTGTTCTCCGCCCTGGGCCGCTCCGAAATCAGGTCGGCGGATCGGGGGTTAATCCGCCTCGCGGCCGGCCCGCGCCGGCCTCCGCGACCCTCTGATCCGAGACTCCAGCCGGTGTATGCTGCACCAACCTTTAGACGGCTGTCTAAGACGAAGTTAGGATTGCGTCCATGGGCCATCGCGAAGATCTGCTCAGGGGTGCCAAGCACTGCCTGATCACCAAAGGGTACGGGCGCACCACGACACGTGACATCGTGGCCGCCTCCGGGGCCAACCTGGCGTCCATCGGATACCACTACGGCTCGAAGGAAGCGCTGCTCAACGCCGCTCTGATCGACGCGCTCGACGACACCGGCGAGGAGATCCACCAGGCCATCGAGATCAGCAGGTCCTCCGCCGAGGAGCCGCTGGACCGCTTCGAGGCGGCCTGGCAGCCGATCGTCGAGCAGTACTCGACACGGCGTCAGCTGCTGCTCGCCAGCTTCGAAGTGTTCGCCCAGGTCGACCGGGTGCCCGACCTGAGGGACGCGCTGGCCGACGGCGTGCAGCAGGGCCGCGAGTCGATGGTCGAGCTCTTCAAGGCCATCGCCGGCGACCGGGCGGAGGACATGGACGAGGAGACGCTGAAGGCCGTGGGCTCCTTCTTCCAGGCGGTGGCCACGGGAGTGATGGCCCAGTGGCTGGTGGACCCGGAGCGGGCGCCCCGGGCGCACGACCTGGCCACCGCGCTGCGCGCCATCACGGCCTGGCACTCCGAGACGGAGCCGGAGAAGGTCTGAGGAGAAGGTCTGAGTCGCGGGACGCGGGAGGGCACCCGGCCCCGGCGGCCCGGTGGCGCGCCTCCCGCGCCGGTGGGGCGGTCCCCGTCCGGGGCCGCCCCGTCGACGTGCCGGCCGCTCCCCGTCAGAGCCGCTGAAGGGTGAAGTCGTCGCTGACCGTGCCCTTGGCGAGCAGGTCGGCGCGTCCGCTCAGCACGTAGCTCCCGCGGGGAGTGACCGCGACGTCCGTCGGTGCCGGCACCGGCCACGGCCGCACCTGCCGGACGACCTCGGCGGCGGACCAGCGCGCGTCCACCGGCCGCAGCACGGTGACGCCGTCCGTTCCCTGCGTCGTGGACAGGGCGTTGGTGACCACGATCAGCGAGCCGTCGGGGCGCAGCGCGATGCCGTCGCCGCCGTAGAGCGGAGCCGGGAGCTCCACCGGGGCGGCGGCGCCCGGGTCGGCCAGCGGGACCCGCACGAGGATGCCCTCGCTGTAGTTCATGGCGAGCAGGAAGCCGCCCGGGTGGAGCGCCAGGCCGGTGGTGCCGGCGCCGAGCCCGAGCTGCACCCCGGGGGCGAGCACGGTGTGGTCGACCAGGACGGACGCCTCGCCGCGCGGGGTGACGAAGTAGATCTTGTTCGCGGCGGGGTCGCAGACGTAGGCGTTGCCGAACAGGTCGATCGCCATCCGGTCGGCGGCGTGGTACTGCTCGGACCCGATGGCGAGGTCCACGAGGGCCCGCTGCTCGCCGGTGGCCAGGTCGAAGAAGCCCACGCCGGAGACCTTGAGGAGGGTCTCCGGTGTGGAGCGGACGCCCTCGCCGAGGTCGAAGTAGGACACCAGCAGCCGGTTGCGGGCCAGGTCCAGGCCCATGCCGATGGTGGAGACCATGCGCGGGTCGGGGTTCGCGATCAGGGGGGTCACGGTGCCGCTGCCGTGCACGACCGAGACGGTCCCGTGGCGGCTGGAGCCCACCAGGAACGCCCGGCGGGTCGGGTCCCAGATGACGCCTTCCGGGTAGAGGGTGTCCGCGTGGGCGTGCACGGTCGCCGGGAGGGTGTGCGGCCGTCGGGCACGGGCGGGCGCCGGCGCGGCGGTCGCGGTCGCGGGCACGGCGGCGGGCACGGCGGCGGCCGCGGCCCCGGCGAGCGCGGCGCCGAGCAGGCCGCGGCGGGTGAGCACCCGGGCGCTGAGGGAGGGCTTCATCGAGGACGACTCCTGTCTCTTGGGGGATTCTCTGCGGGGCGCGGCCGAGCACCCGGCCCGGCGTTCGGGAGGAGCTCAGTCGCGCGGGTCGAGGGCCTCCCGGGCGAGGCGGGCCCGGTCGATCTTGCGGTTGGAGTTCAGCGGGAACTCGGCGACATGCCGGAAGTGCCGCGGCACCATCCCGTGCGGCAGCAGGTCGCGCAGCCGGGCCGCCAGCCGGGCACCGGGAGTGGGCGTTCCGGTGTAGAAGACCACCAGTTCGGCGCTGTTGTGCGCGGGCCGGGTCACCGCGACCGCGTCCTGCACGCCGTCGCAGGCACGCACGGCGTGCTCGACCTCGGCGAGTTCCACCCGCCAGCCCTGGATCTGCACCTGCGCGTCCAGCCGGCCCAGGTAGAGCAGCTCACCGCCGTCCAGGACGCGCACCCGGTCGCCGGTGCGGTACCAGGTGCGCCCGGCGTGCTCCAGGAAGCGGCCGGGGTTGTCCTCCGGGTCGAGGTAACCGGCCGTCATCTGCGGTCCGGTGACGCACAGTTCGCCCTCCGGACCCGCGCCGGGGCGCCCGTCCTCGTCCAGCAGCACCAGTTCGTGGCCCTCGTGCAGCCGGCCGATCGGCACCAGGCCGTTGCCGCACAGCGCCGGGGACGACTCCGCCGACCAGCGGTGGCCGGTGACGGTGACCGTCAGCTCGGTCGGGCCGTAGAGGTTCTCCACGGCGGAGCGGGGCGCGGCCGCCTGCCAGTCCGCGGCGTCGTCGGCGCGCAGCCCTTCGCCCGCGAACAGGCTCCAGCGCAGCGTCGGCATGGCGTCCGGGACCAGTCCCCCCATGCGCCGGGTCAGGGCGATGGCGCTGGGCGTGGAGAACCACACCGTCATGCCGCGCTCCGCGAAGAACCCCGGCAGGTCCCGGTACGCCCGCGCCGGCACGGGGTGCAGGCTCGCCCCGGCGCCCCAGGCGCAGAACATGTCGAACATCGCGCAGTCGAAGTTGACGTCGAAGGTCTGCGAGAAGGCGTCGCCCGAGTGGAAGTCGTACCGCTTGTCCAGGAGCTGGAAGTAGTGGTGGGTACTGCCGTGGCTGATCGGCACGCCCTTGGGTTGCCCGGTGGAGCCCGAGGTGAAGAGCACGTACGCGGTGTCGGAGGGCGACACCGGGCACGGGGCGGCCTGCGCGTCCGCCGCGCGGAGCGGGAGTTCCCGGAAGCGCCCGCCGCCCGTTCCGTCCCGGCCCGGCGCCAGCACCGGCACCCGGAGTCCGCTGCCGTACGCCTCGGCCAGCGCGGACAGGCCTGACTCGTCGGCGATCAGCGCGGCGGCGCCGGAGACCTCCAGCATCCGCCGCGTCCGGGCGGTGGGGAAGCGGGGGTTGAGCGGCACCACGGTGGTGCCCGCGTAGAGCCCGGCCAGGATGCCGGCGTACGCGGTCACCCCCTTGTCCGCCAGCACCCCGACCGCCGCCGGCCGCTCGTCGGCCGCGAGCAGCGCGCCCGCCCAGGCCAGGGCGGTCTCGTGCAGTTCCTGGTAGCTCAGCAGGCGCTCGCCGACGCGGAGCGCGGTGGCGTGCGGGGCGATGGCGAGGCCGCGCAGGAAGCGCGCGTGCAGCGCGTGCTCGGCCGGCTCGTCGGTCATGGTTCCTCCGGACGGGAAGGCATGGGCGGGACACGTACGCCGGCGGGACACGTACGCCGGCGGGCGACGGCGAGCGGGCGGGCGTTCGGCCGGGCGCGCTAGGCGGGGATCCGCCGTCGCGGCAGCAGGGCCGTCCGCGGATCGACGGCCGTGACCTCGAAGGCGCGGGTGGTGACGGGCACCCGCCCGAACATGCCGTCCGGGCCCGAGACGTACAGGCGGCCGACGCCGAGCCGCTGCAGCGCCTCGACCACCAGCGGCCAGCGCACGGTGCGCACATAGCCGTCGAGCAGCATGGTGCGGATGCCGTCGCCGGTGGTCAGCAGCGCGCCGTCCTGGTCGGCGACGACCGGGACGCCCGGCTCGGCGAAGCTCAACCGGCCGATGACCTCGGCCTCGACGAGGTCGCGCAGCCCGCCGAAGGAGCGGCAGTGCATCGGCGGCCGCATCGTGTACAGCGGCATCCCGCCGAGCGCGCGCACCCTGCCCTGGAACCACTCCAGGACCGGTTCCCGCAGCGACAGCATGAAGAAGTCGTCGTCGACGTGGCAGGACAGCTCGTGCCACTCGCCGCGCTCGTCCAGCTCCGCCAGCAGCTCGGCGAGCCGCTCCTGGGGCACCCGGACGAAGGACTGGGTGACCGCGTCGGCGAAGTGCTCGGCGAACCAGGCGTCCTCGCAGCGGGAGAGCTCGGCCGTCATCCACACCGCGTCGGCGAAGGTCAGCGCGCCGCTGAGGACGGCCGCGGCCTTGCCGCCGAAGCTCGGACCGGCGCAGACCCCGGGGAGGGCGCCGAGCTCCTCCCGCGCCCACTCGGCCAGGGCGAGGCAGTTCGCCAGGAAAGCGATCTGTGCGTATTCGGAGTAGACCCCGCCGTGTTCCTGGTAGCGGTCGAGCACGGAGTAACCGAGGACGTCGTCCGCGATCGCCAGCAGCCGCCGCGCCTCCCGGTTCACCACCATGAATCGTGCCACATCGGCGAAGGGGGCCGGTCCCATTCCCGGGAATACGATGGCCGTGTCGAAGGACGGATGAGCTGACATTTCGCTCCCTGGTCCGCTGCTGGAGAACCGATCCGGCCACAAAGCTAGCGGAGAAAATCCCGCGGAAACCCCTGTCCCGACCCCTGGCCGCCCCTATCCGAGGCCCTTGAGAAAAGACAGCAGAACCTCGCGGAAACGCTCCGGCTCCTCCAGGTGCGGCATGTGGCTCGACTCCTCGAAGATCTCCCACCGCACGTCCGGCACCAGATCCGCGTACGGCTGGACGGTCGCCGGGGTCGCCTCGTCGTGCCGGCCGCTGACGAGCAGCGTGGGCACCGCGATGTCCGGGCAGCGGTCGACCACCGACCAGTCCCGCAGGGTGCCGATCACGTGGAACTCGCTCGGACCGTTCATGGTGAAGTACACGGTGGGGTCGTTGTGGACCTCCATGAAGGAGGCCCTGTACTCGCGGGGCCACGGATCCAGGCGGCACACGTGGCGGGCGTGGTACACCCGCATGGCCTGGAAGTACTCCTCGCTGTCGGTGGTGCCCGCGGCCTCGTGCCGCAGCAGCGTCTCGTTGACGCCGGGCGGCAGCTCGGCGCGCAGCCGCGCCGCCTCCTGGAGCCACAGCGGGTAGGACGCGGGCGCGTTGGCCACCACCAGGCCGCGCAGCCCGGACGGCCGGTCGGCCGCGTGCCTGGCCGCCAGCATGCCGCCCCAGGACTGCCCGAACAGCACGTAGTTGTCGGCGACGCCCAAGCCGCGCAGCAGGTTGTCCAGTTCGTCGAGGAACAGCCGTACCGTCCAGAAGCCGGCGCCGCGGTCCGGCAGATGGGTCGACCCGCCGTTGCCGATCTGGTCGTAGTGCACCACCGGCCATCCGTCCTCGGCGAACACCGCCAGGTTCAGCAGGTAGTCGTGGGTGCTGCCGGGCCCGCCGTGGACGGCCACCAGCGCGGGCCGCTCGGACGGCAGTTCGCCGGTCACCCGGTACCAGGTGCGGTACTCGCCGAACGGCAGCGTGCCCTTGCGGCTCGGAGCCAGGCTCATGGTGCTCACTCCCTCGAGGCCCGGGCTCGCCCCGGCCTCCGTGTGCGGAATCGTCATTCGGCCGGCTCCTCCAGCGCGGCCCGGCCCAGCGCCATACCGATGAGGCCGGCCGCGTCCAGCTCGTCGATGGCGTCACCCTCCGGCTCGGCGCCCGCCGCGAGTGCGTCCGGCTCCGCGCCCGCCTCCGGCGAGCCGCCCAGCTCCAGCAGCGCCCGCATCAGGCCCGCCTCGCGCAGCTTCCGGAGGGGGATGAGCTGGAGCACCCGGCGCACGCGCTCCTCGTCCAGCGGATCCTCCGCCGCGGTCCGCGGCTCGGGCGCCAGCTCCCCCAGCAGGTGCTCCGCCAGCGCCCGGGCACTGGGGAAGTCGAAGACCAGCGTGGCCGGCAGGCGCATCCCGGTCGCGGCATTGACCTGGTTGCGGAACTCCACCGCGGTGAGCGAGTCGAAGCCCAGCTCCTTGAACGCCCGGTCGGGCTGCACCGCCTCCGGCCCGTCGTGGCCCAGCAGCACAGCGGCCTGACGGCGCACCAGGTCGAGCAGCAGGGCCTGCTGCTCCTCGACGGGCAGCCCGGCCAGCCGCTCCGTGATCGGCACGGCAGGCGCCGACCCGGCGGCGGCGCGCCTCGGGCGCCGTGCCCGGACCAGCCAGCGGAAGACCGGCGGAAGCTCCTCCCCCGCCTCGGCCAGCGCCCGCGCGTCCAGCCGGATCGGCACCGGGGTGGCGACGTCCGTGGCCACCGCCGCGTCGAACAGCGCCACGCCCTCCTGCTCGCTGAGCGCGCCGATGCCCACCCGGCTCATCCGCCGGAGGTCCGCCTCGCTCATCCGGCCGGACATGCCGCCCTCGGCGCTCCACAGCCCCCAGGCCAGCGACTGACCCGCCAGCCCGCGCGCCCGGCGGTGCGCCGCGAGCGCGTCCAGGAACGCGTTGGCCGCCGCGTAGTTGCCCTGCCCGGCGTTGCCCAGCGTTCCGGCGGCGGAGGAGAAGAGCACGAAGGCGGTGAGGTCCCGGTCCGCGGTCAACTCGTGCAGGTTGAGGGCCGCGTCCGCCTTCGGCCGCAGCACCCGGTCCATCCGCTCCGGCGTCAGCGAGCCGAGCGCGGCGTCGTCCAGCACGCCCGCGAGGTGCACCACCGCCCGGACGGGCCGGTCCGCCAGCAGCGCGGCCAGCGCCTCCCGGTCCGCCGCGTCGCACGCGGCGAGTTCCACCTCCGCGCCGAGCCCCGTCAGCTCGGCGGCGAGCTCGGGCATGCCCTCCGCCTTCGCTCCCCGGCGGCTGGTCAGCAGCAGCCGCCGGACACCGTGCGCCGCGACCAGGTGGCGCGCGATCAGCCGGCCGAGCCGCCCCGTCGCACCGGTCAGCAGCACCAGGCCGTCCGGCTCGAACCGCGTCGCCGGTGCCTCCGCCTCCGGCCGGACCGCAGAGGACGGCACCCGCGCCAGCCGCGCGGCGTACGGAACGCCGTCCCGGACGAGCAACTGCGGCTCCCCGCTCGCGGCGGCGGCCGCCACGTCACCGTCGTCCGCGCTGTCCAGCAGCAGGAAGGCGTCCGGGTAGGCGAGTTGCGCGGCACGGACCAGACCCCACACCGCCGCGCCCGCCAGGTCCCGGACCTCGCCGCCCGGCAGTTCCACGGCCCCGTGTGTCGCCACCACCAGCCGGGAGCGGGCGAAGCGCTCCTCCGCCACCCATGTCTGGAGCACCTCCAGCACGCGGTGCACGGCGGCGTGGACGGCCTCGGCGCCCGAACCGCCGGGACCGCCGGTGCCGCCGGGGGCTCCGGGGCCCCCGGAGCAGCGCAGCAGCACCAGCCCGGGCACCTCCGCGTCGTCGGCGGCGACGTCCTCCCAGCGCGCCCACCCGGCCGCACCGTCCGGTTCCGGCACCGGCACCCCCGACCAGTCGAGGCGGTACAACGACTCGTGCACCGTCCCTCCCGTCCCCGCGACCGCGAGCTCCGCATCCGACACCGGACGCGACACCAGCCCGCGCACCGACGCCACCGGGCCGCCGGCCGGGTCGGTGAGCAGCAGCCGCACGCTGTTCTCCCCGGTGGGGGTGAGGCGCACCCGGACACGCGACGCCCCGGTGGCGTGCAACTCGACACCCGTCCAGGAGAAGGGCAGCAGCAGGCCGCTGCCCGCGTCCGCCGCCAGGATCCCGGCGTGCAGGCAGGCGTCCAGCAGCGCCGGGTGCAGCCCGAAGCCGTCCGCGGCGGTTCCGTCCGGGAGGGAGACCTCCGCGAAGAGCTCCTCCCCGCGGCGCCACGCCCGCGCGAGGCCCTGGAAGGCCGGGCCGTAGACGTAGCCCAGCTCCGCGAGGGCGGCATAGGCGCCGCCGACCGGGAGGGGCTCGGCGCCGAGAGGCGGCCAGACGGCGTCCTCCGGTGCCGGAAGGTTCGCGGCCCGAGCGCCGGCCAGCTCCCCCGCCGCGTGCATTGTCCACGGCTCGTCGCTGCCCTCGGGCCGGGAGTGGACGGTCACCGTGCGGGCACCTGATCCGTCCTCGGCTCCGGCGACGACCACCTGGACGGCCACACCGCCGTGCCGGGGCAGGACCAGCGGAGCGTGCAGGGTCAGCTCTTCGAGCGAGGCGCAGCCGACCTCCTCCCCCGCGCGCAGGGCCAGCTCGACGAAGCCGGTGCCGGGGAAGAGCACGGTGTCACCCACGACGTGGTCGGCGAGCCACCGCTGGGTGTCCGCCGACAGGCGTCCGGTGAGCACCACACCGTCCGTGTCCGGCAGCGTGACGAGGGCGCCCAGCAGCGGATGCCCGGCGTTCTCCAGCCCGACGGCCGACGGATCGCCCGTGCCGAGAGCCGAGTCCACCCAGTAGCGGCGGTGCTGGAAGGCATAGGTGGGCAGGTCGACGCGGCGCGCGCCGGAGGCGGCGTAGAACGCCTGCCAGTCCGGCTCCAGTTGCGCCACGACGGGCAGCAGGGTCTCCGGCTCCGGCCGGTTGCGGCGGGTGGTGGGCAGGCAGCCCTCCACGACCGGGGTGAGCACAGCGTCCGGGCCCACTTCCACGAACCGGGCGATCCCCCGGCCCTTCAGCGTTTCCACCGCGTCGGCGAATCGCACCGGCTCCCGCACCTGCCGCACCCAGTACTCGCCGGAGGCGATCTGCGCTGCCTGGCCCGTCACCGTGGAGACCAGCGGGATCGCGGGCTCGTTGAAGGTCAGGGTGTTCGCGGTCTCGCCGAACTCGGCGAGCATCGGCTCCATCAACGGCGAGTGGAAAGCGTGGGAGACCCGCAGCTCACGCACCCGGCGGCCCCGCGCCTCGAACCGCGCCGCCAACGCCCGCACGGCCTCGGCCTCGCCCGAGACCACCACGGTCTGCGGGCCGTTGACCGCCGCGATCGACACGCCGCCAGTCAGCTCGGCGGTGATCTCCTCCTC
>Ga0164242_10004122_pt1 | contig 16379 bp, 9 predicted proteins | sample OricomgcompostMG_FD_108783 | JGI IMG/M metagenome (GOLD analysis project Ga0164242, IMG submission 108783) | Miracle-Growth compost microbial communities from Emeryville, California, USA - Original compost - Miracle growth compost (MG) ...
CGCGCCGCGCTGGCCGCCGCGCCGCCGGTCAGGACACAGGGGCCGGGCTTTTACCGGATCATGGTCGGCGGTTTCGAAGTGACCGCATTGCTCGACGGCACGCATCCCTTTCCGATCGATACCGTCGTTCAAGGCGTACCGAAGTCCGAAATCGAACGCGATCTCGCGGATGATTTTCTGCAGGCGCCGGTTCAGGGATCGATCAATGCCTTTCTGATCAATACCGGTTCGAAGCTGATTCTCGTCGATGCCGGCGCGGGAGTGCTTTACGGCGACTGCTGCGGACGTCTGCTCGCGAATCTGCGCGCCGCCGGCTATCAGCCTGCGCAGATCGACGAGATATTGCTCACGCATCTGCACAAGGACCACGTCGGCGGCGTCATCGCCGACGGTGCGATGGTGTTTCCGAACGCCGTGGTGCGAACCAGCCAGGCCGAAGCGGACTACTGGCTGAATCCGGCGAACAAGGCGACCGCGCCCGCTTTTCTCAGCACGTTTTTCGATGCGGCGATCGCGTCCGTTGCGCCCTATGTTGCGGCCGGGCGCTTCAAGCCTTTCAGCGGGGAACCTGAACTCGACCCGGGCATTCGCGCCGTCGCGCTGCCCGGGCATACGCCGGGCCATACGGCGTATCTCGTCGAGAGCGACTCCAGCCAGCTGTTCGTGTGGGGCGACGTGATTCACGTCGCGGCGATCCAGTTGCGCAACCCGTCTGCGTCCGTCGAATACGACACCGACGCGGCGGCGGCGCAGCGTCAGCGCCGCTACGCGCTCAAGCTCGCGGCGGACAAGCATTACCTCGTCGGCGCGGCGCACATCGCTTTTCCGGGCTTGGGGCACATCAGGAAGGACGGCAACGCATACGACTGGGTGCCGGTCAATTACGATGGTGGCCCGGTCCATTGACGTTTCAGCTTGACTTGCGTTTCACCACATCGAGGAACGGCATATGGAACCGGATGCGATTGCGATCACGCTTTCCGCGCACCGCGCGAATGGCGTCCGTTGTCAGAGGCGTCGCGTCGCGAGCGAGAATGCCCATGTGGCGACGGACGGCGCCGGAGCGTCCATATGGGAGCACATGATCCATTCGCTTTTGTCCGGTTACGGCGGAGAGGGCGTCGGCGCGACGGATCCGGCACGGCCGGCATCGCGCCGTCCGCTGTATGTGCCGACGCCGCACATTCAGGTCGAGGTGATCGAACGCCTGTCCGCCACGGCGGTTGCCGTGCTTTGGCAGGACTCGACCCGATGCCGCTACGTCGATCAGGTGTGGGTGCGTTGCGGCGCGCGCGCAAAAGGGCGTTGCGCGGTAAGCGGCGCGGTCATCCGGCGTGCGGATCCGATCTATAAACCGCGTTCGCGGAGCGTCGCGCCGGTCAACGCGGGCGTGATGATTCTCGCGTCCGTCATCGAGCAGATGCCTTCCAGGGGCATCGAGGGTGGGCTGCGCTAGCCGGCCCGCCGCGGTTTCGTTTTTGTCGCTACGCACGCCGGGTACAAAAATCCTGAACGATATGTTCAGTTTTTTCCGTGCATCGGCCGTCGTCGTTGCACTAGACTTTCGGGACGCATCGCCAGGCCGCCACGCCTGCGTTCCCGCCTCCTCCTCCGCTGTGCTCGAGATATCCCGCAATGTTCCAGATAGGCCCGCTTCAGGTTGATCCCGGACGTCGGGAAGTGTTTGTCGATGGCGTACCCGCGAAGCTCGGCAGTCGCGCATTCGACATGCTGGCCGTGCTGATCGCCGCGAACGGCGAGCTGGTGTCGAAGAGCGAGATGCTCAAGCGGGTATGGCCGGACACGGTCGTGGAGGAGAACAATCTTCAGGTGCATATGGTCGCGCTGCGCAAGCTGCTCGGCGCAAGCCGCGGGTTGATACGGACCGTGCCGGGGCGGGGCTATCGGCTGGCGCCGCCGGTCAGCGTGTCGAGCGCGGCCGTCGGCGCGGCGCAACCTGTGCGCGAAGCGGATGCGGCTCGCATGGCCCGGACTCAGGCGCACGCCGTTTCGCACAATCTGCCTGCGTGCTATTCGCCGCTGACCGGAAGGGACCAGGCGATCGTGGAGATCGCGCGGGCGCTGGCTTCGGCCCGCCACGTCACGCTCGTCGGCGCGGGCGGTATCGGCAAGACCCGCCTCGCCGTGGAGACCGCGCGCGGTTTGCTGGCGCGCTTCCCTGACGGGGTCCATCTGGTTTCGCTCGCGTCCGTCGCGGACGCGAGCGGCGTGCTTGCGGCATTTGCGTCCAGCATCGGTTTCAATCCGGCGGGCGGGCCGCTGACGCTCGCGCGTCTTTGCCGGGAAATCGGCGAGCGGCGCGTACTGATCGTGCTCGACAATTGCGAGCATGTAGCCGGCCCGGCCGCCGAGCTGGCCGGAACGCTCACAAGCGTTTGCCCTTCGGTGCGCGTGCTGGCGACCAGTCGGGAACCGCTGCGCGTGGCCGGCGAGCACGTGTGCGGGGTCGCCCCGCTGGCGTTGCCGGGCGAGGACGACCCGGGACGGAGCGTCCTGCAATGCAGCGCGGTCGAGCTGTTCGTGTCGCGTGCAAGAGCCATCGACGCGCGCTTCTCGACCGATGAAAACAGCACGCGATTGATCGGCATGGTCTGCCGCAGGCTCGATGGAATTCCGTTGGCCATCGAACTGGCGGCGGCGCGTGCGGCCGTGCTGGGTATCGAAACGCTGGCCAGCCATCTGGACGACCGGTTCAATCTGCTGACCGGCGGCAATCGCACCGCGTTGCCGCGGCATCAGACGTTAAGAGCCACCCTCGACTGGAGCCACGGACTGCTCGACGACGCCGAGCGCTCGACGCTGCGCCGGCTCGGCATCTTCGTCAACAGTTTCACGATGGATGCGGCAATCGCGGTGGCCTGCGAAGGCGCGCTGCGCGAGATGGACGTCATCGCGGCGGTGTCCGGGCTGGTGGAGAAATCGCTGCTGGTGATGCGGACGGAGAGTGGACGCACCCGCTATCGCCTGCTGGAAACCATGCGTGCCTATGCGTTGCAGAAGCTGGAGGACAACGGCGAACGACGCTTCGTCACGCTTCATCATGCACGCTACGTGCTGGGTCTACTGGAGCAGGAAGCGCCGAGCCGCCAGGAACCTGCCGGCGTTTTTCCCGCTGGCTGGTATCCGCGCATGCATGCGTTTCTCGACGATGTGCGCGCGGCATTGTGCTGGGCGCTGTCGCCGAAGGGCGACGAGGCGCTCGGAGAAACCATCGCCGTGAAAACGGTGTTCCTGCTCTACGAACTTTCGCTCTTCGACGAGTGCTGTGTCTGGTCACGGCGCGCGCTCGACGTCGTCGCGGCGACGCATCGCAACTCCCGGTCGGCGCGTCATCTGCGCGTGCGCATGCAGCTTCAGGCGGCGCTCGGCGCCGCGCTTGCCCACATCGATGGGCCGAACCGCGAAACGCATGACATCTGGTCCGACGTTCTCGCCGCGGCGATCGCATTGGGCGACAAGCCATTCGAAGCCGGCGCGTTGTGGGGCATGTGGAGCGTCAGCCAGGCGTCCGGTGCGGCGCGCGATGCGCTGGCGTTCGCGAGACGCTTTGCGCTGCTCGCGTCGGAGGCCGGCGAATCGGGTGACGCGGTATGCGCGTACCGGCTACTGGGTGTCGCGTCGCACTATGCCGGTGATCAGCAGCAGGCGCGTGCATCGCTCGAGCGGTTGCTGGCGTGCAGTGATGGCGCGCAGCACCGGCTGCCGCTGGGGCAGTCCGTCGATCAGCGCATCGTCGGTCGGGCGACGCTCGCGCGCGTGTTATGGATGCAGGGTTCGCGCGACGAAGCGCTACGGCTCGCCGAGGAGAGCCTGGTCGAGGCGTGCAATCGGCACCAGGCAATCGTCAAATGCCATGTGCTGGTGGAGGCGTTGATCCCGCTTGCGCTGTTGTCGGACAAGCGGGCGCTGGCCGCCCAGGCGATAACGCTGTTACAGAAAGTCTCGGCTCGCGCCGGCCTGAGTGTGGCGCAGGCCTGTTGCCGCTGTTTCGAAGCGTACCTGCGCTCGATGCGCGACACCGCACCGGAGTGCTTGAGCGCCTTCCGCGCGGCGCTGGACGAACTGGAATCGCTGGGATTCGGCGCGCCGCGCGCCATGCTGGTGGGGCAATACAGCCTCGCGCTCGGGCGCGCCGGACGGCGGGAAGAGGGTGTCGCCGCGGTGCAGGCCGCGCTTGCCCGGTGCGACGAAACGGGAGACCTGTGGTACGCCTGTGAGCTCAGGCGGATTCATGGCGAACTGCTTCTGATGGACCGGGCTGGCACATCTTCGTGCAGCGTGCCTGAACGGGATGCGGAGGCGTGCCTGACTACGGCGCTGGAGGAGTCGCTCATGCGCGGGTGCGTCACGTTGCAGTTGCGGGCGGCGACCAGCCTTGGCCGGCTGTGGCACGCGCAGGGCCGCAGCGCCGACGCGACGAGACTACTGCAATGCGCGAGCGCGAAGCTCACGGAAGGCCGCGACTGGGCAGATTTCAGCGCCGCCGCGCACCTGTTGCGGATCGCGACAGCGGCCACGCAAGAACAAGCTTCCGTGGCTCGCGCCGATGCGGCGGCGGTCCCGCACGCGCTGGCGGGTGCTTCCGATCTGTCGCTTCAGGCGGAACTCGACGAACGCGGCTAGTCCGCCTTCACGCTTTTCAGCATTCTTCGTTGCGCGGCCTCGTCGATCAGGTTCGGCCGGTCCAGTTGCCCGACCCACCACCGCAATGCCTGACCTGTCTCGTCGTCGCGCCACGCGAGATAAAAATGCGTGGTGCGCCGCATGCCGATGACCTCCTTCTGAACCAGTTCGCCACGGCGCAACGGCTCGGCCGCGAGGCATTCCGGAATCGTGCCGGCCGCCAGGCCCCTGATCTGCGCCGCAAGCTTCGCTTCGAGCGTCGGGACGGTCACGACCTCCTGATGGTCGGCCAGCGCGATGGTGCGTGGCGCGAGTTTGCGCGACGTATCGCCGATCGCCACCGCCCGATAGCGGGCGACGACGTCCTGCGTGAGCGGTCCCGGCATCGACGCGAGCGGATGGTCGGGCGCTACCACGAATACGTGCCGCAGCGAGCCGATCGGCTTCGCGATCAGGTTCGGAATGGGCGGCGGGTCGCCCGCCGCGCCGACGACCAGGTCGGCGCGGCGCGTCAGCAATGCGTCCCACGAGCCGCCCAGTACCTCCTTCGACAGATGCAGGCGGGTGTCGAGCTTCAGATCGAAGAATCCCCTGACGTGATCCCACAACAGCTCGAACGGGATGATCTCGTCGATGGCGACGCGCAGTTCGGACTCCCAGCCGTGCTGAATGCGCTTCGCCTTGTACTCGAGATCCTCCGCGGCCTGCAGGAGACGGCGCCCTTCCTCGACGACCACGCGCCCCGCGGGCGTGAGCGTGGCACGCCGTCCGCTGCGATCGAACACCTTGACGCCGAGATCGAGTTCGAGTTTCTGGACCAGATAGGTCAGCGACGACGGAACCTTGTGCAACGTTTCCGCCGCGTTTGCAAAGGTACCGGTGCGATCGATGGCATCGAGCACTTGCAGGACTTCGAAGGAGAGGTTCATGGCGGACGGTCGGGTTCGAGACGGTGCGTCAGCATACTGGATTCGGGGTGGTTAGCTAACACCGTCCTGAAACGGATATTTCCTCTATCGCGCGTGCCGGTCTGCTCCATTCAGCAGTTTTTAGCGGCGTTTCAGGACATTTGCCGGCCAATGTCATAGCGTCCAATAATCGAAACATCGGTGCCGCGGCGCTTTCCGGAGATGGTTTCTTTCTGTGTTGCCCGAAACGGACCACCCCAGGCGTGGCCGGCCGGCTGGCCGCGAAGCGCAGCCCGATGAGCCCGATCGGCACGGAGCGCCGATGGCGCTGTCCCGGCGACGATCAAGCCGGCGCCAGGCAACCGGGCGGTCTCGTCGTCGCGCGCTGGCTCCATCATGGCGAACGGCCGCTGGAGGTCTCCCATCCCGGGCAAGCCGGACATCACTGTATCGCGCTGAGCCTCAAATGCACGCACCTGACTTTCGCGCATGCCGGCAAGACACTCGCCCGCGGCCGGGTGGCCGCCGGCACCTTGCAGATCACCGCGCCAGGCGTGCCGTGTCATGCCCTGTTCGAATCGCCCGGCGACGTGCTGCATCTTTTCGTGGAAAACGCGGTGCTCGGCGAATGCTATGAGGACCTGTTCGGTCGGCCTCACGCGGGCGACATCCATCTCGACGATCCGAAGCTCGCGCGCGATCCGGTGCTCGAGCGCCTCGGTCAGGCGCTCGCCGCGTCCCAACTGAATGCTGCCGGGGCCGGTCGGTTCTTTACCGACGGCGTGTGTCTCGCGATCGTCTCACGCGTGATCGCCCGCCACTTCAAGGCCGCGACGCGACCGGCCCGGGAGGCCAGCGCATTGCCCGCATGGCGGCTCAGCCGCGCGATCGAGTACGTCGACGCGCACCTCGACGCGCCGGTTCGTCTCGCGGATATCGCCAGCAGCGCCGGCCTGACGCGGATGCACTTCGCGTCGCAGTTCCGCCGCGCGACGGGCATGAGCCCGCACGAATACCTGCTGCGCCGCCGGATCGAACGCGCGCAGCATCTGTTGACCGAATCGAAACAAAACCTGCTGGACGTTGCGCTGAGCTGTGGCTTTCGCTCACAGGCGCACTTCACGACGGTGTTCAAACGTCTGGTCGGAGAGGCGCCTTCCCGCTGGAGGACGAAAGCAACGGCCGATCACCCCGCGGATTCGCGCGCTCCCGAAGCCGGCGGCCGCCCACAGTATCCCTATGGATAATGGTTTCAAATGGCTTTCCAGACTAGCATCGTTTCCAATGGCGCAATCTCGCGCGCGCGGTGCCGATGCAAAAGGTGAAATCTTCGAGCATGCCCGTCCTGTCCAACCATCAGGCGTGAGTGCAGCATGATAAAGATCGGTCGAGTAACGATATCGCTGGAAATGCGGGAGGTATATCTCGAGGATCGGCTGCTTCAGGTCGGGTCGCGGGCGTTCGACATTCTCGAACTCCTGATTCGCGCGGAAGGGAAAACGGTCACCAAGGACGAGATCCTTCGGCATGTGTGGCCGAATTCCGTGGTCGAGGAAAACAATATTCACGTCCAGCTCTCGGCGCTCAGGAAAATCTTCGGAGACGACAAGCAGGCGATCCGGACCATTTCGGGGCGCGGCTATCGGCTGGCGATTCCGGTCGAAGCATGCGAGCCGGATGTGCCGACCGGAGCCGCGCAGCCTCGGCCGGAGGTTGCCGCGCACCGGCATGGGTTGCCGGTCTGTCATGCGCCATTGATCGGACGCGACGACGCCGTGACCGATATCGTCCGCGCGGTGAACGTCACGCCGATCGTCACGTTGCTGGGCCCGGGCGGCGTGGGCAAGACGCAGCTCGCGATCATGGCCGCGAAGTCGATAGCGGTAACAGCGAACCGGGAAGTGTGCTTTGTCGCACTGGACGACGTCGCGGCGGCGCACGGCGTCGTTGCCGCCATCGCTGACGCGCTGGGCGTGGCGCAGCACAGCGAGGCCATCGGTCTTGCCGACGTCGCCGCCGTGGTTCGCGGGCGCAGGCTGCTGATCCTGCTCGATACCTGCGAGCACGTGATCGAGTCGGTGGCTACCGTTTGCGAACGGCTCGTCGAGGCCAGCGCGGAACTGCGCATTCTGTCCACGAGCCGGGAGCCGCTACGGACCCGGAACGAAAAGTTCTATTGGGTCACGCCGCTCGATACGCCGCAGGTGGACGCAAGTTTGCCGTCGATCCTCGCGTGCGGGTCGGTCCGGATGTTCCTGGCCCAGCTGACTGCGCTCGGCATTCCGGTCGAGCACGATCGCGTGAGCGTCGATATGGTCGCAACGATCTGTCGCCGGCTCGACGGCGTGCCGCTCGCGCTTGAACTCGCCGCGGCCCGGGCGGCGGTGTTCGGCATCCACAAACTGCTCAGCGAACTCGACGACCGATTCCAGTTCCTGAAGGGCGGCCGGCGAACCGCGCCGCCGCGGCAGCAAACGCTGGAGGCCTCGCTCGACTGGGGCTACAGGCTGCTGAACACGACGGAGCGGCGGGTGCTGCACCGGCTCGGCATTTTTCCGGGCCGGTTTTCGCTCGATGCGGCCTGCACGGCAATAGCCTGCCAGCGGCTCTCGTGCAGTGAAGTGACGGAGGCCATCGTCGGCCTGACGTCCAGGTGCTTCGTCATGACGACCTTCGATAACAAGGCCAGAGAATATTTCCTGCTGGAAACGACGCGCGACTATGCGATACGCAAGCTGTATGAGTCGGACGATACCGGTAAAGCGCTGGGGGAAAGAACGGGCGTTCAGGCGCCCGCTGACGAGCCGTCTCATGGACGCGCCCGTACGGCGGCGAGGGCCGGCGATCCCCTCGTCGCGGCGCTCGCCGCCACGCGCTGACGTCGCGACGAACGAGCCCGCAAGCGGACGCCCAGGCGTTGGGTCTCATGTACCATGAGCGCTACTCGAATCCCCACTTTCTGGAATCCGCAATGCCTGGACCTTCGGAAACCGAACCGACGGTATATGTGATCGACGACGAAGAGCGGGTGCGCAACGCGCTGGGGCGCCTTCTGCGCTCAGCGGGTTTCCGTGCGCAGGTTTTCGCGTCGCCCGCCGAGGTATTGTCGAAGGACTTCCCCAAGGTCCCGATGTGCATTCTGCTGGATATGAACCTGCAGGCCACGAATGGCTTCGATGTCCAGAACGAGCTAGCGAGGAAAGGCGTGCAGGTGCCGATCATCTTCCTGACCGGCTTCGGTTCCATTCCGATGTCGGTGCGGGCGATCAAGGCGGGAGCCCACGAGTTTTTCACCAAGCCGGTCGACGACGAGGCGTTGCTGGAAGCCGTTCGGCACGCGCTCGCCGAAGACGAGGCGAACCTCGCGAGGCGGGCGTTCAGCGCGGACGTGCTGCGCCGCGCCGCCTCGCTCACGCCGCGCGAAATGGACGTTTTCGGGCTGGTCGTGGAAGGCCGGATGATCAAGCAGATGGCGCACGAACTGGGTACCCATGAGGTGACGGTGAAGGTCCACAAGCGGCGCGTGATGAGCAAGATGCAGGCAAAGACGCTTATCGAGCTGGCAAAAATGTGGGACGTGGTGCATCGGGCGCGATGATCTTCCCGAGGCGGTGAGCATCGCGCCAGGTCCTTTTCCCGCGGCTCCGTTGGCGTAACTGGAGTATTGGCATCCATGAGCTTTGTTTGCATCGTCGACGACGACGCGTCGGTGCGCAGCGGCATCGGCAATCTGCTTAAGTCGGTGGGTTACGCGACCGTGATGTTTTCATCCGGCGAGGAATTTCTCGCGTCGCCCGTCATAGACGATGCGTTGTGCGTGCTGCTCGACCTCAGGATGCAGGGCATACAGGGTTTCGAAGTGCAGGTTCGACTAAACGCGGAGCATCGGCGCATTCCAGTCGTGATCATGTCGGCGCACGGAGACGACGATGCGGTGCGGCGCGCGATGCAGGACGGCGCGGTCGGCTTCCTGCGCAAGCCCTTCACGGAGGACGTGCTGCTCGATTCGATCGAACGGGCGATCGGACGCGGGCGCGCCGCGCAATGAACCCCGGCCGTAAAGCCTGATTCGCGCGGCCGGCGAAAATTAAAAAAAATTAATGACGCGGGCGAATTGGAAACCGGTCTTTTCAGAGATAATCGCAAGCGCCACCGGGAAGCGCGAAACGGGCAGGAGCGTGCGAGACCCAAATGAAAATCTTGCTTGTCGAAGACAACGAGCAGGTCTGTGCGTTTCTGAGGAAAGGCCTCGAAGAAGCGGGGCATGGAGTCGACGCCGCGGACAATGGTTGCGATGGCATGTCCCTTGCCGCGAGCAATGCCTATGACGTCGTCGTCATGGATCGCATGCTGCCGGGCGGGATCGATGGGCTCGGCGTGATCGCGGCGTTGCGCGCGGCCGGCAACCGCGTGCCGATTCTGATCGTGAGCGCGCTGGGCGACGTCGACGAGCGGATTCGCGGACTCAAGGCGGGGGGCGACGACTATGTCGTCAAGCCGTTTGCCTTTGGCGAAGTGCTGGCACGGCTCGATGCGCTGACTCGCCGCTCGCAGGAAACCTACGCGGAAACGAGCCTGAAAGTCGGCGATCTGTCGATCGACCTGCTCTCGCGGAAGGTGGCGCGGGGCGGCACATCCATCGTGCTGAAGCCGCGCGAATTCAAGCTGCTGGAATATCTGATGCGGCATGCGGATCAGGTGGTCACGCGCACGATGCTGCTCGAGAATATCTGGGACTACCATTTCGATCCTCAAACGAACGTGATCGACGTCCACGTGAGCAAGTTGCGTCACAAGATCGATGCCGGATTCGACCGCTCCCTGCTGAGAACGGTGCGTAGCGCGGGCTATATGCTGACGGCGAACGACTAGAGACGATGGCGGCGGCATGATCGACCTGACCGGCTTCGCGTTCGAGACCCTGTGCGACGACGGGGAATTCGTCCTGTCCCGTGTCAGCCCGCCCGATGGCGCCGCTTCATGGCTAACCGTCACGTTGCCGGCGCAGCAGCCCGCCGCCAGCAGTCAGGCGCGTCTCGAACACGCTTATGAACTGCGCGCTGTGCTCGACGGCCGCTTTGCCACCCGGCCGCATGCGCTCGTCGAATATGGCCGGAGTATCGCGCTGGTGCTCGAAGACCGCGGTGGCGTTTCGCTCTCCACGCTATCGATGGGTTCGTTGCCGTTGCGCCGTTTCCTGACGATCGCGCGGGCGCTTGCCGTCGCGCTGGGCAAGCTGCATGCACGCGGCCTGATTCACCGGGACATCCGGCCCGCCAGCATTCTCGTGGACGCGGGTACGGACGGTGTGGCGCTGACGGGGTTCGGCATGGCCGCCCGCATAGCGGAGCAGCCGGCGGCCGGTGCGCCACCGGACGTCATGGCGGCCGCGCTCGCCTATCTTGCGCCCGAACGGACGGGGCGAATCAACCGCCCGGTCGATTCGCGCGCCGACCTCTATTCGCTGGGCGTCACTTTCTACGAAATGCTGGCCGGCCAGTATCCGTACCGGGCCAGCTCGCCGATCGAATGGATTCATTGCCATGTCGCGAGAGCGCCGATTCCGTTGAATGAACTCGCGCGCGATGTGCCGCCGCAGGTGGCCGCGATCGTCATGCGCCTGCTCGGAAAAACGGCCGACGAACGATATCAGACGGCTCAGGGGCTCGAAAGCGACCTGCGCCGCTGCCTCGACGCGTGGGACCGGACGGGGCGCATCGATCCGTTTCCGCTTTGTGCCCACGATACGTCGGCGCGTTTGCTCATTCCCGGGCGGCTATACGGACGCGAAAGCGAAATGGCCGGGCTGCAGGCCGCGTTCGAGCGTGTGAGGCAAGGTGGAAGGGCGGAATTGATGCTGGTTTCCGGCTATTCCGGTATCGGCAAGTCGTCGTTGGTGAACGAATTGCAGAGCGGGTCTGGTCGTTCCGAAAGACGCTTCGCCGCCGGCAAGTACGATCAGTACAAGCGCGATATTCCGTATGCGACGCTCGGGCAGGCGTTTCAGAGTCTCGTGCGGCAAATACTCGACCAGGGCGACGTGGAGGTTGCGCTGTGGCGCAAGCGGTTGAGCGAAGCGGTCGGTCCGAACGGGCAGTTGATCTTCAACCTGATTCCCGAGGTCGGGTCGATCATCGGCCCCCAATCTCCGGTGCAGGAGCTTCCCGCGCAGGAGGCGAAAGTCCGCCTTCAACGCGTGTTCGAACGTTTCGTTCGCGCGTTTGCGCGCGCGGGACAGCCGCTGGTGCTGTTCCTCGACGATCTGCAATGGCTCGACGCGGGCACGATCAGCCTGTTCGAGCGTCTCCTTGCCACGCCGGATCTGCGGCATCTGTTGCTTGTCGGCGCGTATCGCGACAACGAGGTGGGACCGGCGCATCCGCTCTCGCGCGCGCTCGTCGCGATACGCGAACTGGGCGTACCCGTTCACGATATCGTGCTGGCGCCATTGCAGGCCGGCCACGTGGCGCGCCTGATTCGCGAGACCCTGCACGTCGCCGACCCGATCGACGCCACCGAACTGGCGCAATTCGTTGTCGAAGAAACCGGTGGGAATCCCTTTTACACGGTGCAGTTTCTGACGATGCTGGCCGAGGATCGTCATCTCGCGTTCGATTCCGCGAGCGGCACATGGAAATGGGACATCGCGAGCCTGCGCGCGACGCATTTCCCGGACGGCGTTGTCGACCTGATGATCGGCAAGATCGAACGGGTTTCGGCGGCGACGCAGACCGCGCTCGAACAGTTCGCATGCTTCGGCAATAGCGCGGAAACCGCGATGCTCGCACGCGTGGGCGGCACGTCGGACGAGGAAGTCCATCGCACGCTTGCGCCGGCGGTGGAAGCGGGCCTCGTTTTTCGACGCCAGCATGACTACGCGTTTCTTCACGACCGCGTACAGGAAGCGGCCTATGCGCTGATTCCCGAGGACGAGCGCGCCGCCGCGCACCTGCGGATCGGCCGGATGTTCACGACTCATGCGACGGCGGCGGAGCTGGAGCGGAACTGCTTCGAAATCGTCAACCAGTACAATCGCGCGTCCAGCCTTGTCGACGATCCGGCGGAGCGCGAACGCATCGTGCGATTCAACCTGACTGCCGGACAGCGTGCGAAGACATCGTCTGCTTATGCGTCGGCGGCCGCCTATTTTTCGGCGGGCAGCACGATGCTCGGCGACGAGGCCTGGCAGACGCACTATCCGCTCAAGTTCGCGTTGGAGAGCGGCCTCGCGGAATGCGAGTTCCTGACGGGAGACGCCGGCTCGGCGCGGGAACGGCTGTCTGGCCTTGCGACACGCGCGGTCGGACTGGCCGATCGCGCCGCCGTGACATGGTTGCGCGTCACGCTGTTCACCGCGCTCGATCAGAGCGATCTGGCCGTTCAGATCGGCCTCGACTACCTGCGCGAGGTCGGTGTCGACTGGGAGGCTCACCCGAGCCGCGCGCAGTCGCGAGCCGAATATGACCGGCTGCTTCGGCACATCGGCGATGCACCGATCGAGTCGTTGATCGACCTGCCGCTTCTCGCCGACAACGAGCGGCGTGCGACGCTGGACGTGCTCACCGCCGTGCTGCCTCCGGCGTTCTTCAGCGACGAAAATCTGGTGTGCCTAGTGTTGTGCCGGATGGCGAATCTGAGCCTCGCGCACGGCAACTGCGACGCGTCGTCGATCGGCTACGCGTATCTGGGCATGGTGGCCGGCCCGGTGTTCGGCGACTACGGCGCGGGGTACCAGTTCGGCAAGCTGGGCCTCGCGCTCGTCGATCAACGCGGATTGCAGCGCTTCCGGCCGCGCGTCTACATGTGTTTTGCGTATCACGTCATGCCGTGGACCCAGCCGATCCGTGACGGGCTTCCGTTGTTGCGACGCGCGTTCGATGCGGCCACCCTGGCCGGCGATCTGACCTACACGGGTTTCAGCAGTTGTTGCCTCGTGACGACGCTGCTCGCCGCCGGCGATCCGCTCGCCGACGTCGAGCGCGACGCGCGCGAGCGGCTGGCGGTCGTGCAGGCCGCGAGATTCGGCCTGATTGTCGATATCATCCGCTCGCAGTTGCAGTTGATCCGGACCCTGCGTGGCTTGAGTGCGCCGTTTCACTCGTTCGACGACGACACATTCGACGAATCGGCCTTCGAACAGCATCTCGAAGCGGATCCGTGTCTGGCGATTGCCGCATGCTGGTACTGGATCCGCAAACTGCAAGGGCGCTATTTCGCGGGCGAATTCACGCAGGCCATCGCCGCCGCGACGAAGGCGGAGCCTCTGGTGTGGACGTCGTCAGGGCACCTCGAACTCGCCGAGTATCACTTCTACGCGGCGCTCGCGCACGCGCGCGGGTATGACGACGCCGCGCCTGGCGAGCAGGCCGCGCACCTGCGTGCGATCGTCGGGCATCACGAGAAGCTGGCGATCTGGGCCAGACACTGTCCCGGCAACTTTGCATGCCGCGCGGCGCTGGTCGCCGGGGAAATCGCCCGTATCGACGGACGCGAATTCGATGCGATGCGCGAATACGAAGCCGCGATTCGCCTCGCACGCGCGCATGAGTTCCCTTCGATCGAGGCGTTGGCGCTCGAAGTCGCGGCAGCGTTTTATTTGCCGCGCGGCTTTGCGACCATCGCGCATGTCTATCTCGGTCATGCACGCCTGGCCTATCTTCGCTGGGGAGCGCTGGGCAAGGTCCAGGCGCTTGACAGGCGCTATCCGGACCTGATCCCCGAACCAACGCACGATGTGCCGGCGAGGAGCATCGTCGCGGACAATCTCGACGTGGAAACGGTCGTCAGGGCATCGCAGGCCATTTCGGGCGAGATCGCGTTCGACAAGCTGATCCGCACGCTGATGACCATCGTGCTGGAACATGCCGGCGCGGCGCGGGCGCTGCTGGTGCTGCCGCGCGCGGACACCCTGTCTGTCGAGGCGCAGGCGCGGGTGGAACGCGAAGGTGTGGAAGTCCGCATCCAGCGCGAGCCGGTGACGCCGCGTCATCTGCCGGCGTCGATGCTGCATCAGAGCATTCGCACCCGCCAGCGTGTGCTGCTCGACGACGCAGCGTTGCCCAATCCGTTCTCGTCGGATGATTATCTGCGCGCCGGCGGTCCCCGGTCGATACTCTGCCTTCCGCTCGTCAAGCAGACAAAACTGATCGGCATGCTCTACCTGGAGAACGATCTCGCGCCGGGCGTGTTCACGCCGCCGCGCATCGCCGTACTCGAGCTGCTCGCCTCGCAGGCGGCGATCTCGCTCGAAAACGCGTCTCTGGAAGAGAAGGAAGCGCTGCTCGAAGAAAAGGAAGCGTTGCTGCAGGAAGTTCATCATCGGGTGAAGAACAACCTGCAACTGATCAGCAGCCTGCTCAACCTGCAGGCGGTGCGGGTGACCGACCGTTCGGTCGCGGAGCTTTTCGCGGACAGCCGCAATCGCGTGCGCTCGATGGCCCTCGTGCACGAGAACCTGTACCGCGCGGGCAATTTCGCGCGGATCGGGATGGCGGCGCACGTGAAGAACCTGTGCGGGCATCTCGCGCGCGCCTACGACGTGCGCCGGCTGGCCGTGGAGTTGCGGGTCGAGGTCGACGACGTACAGCTGGACATGAACCGCGCGGTGTCCTGTGGCCTGATCATCAACGAGCTGGTGTCGAACGCGCTGAAGCATGCGTTTCCGGACGGGCGCACGGGCTGCGTGCGCGTCGGGCTGGACCTCGTCGACGAAGCGCGCTGCAGGCTGACCGTCGCGGACGACGGCGTCGGGATCGGGCCGGATTTTTCCGTGGACGAGGCCGATTCGCTGGGGCTTCAACTGGTTCACGATCTCACGCATCAACTGCATGGCACCCTCGAATGGAATCGTGCCGGTGGCACGGCGTTCCGCATTCTTTTCGACGCACATGGACGCGGATAGGAAAGCCTCATGACGCCCGCACGCATTCTGGTGGTCGAGGACGACCGGGTCGTCGCGCGGGACATCGCGCAGCAGATGATCCGCGCCGGTCATGCCGTGGTCGGCATCACGGCGCGTGGCGAGGACGCTTTGCCGCTGGCGGCCGACACTGCGCCGGATCTCGTTCTGATGGACGTGCGGCTCGAAGGCGAGCTGGACGGCATCGACACCGCGCGGCTGCTTCGTGAAAATTTCGACTTGCCGGTCGTCTTCCTGACCGCCTACGCCGACGAAGAGACCGTCCGGCGCGCGACCGTAACGGAGCCGTTCGGCTACGTCCTCAAGCCGTTCGACGATACGCAGCTACGCACGGTCGTCGAAATGGCGCTGTACAAGCACGGCGCGGAACGTCGGTTGCGGGAGAGCGAACAGCGCTATGCCGTGACGCTGTCGAGCATCGGCGACGCCGTGATCGCGACCGATCGGGATTCGCGGATCAACTTCATGAATCCGGTTGCCGAGCAGCTGACGGGCTGGACAAAAGACGACGCGATGGGGCAGCCGCTCGCCGACGTATTCCGGGTGATCAGCGAAACGACGCGCGAGCCGGCGAAGGATCCGGTCGCGACCGTGCTGAACACCGGCACGATCGTCGGGCTGGCGAATCACACGCTCCTTATCGCGCGCGACGGGCGCGAGATCGCGATCGACGATAGTGGCTCGCCGATCGTCGACGGGCACGGCAAGATCCGCGGCGTCGTGCTGGTGTTTCGCGACGTCACGCAACGACGTCAGGCCGAGGAAGCCGAGATTCTGCGCGAGACCAACGCCCGCCTTGAAATGGCGATGCGCGGCTCGAACGTTGGCGTGTGGGAAATCGACCTGCCGGAGGGCGATCACCGTCGCGGCGTGGCCCGCTTTTCGAACGTGCTGGAGTGGCTCGGTTA
>Ga0164242_10004123_pt1 | contig 16376 bp, 12 predicted proteins | sample OricomgcompostMG_FD_108783 | JGI IMG/M metagenome (GOLD analysis project Ga0164242, IMG submission 108783) | Miracle-Growth compost microbial communities from Emeryville, California, USA - Original compost - Miracle growth compost (MG) ...
CCTCGCCACCGCCCGGAGCGGCCCAAAATCGAAATCCCCATCGATCACCACTAGCGGCTCGCGGGTTAAGGTACCGGCGGCTTTCCGACGCCGTACGGCTTCCGAACTCTTCACTCGAGGAGCCGGCTTTTAGGCCGCCAACAGACAATAGCCGCTACTCAGGCAATTGCACCAAACTCCAAAGAATGTCGTCAACGCCCTCGAGGTCTGCCTGGTAGGTAGAAGGGAACGATAGAGCGCTTTTCAATCTCCGTCGATCGAGCAGCTCATGGGTTCGGTCGAGCGCAGTGGTTTGGCCGACCGGCAAACCATCCGCCAGCGACGTCGGGGGGCCCGTGGCCAACGGCGCTGCGGCCGGTTAGGATCACGGCGGAGAAGACGCCCATGCCAACGCCGCAACACCCGATTGAATTCGATGCCCTCGTCGTCGGGGCTCGGCTTCGGCCGATCAGGCACGTCTCGTTTCGGATCCTGGCGTGCGCCATTGGATTTCTCGCCGGTGCTTCTGCCACCGCGCACGACTATCCGTCGCGGGACGTTGGCGCCTGGACCGTGACGGCAAGCCAGGATGGGCAAGGTTGCTTCCTTACCAGGGTCTATCAGCACCCCGGAGACACGACCTTGCTGCTCGGCCTCAGCCTGGACGGCACCAACCATATGTCGGTTCTCAATGCCAACTGGTCAATCAAGCCGAAAGACCGATTGAACCTCGATTTTCGCCTCTCCAAGAACAGCTATGCGAAGCACTTTGCAATCGGCATGGCGTCGAATGGAAAACAGGGTTTCGTCACGAGCTTCGAGACGAAATTCCCGTCCTATTTCGCTGCATCGAGAATGCTCGACATCTCCCGCGGCGATGTGCCGGTCGAGCGACTGGACCTCGATGGAAGCGGCGCTGCGGTGGTTGAATTGCGCAAATGCGTCGCGGCCCAGCGGAAAAAACCTGCAGCCGCAGCAAACGGGAAGACTGATTCCGACGACATCCCCAAGGATCCATTCGCGCTCGCGCCGGGACAAGACTCGCGGCACTAGCAAACGCGCGCAGCCCCCTCGTGCGATAAAGCGCCCGAAATTTAGGTCGCGTGACGCCCGGTCATCCGCCGGGCGAGGAAGATGCACGGGCGGTCAGAATCCGGATTGTGAGAAAATCGTTACTCGGCTTGCTAGCTTCCGCTTGGTTAACGATTGGAAGAAATGATGTCCCCATTTGCATCGAAATCCTTGCTTGCCGTGACGACTGTGGCCGGAGCCCTTGGCCTCAGTGGCTGCGCCACGAAATCCTATGTGCGCGACCAGATCGCTCCGGTGAGCCAGCGCGTCGATACGCTCGAGAGCAGACTGCAGGAGACCGACGGCACGGCCAAGTCCGCACTGGCGCAGGCGCAGGCTGCATCCGGGCAGGCGCAGAATAACGGTCAGCGCCTCGATCAGCTGAGCAGCCGGGTAGACGGAATCGATCAACGGCTGACGGTCCAGGAGCACAAGGGCGCCAAGCGGGCGCGGCATTGATTGCACACGTCGACACATAGTAGCTAAACCGCGTGTTTCCATCGGTCGTCCCTAGCCGGGGGCGACCGATCTTTTTCGAGTGCTTCGAGCAGATGATTCCTATCCTCCGGCTGTTGGCCGGGCTCACGCTGATCATTCCGGCAGCGGCGGGCGCGCATCCATCCGAACCTGTGAAGGCGCAACCGCACGCCAAAACCGCGCCGGCGATTGTGCCTTCGGCGGCCGCAACGCGCGTGGCGGCGTGGGTCGCCGCGTCAAATGACAACAACTCGCTGCCCTGGGCGGTCGTCGACAAGCCACACGCCGCCCTGTTCCTCTTCTCACCGGATGGGAAGCCGCTCGCTGCCGTGCCGGTCCTGATCGGCATCGCCATCGGCGACAAGGCCAGTCCCGGCGTTGGGAGCAAGAAGCTGGCCGACCTCGGTCCGGCCGAGAAGACAACGCCCGCGGGGCGTTTCCTCGCGAAGTTCGGAATTCCGGTGCAAGGACATCGTGTGCTGTGGGTAGATTACGCTACGTCGGTGGCGCTTCACCCTATCCCGACGGATGCGAGCCCCAAGGAGCACCGACGCAAGCGGATGCTGTCGTCAACGTCGGAAGACAACCGCATTACCTTCGGGTGCATCAACGTGCCCAAGGCCTTTTACAACCATATTCTGAGCCCGCTTTTCCGGAAGAAGGGCGGATATGTGTATGTCCTGCCCGATACCGAGCCGCTCGAGCAGGTGTTTCCTGGCCTGCGAGTTCAGGCAGCCATCAACAGCGCGGCAGACCAGTAGCCGGCGAAGAATTCGCGCGCAGACGGCAGGGCAACGCGGAGAACCCATGCGACCGCCGTAGAGATGGCCGGTGGTCGGCTGTCGTAGGCGGCCTGGCGGTGATATCGAGCGCGGTCGCCCGGGGCGAACGGCGCCAGCCGGGTGGGAATCGCCCAGTCTGCCTTGCGTTGACGAGCGGGCTAGCTTTCGTGATCGGCTATCAACCGGTGGACGTGTTTGACGAAGCGAAAGGATGCGGCGGCCTGATTGAGATCGATTTCCTTCGAGGACAAAGCTTGAACGGTAGTGCTCTGGAATTCGGTGCGGCTTCATTGGAAAAGCGAGCCGAAGTTCATTTTGGGATCGGGCCAGACGAGCCTCGGTGACGGAGTACGCAGGTTTACCCCTGAAACGATTACGTGCTTGACAGCCGCGGTCGGATCCACCGTTCGTCTCGGCATCGCGCCGACGCCTGCCCATGAACGACGGCTTTTGGGTTCAACCAGGCTTGGTCGGAATAATCGCGCAGAGACGGAAATTGTGGAGCCGGCACAGGTCAGCGTGACGGCGTTGGCTGACCATTTTGGCGTATCGAGGCAGGCCTTGAGCACCTTGCTGAACGGCAATGCGAACCTGTCTGCCGATATGGCGATCCGGTTTGAAAAGGCTTTCGGCATAAAGGCCGACACTCTGTTGCGTATGCAGACGACTTACGACCTGGCGCAAGCCCGCGAGCATGAGCAGGACATAAAAGTTCAAAAATTCGCCAGAGCAGCATGAATGCCTGCGAGCCGGTTGTTCGGCCAACTTTGGGGACCTCAATAGCAGATGTCGCCCGCCCCGCAGCGGTCGCACGTTTTCCGCCAATACTGAAGCCATTTGCCCGTATCTAAACTACTCGACGCCGAGATTCGCGCCGGCACACAAACGCGAGTGCTTGGCTAGAACGTCCTGCGGTTCACCGTCGCCAGCAACGCCGCCGCCTCCCGGGCGGTGAGCATCTTGCCGCGCCGTTTGCCGCGCGCTCCCGGACCGTCGCTGTCGAACTCGCAAAACCGGGCATCTTCGGGCTGGAGCATGTGCCGCGGGTCGCCGGCCTTGTCGGTGTACCACATTTCGGTCCACCCGGCGGGCGATATGTGCGCATCCATCCAGCAATCGAGACAGGCCGCCATGCCGACTGCGTCGGGATCGCCGTAATGGCCATCGGCAAATTGCTTGGACGGCCGCCACGGGCGGCCGAGATAGACGCTGCCGTCGGCAACACCTGCGTCGCGCGTCAGACGGCAACGGTCGAAAACCAGCCCTACAGCCGTCGTGCGCAGCGTGCTGGGCGCCGCGATATAGCCGGTGACCTGCGCTGGATCGGGCCGCAGGCGCGAGTGGATTTCGCATGACGAGAACAAGGCGGTGCCTGCCCCGAAAATGAAATCGTAGCTGCCACTGATCCGCGAATTGCGCACCAGCGTGCGGCCGGCATTGGGAAAGAAGGTGTCCTGGTTGCTGACGATGTCGACACCGTCGAGCACGGCACGGTCGCTGCCGTCGGCGAGCATCAGCGCCACGGCTTGCGGGCCGTTGGGATCATCGGACAGCAAGCGCGGACCGTGCTTGCGCATCTCCGCGATGCCGTCGAAGCTGTTCTGAATCGTAAGATTGTGCGCCCGAAAGCCGGGTGCTCGGACGGTGAGCACCGCGGTGCGGAAAGTGCCCCAATGCTTGCCGTCAGGCGCGATCTCGCCCGATGCCGCTTCGAAGGTTAGCCGCGTCGCGGTGCGGTGCTCGCCAACCAGGTGGACGTCGGGAACGTCGACCGAGAGCTGGCCGACATGGTCGCCGCGCCCGACCCAGATCCGGAACGGATGGCGGCCGCCATCGCGCCGCGCGACCGCGAACGCTGCCTCCAGCGTCGTGACATGATGACGCGCGAGCGGCCGCGTCGCGCCGGGCGGCGCCACCGTCGCATCGAATCCAGGGCCCGATGCCCGCACGGACATCGTCAGAAACGTGGCGCCAAGCCCTGCCGTCAAGCCGCCTAGGATGGTCCGGCGATCGCACTCGTATGCACTGTCCGACATCAGCTTGCCTGCCAAAAAGTGGCGCGGTGCCGGGAGGAACGATAGCACCGCGCCGAGGACCTAGAACGCATAACGTACGCCGAAATAGAATTCGCGGCCGGTGTGACTGTCGACATAGATGCTGTCGCGATAGGTGTCGGTGAATTGCTGGTTGAACTCGTCGGTGAGGTTGAGCCCCTCAAACGTCAGTTTAAGGTGGCGATTGACCGCGTAGGAGACCGACGAATCGAGCGTCAGCGTCGCGCGCACGCCGTCGGCATTGTTGTAGCTGGTGCCGCTCGGCACTGCGGTCAGGTAGCGGCCGCGATACGCCGCCGACAGCCGCGCCGAGAACTTCTTGTCCTCGTAATAGACCGTCGCGTTGAATGCATTCTTGGACAGGCCGGTCAGCTCGGCAGTGGTGTAGCCGGTCGGCGACAGGCTGGAGAAATACCGAATCTTCGAATCGACATAGGTGTAGTTAAGCAGCACGCCGAAATTCTTGAGCACGCCGGGCAGGAAATAGAACGGCTGCTGGTAGTTGACCTCCAGCCCCTTAAGCGGGCCGCCCTTGGTGTTGACCGGCTGCCTGAAGGTAAACTGGTCGTCCGGCGAGACGCCAAGACCGTCGAGCAGCGATATCGGGAGGCCCGACTGGCTGAACGGCATCGTCACCGTCGACGTCTGGATGAACGACTTGATGTCCTTGTAGAACAGCCCAAGCCCGAGGAACGCCTTGGGACCAAAATACCATTCTGCCGAGAAATCGACTGCGTTGGCGCGGATCGGGTCGAGATGTGGATTGCCCGAGCTGACCGAGAACACGCCGACCGTGCTGAGGCTGCCGCCCGGCGTCACCGAGCCGAGGTCGGGCCGCGTCATCACTTTCGACGCGCTGAGCCGCAGCAGGAAATTGTCGGTGACTTCGCCGGTCAGGTTCATCGACGGCAGCCAGTCGTCGTAGCTGCGCCCCACGCTGACATATTGCGGGGCGCCGGCGACGAGCTGGTAGCCCCCCGACGCCTGGGCAGTATGGACGTAGCGGACGCCGATATTGCCGCGGATGGGAATGCCCACATGGGCTTGGAAGTCGGCCTGGAAATAAGCCGAGGTGTCGCGCTCGGTCACAGAGCGGATGTTTCCGCGCGCGTTCGAGTTGGTTGCGCCGGTCAGCTTGAAGAGGCCGCTGTTGCCATAGATGTCGAACAGCTGCGCGAAGGCGTCGATGTCGGGCGTGATCCACGACGTCACGTTACCCGAGGGCGCACCGAGATTGCGCCCGAACCCGGTCAGCAGCGTGGTGAGCGAATCGAGCGTGGTGCCGTCGGGCAGCTGCGGCACGACTTGCTCGTTTTCGCGTGCCTTCGCGTCCGAATCGAAGCGATAGCGCTTCAGGTCGATGCCGGTCTTCAACGTCAGGCCGTCGAACAGCCGGTAGGAGAAATCGCTCTGCCCGGTGAAGATCGAATTGAGCACCGAATTTGGCCGCAGCCGGATTTCGGAGCGTGGTATGCCGAACGCGAAGCTCGCCGGATCAGTGACGTCGAAGCCGTATTGGATCAGCGGCAGGTTCGAATTTGGCCGGTAATCGTAACTATAGCCGTCGGTGTTCTCGCGGTTGAGGATGACGGTGGTCTGCACGGGATTGTCGAAGAACGACCGCGAATATCCGACCAGCGCCGTGAGCTTGGCGCGATCGCCGAACTTGTGCTCGCCGTTCAATGTATATTGCTGGTAGTCGGTCGACAATTTGTCGCGACGTGTTTCGCTCTCGATGTCGACATTGTCGAACAGGCCATAGACCATGTCGCCCTTGTCGTTGATTTCGCCGTCGAGCACGACCGCCTCGGGGCGCCCCCCTTGCGAGGCGGGGCGAGCGAATGAAAGGTTCTCTAGCCAATTCTCGGTGCGGGTCGCGGAGAAGCGCGAGTAGAGAATGTCGGCGGTAACGGTGGTCTCGTCGTCGGGCGCCCATTGCAGCGAACCGGTGATGCCGAGCCGCGACTGATCGTGCGTCAGCCGGCCGTAGCGCGGAAAGCGGGGGCTGTAGGTGCTGATGAGATTGGCGGCGGCGAATGGTGAATCGGGGCTGTAGCCCCCGACATTCTGTCCATCGAGCCAGCCGCCCGAACCGTGGCCTTCCTCAAACAGCCGGCGCCTGGTGTAGGCGGCCGACACGAGCACGCCCAGCGTCCCGTCGGCGAACACGTCGCTGACCAGTCCGCTGACCTTGGGATCGAGCTTTTGCGACAGGTCGTTGTAGCCGAGCTGTGCCGAGGTAACGAAGGTGAACTTGTTGTAATCGAATGGATGCGCGGTGGTGAGGTCGACCGTCGCCCCAAGCGAGCCCTCCTCTGTTTCGGGTGATGCCGTCTTGCGCACGGCGATATTGTCGAACAGCTCGGAGGCGAAGACGTTGAAATCGAACGAGCGGTTTCGGTTGTTGCCGCCCGAGCTGTCGGTTCCCCCGGCGGTGCTCATCGCCTCGATGCCGTTGATCCGGACCCGGGTAAATTGCGGTCCCAGCCCTCGCACCGTGATCTGGCGGCCTTCGCCCGCGTCGCGTGCAATCGACACGCCGGGGACGCGCTGGATCGCCTCGGCCAGGTTGGCGTCGGGAAAGTCGGCGATGTCCTGCGCCTTGATGACGTCGATGATACCATTGGCGTTGCGCTTGTCCTCGAGGGCTCGACCCAAGCTGGCACGATAACCGGTGACGACAATATCCTGCGGCGGATTTGGCTGGTCGACCGCGGGCAGATCTGTCGGTCGCGCCGCGGCCTGTGGCGCGGCGGCAATCGGCCGTGTCGCCATTATCATCGCGATCGGCGTCGGGGTGTTTGCGGGCTGTACCGAATGCCGCGTTTCGCCGGCTGGCTTGATTAGGATCGCTCCGCCCGGACCGGTAACCGGTGTCAAATTCGTGCCAAGTAAGAGGCGGGAAAGCGCGGATTTTACCGTCATGTCACCGTGAACCGCGTTGACCTTGCGGTTCGCCACGAGCGCCTGCGACGCCATCACCTCGATATTCGCCTGGTGCGCGAATTGCGGAATACCGGTCTCCGCAGGCTGGGCATCGATATCGAAATGACGCATACCCTGGGCGTGGGCGGCGCCCTCCAGCATCGCTATCGCAAACATGGCTGTGCCGATGGCGAGAATCCCCCGCTCCTTCATCATCCATCTCCCTGTGTCGCGGCGCGAGTTCATCGGGCGCCGTCATTCCTTAGATGATCGGCGCCGCAAAACCTGTCAGGATTTTTCGCGAAAAGGACCACGCGACAGGATAATGACGCCGCTCTCACGCGTGACGGTGACGCCCAATGTCTGGCCGACGATGTCGGCGAAACCCGCAGGATCATTGGTGTCGTAGAGCCCGACCAGGCGCTCGTTGCCGAGCGCGGGATCGGCTAGTTCGAGCTTCGTGCTGTTATAGCGGTTGTACTCGCCGATGGCGTAGGCGAGCGTATCACCTTCGAGCGCGATCTCGCCGTCACGCCAGGCCAGGGAGCGCTCGATCCGCGCCGGGGCGCGATCGACGCTTCCGACCAGGCCGTTGTCATTGAATCGCGCCTGATCACCGGCATTCAGCGCCACCTTGTTCGACGCCGTGCGATCGCTCCACGCCGACACGATGCCCTCGGTGACTGATACCAAAACAGAACCATGGATGCGGCGTACTGAGAAGGCAGTTCCGACCGCGCGCACTCGCACTCCGCCAGCATCGACGACGAACGGCCTGTTGCGGTCCTTGGCCACCTCGAACCACGCTTCGCCGCGGACGAGGTCGATCCGCCGCAAGCGCTGCGACAATGCGATCTGCAACGCGCTATCGGTATTGATAGTGGCAAGCGAGCCATCGGCAAGCGGTAGCCGCCGAATTTCGCCAAGTGCGGTCGTCTCATAGCCATTGCGGAACAGCGGCAGCACCGCGATGCCGCCCACCGAAGCCGCAATGCCGCCGCCGATTGCGCCCATCAGCAGGCGGCGGTTGACCCAGCGCGCGGATCCCCGCCTGGGGGCGGCGGCCGCATCGGGCGGGTCTTCGTTCCACGTCGTGGGCGCGCCGTCCGGTCGGCGCACGGCACGCGCGCGATCAAGCAGCGTCCATGCCGCCAATGCCCGTGTCAGTGCGCCGCGGCGGCGGCGGTCACCGGCATACCATGCCTCGAGCGCCTGCTTTTGCTCGGCATCGAGCGGGAAGCGCACTGCCCAGGCAAGCGCTTCGGCTTCAATGTCGGCGGCGGTGTCGGGACGCGATGTCACGATCGGCTCTTTCCAAGGAATAACGAGATTCGCCGGTGAGGCGGGCGAGGACCAGCTTGAGGCCGCGCGACGCTTCGTTCTCGACAACGTTGAGCGACACGCCCAGCCGCCGCGCTATCTCTCTTTGCGACAATTGATCGATCTTCCGCAGCTCAACGATCTGGCGCATTCGTGGCGGCAGTTCGGCGATCAGTCGACGGATGCGCGCCAGCTCCTCGCGTCCGGCAACGATGCGGTCGGGAGGCGGCGCGTCGCTCGCCAAATCGTAACGATCGACTTCCGCCACGCTATCAATTCGCACGATTCGGGAGCGGCGCAGCTCCTGCAGAACGATGTTGCGCGCCATCGTGAACAGGTAGGTGCGAGGACTCGCGATCGTCCGGAAGTCGGCGACCTCGCTCAACCGGCAATAGCATTCCTGGATGATATCTTCGACGTCGTTCGGGCTTGCTATGCGAAGCAGCCAAGCACGAAGCGCGGACTCGTGCGGCAGAATTTCGCGTCCAATCCACGCTGAAAGGCCTTCCCCGTTCGTGTGTCCACCTCCCCGTTGACAGTATGATGCTTGGGGAAGCGACTTCCGTCCAGTGACGACGGCAAGCAAGGGGACAGGCGGTGCGCCATCGGGTCGCCAAGCCGCGGCGCAGCGCCTGCACGGGTCGCTCTGGTCGCTACCGATCTGCGCGTCCGAAGTTGCAAGCGCGGCCCGCGCGTCAGCGAGGTGCGCTCGAGCAGGTGAGCCTACGCCTGGTTTCAAGAAACCGCTCGGTGCTCGGGATGGTCGCCTTTCTCGGCGGATGCGGTCGAGCAGCTCCCGCCGCACTAACGACATCCGCCCAAAGTTCGGATTCCGACGATCGCGCGCATGTATTCCGATCTGATGCCGCGCAGCGTTCCTCAGCGCGTTTCAAATTTCGGCGCGTTGACCCAGCATCGGGCAATTCAAGCGTGTACGTGTCGGGATGAGGGCACATTTCCGTCAACCGGTCAGCTTTTCGACGACTGGCTCGGGCGTGCCGCGCCAAGTCATGCGATATACGTCCCCCTGCGCCACGGATTGTACTGCATGCGGAAAAAGCGCGGCGATACAAACTCCCCCCATGTGCCGGACCGAGGGATAGATGATCCCGTTGAATCCGCGTGCACGCGCCGCATTGGCCAGCGCATTGCCGGCCGGATAGCCCACATTTTTGTCCGGTTGCAGGCAAACGTGATCTGGATGCGGGCGCAGGTCGACAAACTCGCCCGCGAAGCTCGCGTGTAGTTCGGCATAATCGACCGTTGCTTCAAAAACACCCGCCTGCGCCAATGCCTCCGTCAGGTGATAGCGCACTTCGGCGAGGCAGGTCTCCACGTCGAGAGCGGCGTACCAGACGCCGCGCTCGGACCCATTGAAACGGTTCACCTCGCGCGGCTTTGCATAAGCGAATGAGGCATTGATGAATGCTGCGTGCGGAACGCCGTAAACCAGCTCATAGGCGTGGACGTGAGCCGTTCCGCGATTTTGTGCCAGCAGTCGATTGCTGGTCGCGCCTTCGATTTCGGCAAGCGCGGCGAGATCGTCGACGTCGACTAGACGTTCCAGCACGGGTGGGCGCAATCGCGCGCTAGCGACGAGCCGCGTGGTCCTGGCAAGGGCATCGCGCGTAATAGTGAGCCCCTCCAGCATCTCCTAGAGGCCGCCTCGCACAGCATCGATGTAGCGACGAGTCTCGAGCATCACCGGAATCCCGCCCTCGATCATCGCCTGAACCGGCGTAGCGCGCTGGAAGATCGGTCCGCGATTGGGAAGCTTGGGCCAACGATCGGCCATCTCGTCCGCGAACAGCAGATGAAGCCCCTTGTAGACACCGATTGCCGCTGACGCTCTGGTCAGCTGATCCTGCGACAAGGGCTGATCCCAAGTGCCACGCTTGATCCGATCCCAAGTGCTGTCGCTCACGCCGAGCAGCGCGGCGGCGTCGGCGTTGGAGAGCCCCCATTGCGTGGTCAACGCCCGAAACGCCTTGAGCGCGACTCCGGATAGCCGGCTGCGATCCTCGCTTTTCGAGAAGGTCTGGACCTCCATTGGAGTAAGCGGAGCCTGCGCTCCCGGCTTGATGATGTCCGCCACGGTCGCCTCCTGATCGTTCGTAATATACGCACCACATGACGAAGCTACAACCGTCATTTGGTGCGTCTTCGGCGACACGAGTCTGGATTCTCTGTCGGGTTCATTGCAAATCGGTGCGGCAACGGATGCCTGACAGCGCAAGCGTTTTGCCCTTCGGGCGCACGTCGTTTTCGGCCGTCAACGAAGGACAGTTTAACCGGATTGGGTTTGAACGGGATAATTGCCTTGCATCCGAATCTTTGGCGGACCGCGGCCAAAATTTACCAAAAACAGTATGTTGCTGATTGCTATGCAAGACGCTTGAGCAATATCAATTATTCGGTATACGATATACCTCCGAGGTCGACAGGTCGCGAGGAGAGCTCAATGCGCACAAGCATTTTCGGGCTGGCGGTAATGCTGGCGAGTCAGTTCATGCCATCCGGCGCCCTGGCGCAGCGGCATGAGCACAAGGGCGAAGGCGCGAGGTTCGGCTTCCGCTTCCTCGGACCCGTAGTCGGTAACCGCGTCGCCTCCTTCGCTGCGGCCCCCGGCGACCATCTCGTCTATTACGCCGGTGCTTCCTCGGGCGGCATCTTCAAATCGGAAGACGGCGGCAAGAGGTGGGACCCGATCTTCGACAAGCAGGACGTGGCGGCAATTGGGGCGCTCGCTGTCGCGCCGTCCAACCCGAAAATCGTCTATGCCGGCACCGGCGAAGCATGGGCGATCCGCGACATCGACGTGATCGGTAATGGCATGTACCGCTCCGACGACGCCGGCAAGACATGGCGCCACATCGGCCTCGACGAGACCGGTCGCATCGGCCGCATCCTGGTCGACCCCGCCAATCCCGACAGCGTCTGGGCCTGCGCGCTCGGACGCCTTCCCGCACCACAACAGGCGCGCGGCGTTTTCCACAGCTCCGACGGCGGCAAGACCTGGACGCAGCAATTGTTCGTCGATGCGAACACCGGCTGCTCGGGCCTGTCGATGGACGCGCACGACCCGAAGACAATCTTCGCCGGCACCTGGCAGGTGAAGATGAACACCTGGGGCGAATTTAGCGGCGGCCCCGGCAGCGGCGTCTACGTCACGCACGACGGCGGCGCGCACTGGAACCGCGTCACCGGCCATGGTCTCCCCATGACGCCAGTCGGCAAGGTCGACGTCGCGGTCGCGCCCAGCAATTCAAACCGTGTCTACGCGCTCATCCAGACCAACGGCCTTGGATCGCTATGGCGGTCCGACGACGGCGGGCAAAACTGGAAGACGGTATCATGGGACCGCAAGCTCACCGGCCGCGCCGGCTATTATATCCACCTGGTGGTCTCGCCGGTCGACCAGGACCGGGTGATCGTCGCCGACAGCTCGGTCAGCGAGTCAACCGATGGCGGGAAAAGCTTCGCGATCAAGCCCTGGGGCGGCGACTCGCACGATATCTGGTGGGACCCCAGGGACGCGAAGCACTTCGTCATCACCGATGACGGCGGCATCAACGTCACCGTCAACGGCGGCAAGAGCACCGATCATATCAGCTTCCCGATCGGCCAAATGTACCACGTCGCGGTCGACGACCAGGTTCCGTACAAAATCTATACCAACATGCAGGACAACGGCACGATGCGGGGGCCGAGCCTGCCGATCGGCGGATATCCGTCCGACAGGGGTTGGGACCATCGCATGGGCGGCTGCGAGAGCGGCTTTACGCTGCCCGCGCCGGGCGACCCCGATACCGTCTGGGCGTCCTGCTATGGCAACGAGGTGACGGTTTGGGATGCGCGCACCGACCGTGCCAGGTCGGTAAGCCCTTGGCTGCACACATTGGACGCCGAGCCGGACAAGGTGCCCTATCGCTGCCATTGGACGCCGCCGCTGGCGATCGATCCGTTCGATCCCAAGACCGTCTATTACGGCTGCCAGGTGGTGTTCAAAACGAGCGATGCCGGCCAGAGCTGGAAAGCTTCCAGCCCGGACCTGTCGCACCGCGACCCTGAATATATCCATTCGTCAGGCGGCATCGTCGCCGACAATCTCGGCCAGTTTGCGCCCGAGGTGGTATTCGCGATCGCGCCCTCGAAGGCCAGGCGAGGCCTGGTCTGGGCCGGCACCGATGACGGCAAGATCTGGTACACCCCCGACGGCGGGAGCAAGTGGATCGACGTCACCGCGGGCCTCGAGAGCGCAGGCATTCCCGAGCTCGCGACGGTGACCAGCATCCAGCCGTCGGCCTTCGATCCGGCGACCGCTTACGCCAGTTTCGATTCCCATCTCTACAACGACGACGGCCGGCCCTACATCGTCAAGACAACCGATTACGGGAAGAGCTGGACATTGATCAGCGGCGATCTCCCCAAGGCTTCGCCGCTCGACTATGTCCGCAACGTCTCAGAGGACCCCAATGCGCGCGGCCTGCTGTTTGCAGGCACCGGCCATGCCTTCTTCTACTCGCTCGATGACGGTGGGCACTGGACTCATCTCAATACCGGCCTGCCACCATCGCCGGTCACATGGACAGTCACGCAAAAGCGCTTTCACGACCTCGTGATCTCCACTTACGGCCGCGGCATCTACATCCTCGACGACATCACGCCGCTCGAGGAAATGGCAAGGCATGGCCGGCCCACCGCCGCGACCTTCTTCAAGCCACGCGACACCTACCTGCTGCGTGGCGAGAAGGCCTATCTCGACACCTGGCTGCCCGAGGGGACGAGCGGCAACGCCACCGTCGCGATCAGTACCGCCGACGGCAAGCTAGTCCGCACGCTTCACGCCAACGTGAAGGGCGGCATGAACCGGATCGACTGGGACCTGCGGTACGATCCGCTTGTCACCATCCGGCTGCGCACCATTCCGCCGGAAAACCCGCGCATCTGGGACGACAGCCGCTTCAAGGGCAAGGACTGGCGCCCGATCACCCACTGGGGAATGCCGAGCTTCCAGGCAGGCCCGATCGTCGTTCCCGGCGAATACAAGGTCACGCTGACGGTGGGCGGCAAGAGCTTCGTCCAGCCGCTGACGATCCTGCCCGACCCCAGTGCGCCCGGCTCTGTAGCTGACCTCCAGGAGACGCTCGACCTCGAGCTGCGTATCCGTGACGATGTCGACCACATCTCGGCGATGGTCAACCTGGTCGAGCACCAGCGCCACCAGCTCGAGAAGCTGCGCGCCGCCGGCGATGGCGGCCTCGCGCCGAGGCAAATCGACGCGATCGATGCCAAGCTGCAATCGGTCGAATATCGCCTGTTCCAGAAGTCGCTCGCCGCCAGCGACGACAAATATTACGTCTCGGCCTGGAAGATCTATTATAACCTTCTGTGGCTTAACGGCGAAATCGGCTCGGGCGCCGGCGATGTCGCCGGCGGCGAGGGCTATGGCCCCACCGACACCACCCCGCCGCTGCTCGACGGCCTCGAGCGAAAGCTGGCGGACGTGACCCGCGACTACGATGCGGTGATGGCGAGCGACGTGCCGGCGTTCAACCGGCTGCTCGCCGCCAAGGGGCAAAAACCGCTGATGACGGTGCTCCCCGCCGACGACCTCCAGGCTCCCGACCCCGAGCTCAGCGAGAGCTTCGACTACGCCGAACCGGCCGACGACTGACCCGCATTTCCGTCGTCCCCGCGCAGGCGCGGGGACGACGGATGATGGATGATGGAGAGTTCCAGATGTCCACGTTTCCAAAACTGGCGCTGATCGCGGCCCCGGCATTTGCCGCCCTGCCCGCCGCAGCGCTCGCGCAGGACCATGGCGCCGCGTCCGCGGCAGCTTTGGGGTCCTACGACATCCTCGTCGTCGGCGAGCCGGTCGAGGACGCGCCGGCCAAGCTCGACCACGTCATGGCCGAAGTCGACGGCCCCAAGATCACCGTTACCAAGAAGACCACGGTCACCAAGCTCAACCTGCAGCCGACCGTGATCGGCGACAACCAGAAGCAGCTGTTCGCGCGCTCACCAGGCCTGCTCGTCACCGACCAGCAGACACCGACCCAGTACAATCTTAGCTATCGCGGCCTCGGCAACCCGCAGGAATCCGAGTTCGTCCTGGCGATGCAGGACGGCATCCCGATCTCGACAGACTGGATCGGTTTTCCGACGCTCTATTACGAGCCGCTGCCGCAGGAGGTCTCCAAGATCGAGCTAATCCGCGGCGGCTCGAGCCTGCTCTACGGCCCCAATCCGGCGCCGGTAATCAATTTCGTCTTGAAGCGTCCGCGCGCCGGCGAGCCGATCGGCGCCTATAGCGAGAACACCGTCGGCACCGACTCGCTCTTTTCCAGCTACAACGCGATCGAGGGCAGTGCCGGAAACATCGAGTTCCGCGCGAGCTACGGCCATGTCCATGACGGCGGCCAGCGCCATAACGATGCCTCTGACCTCGACCAGGCACGCCTCTACCTCGCCTACCGGCCGAGCGACAAGTCGCTATGGTATGCCGATTTCCACTATCACAACGTCAACGCGGGCGATCCCGGCCGGATCAGCTACCCGCAATTCCTTGCCGATCCCGATTACGCGCCGACCCCGTATAACCACGACTGGATCCGGCGCACCTCGATCATGCTCGGCAACGAGCTCGATTTGGGCGGCGGCTGGAACTTGCAGGCCAAGGGCTGGGCGGCGTGGCAGACGATCCACACGCGCGCGGCGGCAAGCCAGCTCCCCGGCGCCCCGCCACCCGCCACGACCACCATCCAGGACGAGCGCTTTCACAGCGAGGGGCTGGACGTTCGCGCGGTCAAACGCTGGGGACGCGGCAATGCGCTGACGATCGGCACCGTCGTCTACCATGACGACGCGCCGTTTTGGCAATGGACCAACACCGACCTTGCCGCCGCGCGCGACGTCAACGACGGGACGCCCCGGCTCGACCAGGCACGCACGAGCGACTACCAGGCAGTGTTCGTCGAGAACGTCTTTCGCCTGCCACATCGCTGGCATGTCGTGCCGTCGTTCCGTCTCGAGCACGAGGTAATCGACATCGATGAAAGCGTGCGCCCACCGTTCCTCACGCGGCCATTGATCGACGAACACGCATCGCGCGTCGTCCCGCTGTTCGGCCTCGGCCTGGGCTTCGATTTTGGCCACCAGAACGAGACCTATTTCAACGTCTCGCAAGGCTATCGCCCGCTGCGCTTCTTTGACGTCGCCTCGCCCTTCTCGAACGTCGGTCCCGGCCATGTCGCCGACCCGCAAAAATCGCTGTCGTGGGAGGTCGGCGTCCACGGCACGCCGGTGACCGGGCTATTCTACGACGTCAGCCTGTTCTGGATCGATTTTAGAAACCGCATCGAGACGGTCACGCTCAACAACACCGATCTTGTCAACGTCAACAGCGGCGACACGCGCCACCGCGGGTTCGAAGGGCAGCTCTCCTACGATTTTCTCGCGCGTCGCGGCGGCGACGTCCATCTCGTCGCGTTCGGCAATCTCAGCCTGCTCGACGCGACCTTCACCAAGAGCCGCACGCCCGGCCAGGTTGGCAAGGTCCCCGCCTATGCGCCGGGGCTCATCGCCAAGTACGGCATTACGCTGCGCAAGGACCGCCAGTTCGACATGAGCTTCACCGGCGTCAGCGTCAGCTCGCAATATTGGCAGGATTCGAACGCCGGCGCCGGATCGGGCTACAGCTACATCCCCGCGCGCATCCCGGCCTATGGCGTGTTCGACCTTGCCGCCGACATCTATCTCAGCC
>Ga0164242_10004124_pt1 | contig 16371 bp, 14 predicted proteins | sample OricomgcompostMG_FD_108783 | JGI IMG/M metagenome (GOLD analysis project Ga0164242, IMG submission 108783) | Miracle-Growth compost microbial communities from Emeryville, California, USA - Original compost - Miracle growth compost (MG) ...
AGCGCGTTCGGGCCCACCAGCACGCAGGTCGCTCCAACCGTTGCGAGCCGCTGGCCTGTCTCGATGACGAGCTCGACGTCGAGACGGTCCTCGTGCAGGGTGCCGACGTACACCGCCGTGCCGTCCGGCGCGAGATCGGCCGGGCGCGAGGCCGGCCGACGGTACCGCGCAACGTCAACGGCATTCGGAATGAGGCGAATGTCGGGACGGATGCCGCGGCGCGACGCTTCGAGTCCGATCGAGCAGGCAACGACCGCCGCGCATCGGCTCATCAGCACACGCTCGTTCGCGACGATGCGATCATGCTCGCGCGTTGGGCGGTCGGCCTCAAGCCAGTCATCCGTCATGTCGTACAGGGCGGGTGTCTCGCTGCGGGCGACGAGCATCGCCCAGCTCGGGTCGTTGACCCAGAGGGCGTCAGGGGTGACGTTCGCCTTCCGCAGCGCGCGCCGCAACGTGGAGCGCAACAGAGTGTCGGCCAGCGGCCCGGCCGTACGGGGCAGCCACTTCGTCGGCTGGAAGGCGATCAGGCGCCCGTCGTAGCCGCCCACGGTGCGCACGCCGCTGCCACGGCGGGCGCCACGGCCCGAGCGCAGTTCGTAGAGCACGTCGCGGGGCGGTTCGACGAACAGCACCCGCAAGTCGGCGTCGCGTCGCAGCATCCCGTCGATCAGGTACTGATTGCGGCGCCAGACCGCATCCCACGGCTCGAGCGAGAAGATGACGAGGTCGGTCATCGGGCGAGCACCCTTCGGTAGACGTCCATGGTCTGCCGCGCCCATCGCTCCACGCTGAAGTCGCGCTGTTGCAGCACGCGCAGTTCTTCGCCGTACGCACGACGGGCCGATTCGTCGTCGATCAGCGCGGTCAGGCGGTCGGCGGCGCCCTGCACGTCGCCAGGCGCGAAGAGCGCAGCGTGCTCGGCGGCACCGACCGTCTCGAGGTGCCCTCCCCCGGCCGCAGCGATCACGGGCAGACCGTGTGCCATCGCTTCGGCCACGGAGAGGCCGTACGGTTCGTCCGGCGCACTGGCGAAGAAGAGGCCGGCGTCGCGCATGAGCTCTTCGACATCGTCACGATAGCCGAGCAGCTCGACGCTGCCCCGAACACCGAGGTCGGTCGCGAGCTGCTCGAGACCCGTGCGAAGCGCACCGTGTCCTGCGAGGCGCAACCGCCATCCTCGCGCCGGGCCGGCGCTGGCCGCCCACGCGCGCAGGGCCAGCGCGGTGTCTTTCTCGGCTTCCAGTCGCTGCGCGAGCAGCACGAAGGGTTGGCGTGCCGACGATGTCGTCGTGGCGTCGGGCACTCCGGTGAGGATGACGTCGCTGGAAACACCGATGTGCTCCGCCACGAAGTCGGAGATGGCGATGTCGGCGGCGAACCGTCGACGGGCCGCACGGAACACCATGCGTACGGCCGGCGAGCCTCCGCGCGGTGCGGCGAAGTGCCGCGTGCTCACGAGCTTCGAGCGGCGCGCACCGAGCAGCCCGACGAGATCGCCCTCGCTCATGTGTGTGTTCACGATGTCGGGCGCTGCGATCGTCCGAAGCTGCGCCAGCGCAGAGCGCACCGAGTCGGCCGGCATGAAACGTGCCCTGGCGCCCAGCGCCTGGCGCATGGGCTCTTCGGCACCGCCGATGACCGTCACGTCGGCACCCAGCTCTGCGAGAGCGGGCGCGAGAACGCTGACGTAGCGTTCCACCCCCGCGAACGCGGCGGAGCACATCACGTGAACGATATGGATGACTCTCTCCTCTCAGGCGTTCCGTGGGGTCACGGGCTGGGGCATGATGCGCCGCCGTCGGTGGCGCGGCTCTTTCGCGGCGAACGCGACCTCGGCGCCGTGCGCTCGGTCGCGTTCGAGAGTGCCGTAACAGATGCCCGCGATGATCCAGAGCAGGGACGCCTGCCCGGCGACCCAGTACAGATCGAACTGCGCCTGCACGAACCTCGTCACGATGATGGCCGCGCCGACCGTGCCGTAGACCGGGTTGATGCGCCACATCGCCCACGCGGCGACCACGAACATCACAAGGAAGCCGACGACCCCGACCACCCCGTAGGTACTCAGCACCTCGAGCTCGGCGTTCGGCGGCTGAAAGGCCTCGCCGAACTGCCCCGTGTACCACCAGCGCTGCCCGACCCCGAAGGCCGGCGAGGTCAGCCAGATCTGGATCGTGTCGGCGTACCAGCTGAGGCGCTGGTAACTGGAGTTGAACTCGTTCCCCGAGTCCAGCTGGTCGCTGACCATCGTGAGCACCACGAAGAGGACGGGTGCAGCGGCGAACCACACGATCTTCGGGGAGCGTCCCGTCTCGGGCCGGCGCCGCAGGCTCACGATGAAGATTCCGGCGATGGCTCCCACCATCGCCTGTCGAGATTGGGCGGCGATGATCCCTGCGCTGCAGAGCAGGATCGAGCCCCACATCATCCAGGGCGGCAGGCGCAACCAGGTCGGGCGGGCGTATACCAGCACGATGGCGAACCCCAGCATGGCGCCGATGGTGTTCTTGTTGAGGTCGGGGAGGAACACCGGCTGTCCATCGCCCTGGGCGACGTACAGCAGCCCGACGACCGACGCCCATACGGCGATAACGAGGCACGCGAGAACGTAGAGCCGGGCGGTGAGCCCAGCACGGCCGGTGCGACCGATCGCGAAGCCGACGACGAGGCTGCCGAGCACGAGCGCGACCTCGTGGAACCATTCGATGACGTTGGACGAGAACGGGTTCAAGATCACAGACGGCAGACTGCAGGCCAGATAGAAGGTGCCTGCCCACAACAGGCTCTGCATGGTTCGCAGCCCGGTCGGCCGGATCATGACGAGCGTCACCACAGCGGCCAGCGCCAACACGAGGTCCGCGACGCTCAACAGCCCGCCCACACGTGCCTGCAGAACGGTGGCCGGCAGGGCGACGACGGCCACGAGCGGAGGATCGACCAGGGCCAACGCGACGCAGACGACGGCGAGCGCGATGAGGAAAGCGACGTCACCCAGCGTCGCACTCAGAATCCCCATGGCGACGCCGGTGACCGCGAGTACCGCGATGACGGTGCCCTGCTCAACCGGGAGTCGCCGCCGACTCCACGGCGTTCCCCACACGTGGATCAGCTTACGAGATGTTCGAAACGAAAGGACAGGCTGCGGCCGCTCAGCCCCGTGCAAGCTGGGCGAGGGATGTGGATGCTGCGGCCCAGGAGAAGTCCTTTGCCCTCGCCACGGATGCTTCTCTCGCGACAGCCAGCGCATCCGCCGAAGACGCAAGCGCTATGAAGTATTCCGCCATCATGGCGGGATCCCCTCCCGGGGCGATCATTCCGGCTTCGCCGACCGCCTCCATCATCCCCGGAGAGTCCGACGTGATGACCACGGTGCCGCATGCCATCGCCTCCAATGCGGACAGGGGCAATCCTTCCGCCCACTGCGACGGAAGACACGCCACGTCTGCACGACGAAGATGAGATGCCAGTTCTGCCTTGGGGATGAACGGCAAGAACTCCACGGGCGATGCGAGCTGGTCGGCGCGTGCGCGCAGTTGCTTCTCAAATGGCGTGAGCGCGCCGGCACCGTTGCCGTAAGAATCGGATCCGATGATCTGTGCATGGATCGGACGCGGAATTGCGGACTCTGCGAGCGCCAGTGCCTCAAGAACAAGATGCACTCCTTTGTCGGCGGTGGGCCGCCCCGCGAAGACGATGCGGAACTGCTCGCCCGGCTCCGCTTCGCCCGGGAAGAATTCCGCCCCCACCCCGTTGTGGACTGTCAGCATGCGCGCGTCGGAGTGCGACCCGAGTCGTTCTTCGACGTCATGCCTGAGGTGGTCGGCGCAGAACGCCACCGCATCAGCATTCGACAGGAGCCGCGTCAGCTCACGCTTTCCATAAGAACGGGAGAGCGGGTTGTGCACGTAGAGAACGATCTTGCTCCGTTGACGCACTCGTGACCATCGGGGCAATGTCGCCGATGCGTAGTGGCCTTCGTAGAGCAGCACGATGTCTGCCGAGAGGTCGGTCGCGGCGGTCACGGCCGGGTCGTAGAGTCGACCGTAGTGGGGCCGTGGAAATCCGATTCGACCGGCGACGACGTCGGTGGCCAGCTCGCGGCGCGAGAACCATTCGCGGGGGCAGTTCGCGGTGTAGTCGACGAAAACAGCCTCGGCTCCATCCAACGAGACGTCGCGGTCGTGGCTGAGTATCGCTGAGCTCTCGATGCCCGCCTCCGCGCCAGCATCAATGAGACTCTGAGCGACCGCCATCAAGGTCGACCCCTGCGTCGACAGCGCCATGGGTACGTGTGTGATGCTGGTCAACGCTCCCCCGATCGTCCAGTCCCCAGAATCGCCCGCACATGTCACATTCAACCAGCGAACTCGACGCGAAGGCCCTCGACCTGCGTGCCCCATAGTGTGCGCTCAGATGATTCGCCACGACCCGACAATTCGGTGCGCGTGTTGGTGAACAAGAGTACATTCCTCGCCGCCGTTTGTGCTCCGTTCGATTCCGGTGCCTCTCGCGCTCTGCCACGCTCGCTATCGCTGATAGCATCTGAAGGATCCGACTGGGGAGTTCGGATCTTGTCGCGGGGAACGGAAGATCCATGGGCAGCGAGTCGTCTGCGTCAGGTGGGGCGATTGAACCGCGCGTCGCGGTGGTCATCGCCACCTACAACCGTCCGCAGCATCTGTCAACGTGCCTTGAGCACCTTGACCGTCAAACCCTCTCCCCGACGAAGATCATCGTCGTCGACTCTTCGCCGGGGTCCGACTCCGCAGAGGTTGTCCGCACGCATTCCTCAGCTCTTTACATTCGGAACCCTCTGGGCCGAGGGCATACGGCGACGTCCCGCCAGATGGGTGTCGCCCTCGCGGGGGACACGGAGATCGTCGCATTTCTCGATGATGACGCCTTTGCCGACCCGGAATGGTTGTCGGAACTCGTTGTTCCTTACCGTGATCCGTCGACCGGCGGCGTCGGTGGGAGAGCGTCCAACGATGTGCCCGGCGAAGAGTTCGTCGGGCTCGACGACATCGGGAGGTTCCGCGCCGACGGGACGATGTCGGGGAATTTCGCCGCGTTACCTGATGCAGACGTCGTCGACGTCGACCACATGCTGGGGGCAAACTCATCGTTTCGGATGTCCGCTCTCGCGGAGATCGGCGGAATCGAGGACTACTACCCCGGTACGTGCTTCCGTGAAGAATCCGAACCCGCACTGCGTCTGCGGCTCTCCGGTTATCGAATCGTCTACGCACCGCGCGCGCACGTTCGACACGTCGCCGGAACGTATGCACGCGGACGCCGATTCGACCTTCGCTATCTCTACTACGGCCAGCGAAATCACTTCGTGTTGTTGGGGCGGCTCTTCGGGCCGAGAGACCGCCGTTTCCGTGCCTATATCGCTACCGCACGTCGGACCGTTCGGGGCCATCTGGCCTATGCGGCGCGTTCTCTCACTCGAGGCCAGCTTCTGGGTGCCGAGTCAGCGCTGAGCGGTGTCGGGCGCGGGGTACTCAACGCCGGGGCGACATGTCTCGGGATGGTCGTTGGGCTGTGGCTCGTGCGCTCAGGGCGGGTACCTCGTGCAACAATCGCGCCCCGCACGGCTGAACCATCAGGCACTGTGAACAACGGCCATCGTCCGTGAAGCAAAGCGGCACCCGAGGCACACTGCACATGATCGATCCCGACGAGAGACAGCCGAGTTCCCTGGGCCCAAACGGGGCCGATGGGCGGGCCGCATCCGAACGCAGGCTGTCTCGTGCGCAGTTGCAGCAGCGTGCCATCAAAGGCGCCTACTGGACTCTGCTCCACACGGTTATTTCGATCCCGCTCGCGTTCGGGGTCAACATTCTCATCGCACGTGTGCTGGGTCCCACCGACTACGGACGCCTCGCATATCTGACGACCGTCATAACTATCACCATGAGTGTCATCACCTCCGGCATCTCAACGGGTGTCGTCCAATTCGGAGCTAAAGCTCACGCGCGCGGCGATGAGCACACGGTGAAGGAACTGCTCTCGACATCTCAAGCGATCCACATGGTCACGATTGCTCCGATCGCGACACTCGTCGTTTTGAGTATCGCCGATGTCGGCCCGACGATGCTGACGCTTGCCATCGTCTTCGGTGTCATCATCCCCGCTGTGCTGGGCAGCATCACATACTGCCTGGGCATCGAGAACAAGACTGCGCAGGGCGCTCAGAACGCCATGCTCGTGAACCTGTTGACACAGGGCGCCGTGATTCTGGCCGTCGTGTTCGTCCAGACCGCCGATTCAGTCTGGGTCGCCCGGCTGGTCACCGGGGGGGTGGGAGTAGCCCTCGCGCTGTTCTACGTCGCACCGGCCTATCGGAAGGCTGTCATCCGGCCTCGCTTCCATCGCATGCCGCCCGGATTCTGGCGATTCGCGATCCCCGCAGGCGCCGCGGGGGCGTTGTCGGCGATGATCTCCTCACGAATGGAGGTCGTTGTTCTCACATGGATGTCGGCAGGCGATGTCGTCGGCATCTTCGCGCTTGCATTCGGCGTGGCCGGCCACCTCTTCGGGCCCGCACAGGCTCTCGTCGGCCCTCTGATCCCCGCGATCTCGGGTCTCCATGAGGTCGACCGTGGTTCGGTACAGACGGCACTTCTCCGCACACTTCGTGCATCGTCGACGGTGCTCGCACTGCTGCTTGCCGCTGCCGTGCCCCTGTTCGCGTTTCTAATTCCGGTCCTGTACGGCGAGGCTTTCGCATCCGCCTCGCCGGTGCTCCTGGTGCTGGGCGTCAGCGGCGGACTAGCGGTCATTGTGAGTCCGTTGAAGGCGTTCATGATGGCACGGCTATCGGGGCGCACACTGCTGCTCGTCAACGTGGCCGCCGTCATCGTCGACTTAGCCCTGATGCTTGTACTGGTACCCTTCCTCGGCCTGTGGGGTGCGGTGATAGGAAATGTGGCGGCAAGCCTCACCCAGATCATCATCGTGATGATCACCGAGGCGCGAGCGCTCAAGGTGCGCAACTCTAACATGCTGCACAGCATCCTGCCATACGCCGTTGGCACCGTAGCCTGCGCGCTTGCATGGTTTGGGACCGGAGCGCTCCGTCTTTCAGCAGTGCCATCCGCCGCAGTCGCCGCGTCCGCCGGGATTGTGATCGTCATCCTGCTAATCCGGCTCTTGCGAGTGGGGTTGACACTTGCGGATGTCGGCGCCGTAGTGTCCGCACTCCCCTCATGGAGCCGGAGGACTGCACAGATCGTGCTGCGCCTGTGCTCCTCACCCCGGGCTCGTGACTGACGACACTGAGATTGCGTGCTAAACCGATAAGATCAATGCAATATTTCAGTGCGCGCAAGGGGGAGCCATGAGACTTCGGACCGAGTCATTGACCTGGCAGGAAATCGACGGCGAGCTCGTGATCCTCGATCTCTCAGGGTCGGCATATCTCACGACCAACGGCTCGGGCGCTTTCCTCGCCAAGCTCTTGACCGTTGATCGCGAGGAGGATGAGCTGGCAGCAGCGCTTGCCACTGAGTATGAGTTGTCGGCCGCGAACGCCACGGCCGACACGCGCGCGTTCATTGACCAGCTCAAGGAGAAGAAGCTGCTCGTGACGGACTGAGACCGCTTTGAGCACGATGCGCTCCGGCTGTTGATCCAACCTCATACGAACGCACAAGCGATACTCTCGATGCTCGCATGGCGTAGTTCGTCGATACGCGCAAGCGTGACGTTGAGGAGTTCGTCACTTCGAAGGTAGTCAGCGATACGGTGCGCCTCGTCCGACGCACGATGGCCCAGACCCGCCGTCTTGACAATGAGACCCAACGCATCGATCTGGGAATAGAGGTCGACTCGCTTGTCGCGTCTGCTGTGGGGCGTTCCCGCATTGACGTCCCACGAAGACCCGCCATCATCGACGAGACACACGGCCGGAATACCCTGCGCCCAAGCCGTAACCGCCAGGTGGTATGTGTCAGTGAGAATGAGCCGGCACCCAGCAACAGCACGGAGCAGCTGCTCAATCGAGGCTTCCGCTCCGCCCGGCAGCGCATCCTTCCGCAGAGCACCCACCATGGTTCTGACTCGCTCGAACCTGGACAGTACTCGCTGTTCTCGCTCGAGTTCGGGCCATACCATCCGAAACGAACGGCGACTCTGAAGGGGCCAGAAGGCAGGTTCATCACCCCACGGAAGCCACTTGGCATCGGCACTCAACGTACGTTGAAGAGCTCGCCCGAAGAGGGCGACCTCGTTTGGGCGAACGTTCGAACGCCCAACGAACACTCCGATTGCACCATCAGCGGGGGCCACACCGCCCTCGTGGAGCAGGAACGCCGTATCCAGACACTCGGTAGTGCCCTGCCGTGACCCGCGAAACGACCTCGCGACGTGCGCAGAGTAGGGATCTCTCATCCACACGCCCTTCGCGCTGGACAAGAATCGCGAGAGGTCCTTCCCGTAACCGGAGGCATAATCGGATGCCGTGTTCATGCACAACGTGCTGCCCACCGTCAGGACCCGGTCGAAAACCTCGTCGTCGACGCCCCGCAGCAACAGCGTCTGTGCCACGAGCTCCTTCGCCTGCGCCTGGGTACAGGCTCCGATGCGACGCGACAAGACATCCGCAGTATGCGACTGATACACCGCCATGTGAAGGAAGTCACCCCAATAGACAATGTGGTCCGCATCGAGAACCTGGTCCAGACGCCCACGCGCCGAGCGATATATCAACTCGGTGTCGGAGTCATAAAACTCCTCTTCATTGCTGAGTTCCGCTCCCGCGCGATGGTCCGTCCACTCTCCGACATCCCAGAGTCGCCAGTAGGTGACATCCGCTGATTCGCTGGTTCCGAGCACGCGCGCAACAGCACGATCAACAGATGCCATGCCGGGGTTGCGTCCGTTCGGCGGAGCACAGACCACATTGACTCGCTTGGCACGAGGCCCCATCGAACACCACTTTCCCCAGTCATGGATGCTCACCACGTCGCCTGCGGCGCGGGTGATGGCGACTCCCCAGTCGTCGATTCAGCCAGGATACGCGGGGCGGTGCGTGCCCCACAACGGTCCGGAGTGGAATCCCGTCGATATTACGGACTCCGACGAGGGACTCGCGCTCACGGGTCCTCAACGGGAAGTTGACCGATCGCATCATGTGCAGTCCGCTAACGTGGATCGCAACGGGATCTGGGGAGCAATGAGCAACAGGCTAACGTTCGCGACGATAGCGAGTAGCGAACCGATGGGTGCGCAGGTCTACCAGGAAGAGACTATCCGCAGGGCCGCAAACAGCCTCAACGAAGCGACACCCTCTGAGTGGGACGTACGCCGCATCGTCGCACGCTCCATGCGTTCGCCCCTCCCAGGCAATCGACGTCTGCCGATCGGGATGCTGCGCGATGCGTCTCCGGCTGTGCGAAAGCGATGGGGCGCTCTGATGTACCCGCGCGGCGTCGTCCATCGAATGGACCTGTCGCTGCCTCCAGCTCCCCGCGAGATCGTCACTGTTCACGACACCGTTGCATGGAGATTCACAGACGAGGGCGAGCCCCCGCGAGCCACCATCGAAGAATTGCGCCGTGCGGCGATCATCGTCTGCGTCTCGCAGCACACCGCTTCGGACCTCGCAGAGCTGACCGGTCGAGCCGACGCACACGTCGTCTATCCCGGCGTCGACCAGCGCTTCTTCGACGCCACGCCATTGTCCGCAGCATCCCGCATACTCCTGCAGCTGCCCGAGCGCTATGTGCTGCATGCCGGTGGAGCGAGCACACGAAAGAACCTGCCCGCATTAGCCGAAGCGTGGAAGAACATCTCTGACGCGCACCCTGACGTCTGGCTCGTGTTGGCCGGCCCGCAGCATCCCCGCCGAGATGAACTCTTCGCCGAACTGCCCCGCACTCTCCGCCTTGGGCGAGTGGACGACCAACTGGTGCCGGGTCTGGTGGCCGGGGCATCCTGCGTCGTCGTCCCCTCACTGTATGAAGGATTCGGACTCCCCGTCGTCGAAGCCATGGCGGCACGAACACCCGTCGTCGCAGCTGACACCAGCTCGCTTCCAGAGGTAGCGGGCGATTCCGCGGTCTTGGTGGAGCCGACCCCCTCGGCGTTGGCCGAAGGCATGGCATTCGTACTGGAGGAACCCAGTGGCATCGCGCAGCGCCTTGACGCCGGAAGGATGCGCGCGCGCAGCTTCAGCTGGGAGGCGAGCACCCGCGAGCTCGCCGAGTTGTGGACTATGTTGGCCTAAGTCAGATCCAACTTTGCGTACTCACGCTCATAGCCATCGACAACAGCGGCCCACGTGAACTCGCGCACACGACGCTTGCCGGCCTCGCCCATCTTTCGGGCACGCCTCGGATCGTTCACGAGCACCGCCAACGCCACAGCGAGGTCGTCGGTCTTCTCGGGGTCGATCAACATGCCGTCATCGCCGTCGGAGATGAACTCACGGAGCCCCCCGCGAGTCGTGGCGATGACCGGCGCGCCAGAACGCCACGCCTCCAATGCCGTGATTCCGAATGCCTCGAACCTGCTGGGCACGACCACAACACGGGCCGAGGCCATCAACTGCCGGACGCTCTCGGCAGACAGACGTCCTGGCAGGTCGAGTCGATCGTCGATACCGAGCTTCCTGCTGAGCCGCTCCAGCTCCGCGAAGCACGGTCCATCTCCGCCGATCACAAGGCGGGTATCACCAGGAAGATCGGCACGTGCGAACGCTTTCATCAGCAGATCGAATCCCTTGACTTCGACCAAGCGCCCGACGGCGACCACAAGTGCACCATCATTGCGCCTCGTCGAGTCCTCGGGGAGCGGCTCCACGCCGTTCGGCACGACGCTACCGGCGGTTGGTGCCAATCCGAACCTGTCGCGAAGATCATCGAGGACGACCTCGGAACACCCCGTCACGGAAGAAGCACGTCCGATCGCCTTGCGCATTGACCACTTGGCGAGCGCTGAAGTTTCAAAGAGCCGATCTTGATCCGCCATGGTCTCGCCATGACTCGACAAAACGAGAGGCGTTCGCATCAGCATTGACAGTGCCCATCCATACGTGCCGTTCGGGCCGAAACAATGCACATGCAGCATTTGAGGCTGGAAGCGTCGGTGGGCTCGGGACCAGGCCAATGCCGCCGACGGGGCGCGCGCGACCCAACTTAGGATGCTCGGGAGAGTGCGGGCAGGCAGCGGGGTCGGCAACTCAACGACCGTTATGCCATCCAGCTCCCTGACAATGTGCTTGCCGTCGCGTTGGACTGTCCACACCTGTACGGAATGGCCCCGCTGCGCGAGTTCCTGTGCCACCGCCTGGACGTGTGTCTCCACACCTCCTGCATACGGGGAATATGAGCTCGTGACGAGCGCGACCCTCATACAGCACTTCCCGTCTGGATTTCGTTGCCTCGTTTGTCACGAAGATATTAATCCACAGTCAATGGAGCCGGGACAACGATAGGACCATGGCCGCACCCGGGCCAGCGATAAGCAGGCACACGGAGCGCATCACACTCCTTCACGCCGTGTGGCTTGCAGTTCGTCTTCGGCCGCACGTCGGGTTCCCGATCTCAGCAGCGCGCTGAGCGAGCGATTGAGCTCCTCGACTAGGGCCAATCGGCCAGCCGCAACGAGAGCAGGATGGTCCAACTCGGGCACGTCCACTCGGGTAAGGTCGTGGCGGCGCCGCCACGATCTTACCCGGATCCTCCAATACGGATTCACGTCAAATGCGCGCGCATCCTCATCTGTCAGCGCGAGGAGCACACGGCCGCCGCGCCTAATCACAGCGGCTATCACGGAACCCGCTGCCAATCGGGGCACGACCCACTGAAGGGCACGCCAGCCCTTCTCGGCGATCCGGTGGTGCGCCATCACAAAGGGATGGAGCGCACGCGGGATCTCACGAACAGCCTTTCGGCGCCGATCGATCGTCCCGGGGCGGTTCTTCAGGAGGGCGCCCTCAACGGTGTCGAGAAGCGGATTAATCGCCACCACGTCCACACGATCGTTGCGCAGCGCGCTCTCAAGCGCGGCGTACGCACCAGAGCACACACCGACTCCGATTACACGCTTTGAACTCCGGGCCATTTCAAGAACCACTCTGTCCGCATCATCGATCCAGTCGGACGCATACAGAAGGTCTTGGGCACCCGATCCCAGGCTCGGGCTGTCACCCACTCCGCTGAAATCAAACCTCACCGAGGATAGACCCAGGTCGGACGCCCAACGACGCGCGAGCGTGACCCAGAGTCGCGCCGGGCCCACATGAGACTCGATCGCCACGTTGAAAAAGATCGCCGTCGTCTCAGTGGACTCGCCAACCGGTTCGCCGACGATGCCGAACAATCCATCGCCGACGCTGACAACACGCTCACGGACGCCTGGGAGAGGAAACATCTCCTGCCGAAGCAAGGCCGAGGCATCCATGAGCTCGCCATTCATCTCGCCGGTGACGTGCTCGATGATCATATCGATCGTATCTTCGGGTACCACTGCATCAAGAGGAGGAACGTCGAGGAGGTCTTCCTGGCCAGGCACAAACGCCACTCGTGCGCCCCCTGCCTCCCACCGGCCCGTTTCCCTCGGTACCGGACGATCATCCCGGCAGAGGACCAGCAACGGGACTCCGTCGGGGAGTTCAGCCATCGCTGGGAGCTGCACCGAGCGGAGCGCGGAGGCTGCCTCTGCACTGAACACATACCCCGGAGTCTCGACCGCTGCGTCGCCGACATCCCGTGAGAGGTTACGCATCGTGCGGTGAAGGAGAGATTGTTCGCGGAGGAAACGGCGACCTGAGATACACGGATCCCAGAGCACGAGCGTCTTCGGCCGCCAACTCGCTTTCGCGGTCGCGAGGGCTGCGATTGTCGCCCCCATGCGCATCCCGACAATGGAGAGGTTTGGCAACCCCAACGACAACCCGTACTCGATGGCTTGCCTGATGCTCTCCGTCCACTCCTCGGCATCTGTTACATCGTCCAGGCAGCCAGCCGAGTCTCCCAGACCGTAATAGTCGAAGCGGAGAACGGCGATCCCTCGAGAAGCAAGTCGCCGCGCCAATTCTCGAAATGTGCGTCGAGTCGATCGTCCTTCCTCCGCAAGGGGCGGGCACAGAACGACCACACCCGACGCGCGACCGTCCGAGGGAAGTGTAAGCCATCCGAACTGTCGCCGATCCTCAGGACCGAACCAAGTCGGGGCCTCAATGAGCCCTTCCGACTCCCACTTCAGCGGGACCTCGTTCTCGTCAGGATCCCTCATGTGCATCCCCCAGTTGCATCTTCACAGACTCCAGCCCGCGTGGGCGGGTCCCCAAGAGTGACTCTACGCAGTCACGGGCGCAGTGCGTCCTTGACCCATTCCGGCCAGCTCTCCGGCGTAACACCATGCCTGCGAAAGAGTGCGAGAGCGATTCGCTCAAGTCCGAATCCGAAGCATGCAGAGTGTGCGACGTTGCCGGTCTCCGTCTTCAGGCCGAACTCCTCCCCGAAATGCGCTTCATGGTAATTGGCAGATGCGATCGCCGTGCGTTGATCCTGCGAGCTGACCGGACATGTGATTTCAAACTTCAGTGCCGTTGCGCGCTGATTCGCGGCGAGCATACGCCCGGCTCTCCCGAAGAACGGGTCGTTCGCCTCCTCAGCGGTCACGTCGAGCCCGAGGTGAGAAAGCGCGGTCAGACCGCGCTTTAGCCAACGATCGCGATGTTCCAACGCCGCACTCGCCTCTCCGATGTACACGAATTCATGCATCCGAAAACTCTGCATCCTCGCGGGATCAATGCTCGGCTCGTGCCTGAAGCAATATCCCTGCACCTCGTATCTCAGGCCGGAGCCAGGTATCTTTCCGGGGACATGCGGATAGAGCGCATGGCAGGCGGCGGAACTCAGAGTGACGTCCGACGGCGTCAATCGGGCAGCCCAGTCCTCGCCGGCGTCCACGGCTTTGAGTAGCTCCGCGTGTTCGGCGTCACCACCCTGAAACACTTCGATGGCTCCGAGCAAGTTCGGGAACGATCGCAGATATCCGGTGTGCTCGAAGTCCGCGCGGGGCAGCAGGGGCGGGAAGTAATACTGTGCACCGCCTTCCCCAGCTGCGGCGCGTGAGGCGTGAGCCTCAATACCTCGCACGACGCGCTCAAATGCTCCCGATCGCTGATACAGCCCGTCCACTCCCGCATCGACGAGCAGTCCGGCGTCGATGAGTGCCGCCCGAAAGACAGACTGCTCCGTCTCCACGAGTTCACGGCTGTGGTCCATCATCTCCCCCTCTGAACCAGCAACAACTCCGCGTTGTTCACGTTGATGCGGTCGTTGTTGATCATCAACTGAGCGCCGACCGCATCGCGAAGAATTCGGCCAAGTGAGAACGGCGACTGATTGGCATAACCAGCCATTCCGCAGATCAGGAACGCCTTATGCACGATCTCTTGAAGAAGATCCGAGGCTGCGACCTTGAGTGAGTTCATCGACGTTGCGTATGCAATGGACGCCCCAAAGTCCGGATCGGTGTCTGCGGTCGCGAACCTGGCCCGTGCGCCGAGGAGCAGGTCGTCTAGCTGCTGGACACCCAACGCCATCTCGGACAGGCGTAGAGCACTCGGCGGTAGCGACCCGGGCGATCTTCGCGCAGCTTGCTGGGCGAACCGCCGCGAGCGCGCGTCGGCTTCCTTCGCCATACCCAGCCAGAGAGATGCCCAGAGAATGTGCGTGACAGGCAACATTGTTTGGCTCGAAAGATCGCCGAACGACGTTGGGAACACATGATCCAGCGGACCCCGCGCGTCGAGCACAAAGCCTGGGCTACATGTTCCCCGGAAGCCGAGCGCATCCCAATCACTCGTCTGCGTAAGGGCGAACTCGTCCTTCTCACAGATGACGAGCACCTGGTCGCTCGGTGCACTGTCGGGGGTGCGTCTCGCTGTCGCGAATACCGCGTCCGCATATGAACCGTAAGAGATCACAGGAACGAGCTTGTGAAGGCTGAACGAGTCGCCGTCTGCGCGCACCGCGCACACACTGCTGCGCACGTCGCCGCGGACCTCGGCCTCGGCGGCAGCCGATGCCAGAAGGAGGTTCTGCGCCGCGACCCGTCCTCGGAACGCAGCCAGGGCTTGAGTCTCTCCGTGCCGCACCAAGCATGCAACTTGTATGGAATGAAGCGCGAGGATCATCGCCGATGACGCACACCAGCGACCGAGCTCGATCAGGACGTCCGAGAGTTCATCGAGTGTGGCACCCAGCCCCCCTTCTTCCACCGAGATAAGAGCGCGGAGGAGGCCCACTTGTCGGAAAGCGTCCACGGACTCTTTCGGAAACCGACCGGTGGCGTCGACATCGTCCGCATTGGGACCGAGGACTCCTTCACCGAGTTCCCTCGCAGCGTCACGGAGACCAGTATCCCGCCCCGCGGTCGTCACATCGACCTCAGACTGATGCCGGGTCGACGAGGTTCCGCAGCGCTTCTGCGATCACCGCGATCGAACGAAAGGTGTCCTTGCGAAGCAGGGCGTCCGGAAACTCGACATCGAACGCATCTTCAAGGCCCAACATCACATTGACGCTCGCATGCGAAGTCAGCCCCAATGTGTACAGGTCCGCATCGACGTCGATCGAACCCACATCGACCGGCAGACGCGCCTGATCCGCGAGAACTTTGCGAATCTCATCTTCCATCTCAGCCACATTCCCCTCAGTGACCGGGTATCTCCCCGACGTGCTCTCATCATATCTGGGACCACGTCGGCGCGGTTGACTTCCTTTAGCATGCGATCACGATTGCGGACGCGATCCCTTCCGTATGTGAGACCGATACATCAAAGGCGGTCAGCGAGGCATCTCGGGCGATCTCTGCGGCGAGCGCATGCAAGCGGAGCGACGGCCAGCCGCCACGCTCGCGAACGATCTCAATATCACGCCAGTTCGGCACGAGGTTGTCGACCCGGAGAGCCTTCAGCGTCGCCTCTTTCGCGGCGAAGCGCCCTGCGAGCGAAGGAGCGGAGCTCATCGGCGGCGCTCCCCAACCGCCGCAGTCTGCTATCTCAGCGTCAGTGAACAGCCGTTGGCGATAGCGGTCACCGAAGTTCACGAGCGCGTCGTGAACCTCACTCACAGACTGCACGTCAATACCCACGCGCATCAGTTCCTTCCCCCCACAAAGACATCCCACTCGGTGTGGATCCGCATCGCCGCGTGCTTCGCTTGCACCAGCATCCTCGCAACATCCTCTACGAACGACGGTGGGCCGCACACGAAGCACTCCGGGTTCTCGCTCGGTGGGATCCCGTAGAGCTCAAGGTCCAGGGCGCTCAAACGCCTCGGCCGCGCCTCACGCTCGCCGTCAGCTCCTCTTCGTGTGATGACCGTGACAGCAGTCCCGTCGTCC
>Ga0164242_10004125_pt1 | contig 16371 bp, 15 predicted proteins | sample OricomgcompostMG_FD_108783 | JGI IMG/M metagenome (GOLD analysis project Ga0164242, IMG submission 108783) | Miracle-Growth compost microbial communities from Emeryville, California, USA - Original compost - Miracle growth compost (MG) ...
CGCGCCGCCGGCGTTCCTCGGCCGGCATCGACGACAGTCTCAGCCCGAACTCGACGTTGCGGCGCACGGTGAGCCAGGGGAAGAGGGCGTACTGCTGGAAGATGACGCCCCGTTCGGGGCTCGGACCCGAGATGGGCTCGCCGTCTACCAGCACCTGGCCGCCGGTCGGGGTATCGAGACCGGCGATGACGTTCATCAGGGTGGTCTTGCCGCAGCCCGACGGTCCGACGATCGCGACGAACTCGCCGTCGGCGATGTCCAGATCGACGCGGTCCAGTGCGGTGAAGGGACGACCGTCCAGAGGGAAGGTCTTGGTGAGGCCGGTGACCCGGACCTTGGCGTCGTGGGTCTGCGTGGTCATCGGCGCTCCTGCCATGAGGTGAGCTTGCGTTCAGCGAGCATCAGCAGCCGGTCCATGAACAGCCCGAGGATCCCGATCACGATGATCGCGACGAAGATCGACGGCAGGTCGTAGTAGAGCTGCGAGCGCTGCATGAGGAACCCGAGGCCGCTCTGGGCGGCGATCAGCTCGGCAGCGACGAGGGTCGCCCAGGACGAGCCGAGGCCGACCCGCATCCCGACGAAGATGAAGGGGGAGGTCGCCGGGACGACCACGCGCAAGAAGATCGTCCCGTCCTTCGCCCCCAGGACCCGGGCGGCGTTGATCAGGGTCCGGTCGACGCTGATCACACCCTGGTAGGTGGCGACCACGCAGGCCAGGAACGCACCGAGGAAGATGACCAGGATCTTGGGCGTCTCGCCGATGCCCATCAGGAGGATCGCCACCGGCGTGATGGCCAGGGGCGGGATCATCCTGAAGAACTGGACGTAGGGCTCGAGCAGCCCGCGCGCGACGCGGTACCAGCCCATCAGGAACCCGACCGGGACGGCGGCCAGCGTTCCGAGAACGAAGCCCACGACCACCCGGATCAGGCTGGCCCGGATGTCAGGCAGCAGGGTGCCGTTGCGGATCAGCTTGTCCGCGGAGCGGACCACCTGCGCGGGGCTGGGGATCTGGGAACCGGGCAGGGCCGAGATCCCCCACCAGATCAGGACGCCGGCGATGACGGCGATGACGTTGAGGACGAGAAGCGGGATGCCACGGCGGGCGTGCTTCGGGTGGGCCATCTCGGTCGCCGCTGCCGTGGTGTCGGTGCGGGACGTGGCGTCGTACATGCTCATCGGCTGGCCTTCGAGGACGTGGTCGACTTGGGCAGATCCACGGCGGTCGGCCTGGTGACGGGGAGCGGCGTGCGCCGGACAGCATCAGCGATGGCTCCGAGGGCGCCGGCCTCGTCGCCGAGGGCGGAGGGCCGGGGGATCGGCAGGATGTCGCGGGCGGGCATCAGGAGCTGCTCGAACTCGTCGGTGAGAGCGTGGAAGAAGGGCTCGCCCAGGTCGGCGATCGATCCGGCGACGACCACCTGGCGCGGGTCCATCACGACAGTGATGGTGGCGAGCGCTGCGGCGAGGACGTGCGCGGCTCGCGTGACGATGACGGCGACCTCGGGCTCGGCGGCCCGCTCGGCGATGTCTCCGATAGTGGAGATCGAAGGGTCGTGTCGGCGGGCGGCGTCGATGAGGGCGCCGCTCGAGATGACAGTCTCGAGACATCCGTGCTTGCCGCACCAGCACCGCGCCCGCGCGCCGGGGACAGTGATGTGCCCGATCTCCCCGGCCATGCCGTGCGAGCCGGTGACCGGCCTGCCGTCGATCACCAGGCCACCGCCGACGCCGTGGGAGGAGCGGACGTAGAGCAGGTGGTCGACGTCCCGGGCCGAGCCCCACACCACCTCGGCGAGGGCGGCGTAGCGATCGTTGTTGTCGATCACGACCGGCGCCGCGAAGCGCTCCGAGAAGGCGGAGTTGACCAGTTCGACCGCGTGCCGCGTCGCCGCCCCGGCCCAGCTCGAGGACCGTGCGATCGCGCTGGCACCCACGGGACCCGAGACGCCCACGCCCACGCCCTCGACCGCGTCGAGGTCGACGCGCTGCTCGCGCTCCAGATCGTCGATCAGCGCCAGCGCCGTCTCGACGCGGCGGCTCCACGGGGCGTCGTCGGCGTACCGCCGCGAATCCTGCGCGATGACCTCGTTCGACGGGCTCACCGCCGCGACCAGCACCCGCTGGTGACCGAAGTCCACGCCGACGAAGCGACCGGAGCCGGACGCCAGGGCGAACAGCCTGGGTGGCCGTCCCCGCTCGCCGGTGCTGGGGGAGGGGACACTGACGATGATCCGGCGCTCGAGCAGGCTCGAGGTGATGTCGGAGACGGTCTTGCGGGATAGGCCGGTGCGCAACTCGAGATCGCCGCGGGAGAGCGGCCCCCACTCCCGTACGACGCGCAGGACGCGGTCCTCATGCACGCGCCGTACGCGTGCCAACTCGGATCCTGCCACCGCTTCGTCTCCCTCTTGCCGGATGAATATGCGCCACTATATACATAAACTCGGTTGTCTTAATCAAGCAAGTGGCAAAGCTGCCGTCGGAGTGCGTCGGTGCTGGGTGTGTACGCCGCTGCCACAGGCATCCGATCGTCTCGGGAGCTGGCGAGCGGCCACAGTGGCCGCCCTCCCGGGCGACCCATCCGGAAGGAAGCCCATGAAGCTATGTCTCCCGCGATCTCGGCGATCGTGGATGAGCGTCGTCGCCGTACTCGGCCTCGCCGTCGCCCTCCTTGCATCGGCTCGGCTCTCCACGCAGGCGGCCGCTGCCGCCGGAGTCGGCCACTCAGGTCAGGGCAAGCAGCAGCCGTGCGACATCTACCGCTCGTCGGGGTCGCCATGCGTGGCCGCCTACAGCACGGTGCGCGCCCTGTACGACGGGTACGCCGGCCCGCTCTACCAGGTCACCCGGGCGTCCGACTCCCGGACCCTCGACGTCCGGCCGCAGCACAGGGGCGGCATCGCCGACGCTTCGGCACAGGACCGGTTCTGCCGGAGCACCACGTGCACGATCACCGAGGTCTACGACCAGTCACCCGAGGGGAACGACCTCGCCGTCGCTCCCGGCGGCGGCGAGAATCCGGTCCCGGACAAGCCTGCCGATGCCGCCGCGCTGCCGGTCACCGTCGACGGTCACCACGTCTACGGCATCAAGATCACTCAGGGCGTCGGCTATCGCGACAACGTCACGCATGGCATCGCAACCGACGGCGAGCCGGAGTCGATGTACATGGTCACCTCGGCGAAGGGCGTGAACAGCGGCTGCTGCTTCGACTTCGGCAACGCGGAGACCAACAACGACGACAACGGCAACGGCCACATGGACGCCCTCAACTTCAGCACCCGCTGTGTGCGCTTCAGCCCCTGTTACGGCACCGGTCCCTGGGTCCAGGTGGACCTTGAGAACGGGCTGTTCCAGTCGAACATGGGCTACAGCCAGAACACCCGCAACACCGGTACCGACGATCCGTTCGTGACAGCGCTGACCCAGAACAACGGGCAGGACTACTTCTCCCTCAAGGTCGGGAACGCGCAATCGGGAGGCCTGTCGACCAACTACGCCGGCCTACTGCCCACCATCCAGGGCGGCGGCTACGCGCCGATGCAGCAGGAGGGCGCCATCGTCCTAGGCCCGGGCGGTGACAACAGCAATACCGGTACCGGCGAGTTCTTCGAGGGCGTGATGACCGCCGGCGTCACTTCGGACACGGCGGATGACGCGGTGCAGGCGAACATCGTGGCGGCGGGGTACGCCGGGCAGTGATCCGGGCAGTGCTGCAGTGATCGCCCTCGGCGGTCGAGATCGGTCCGGGGTCTCCCGGCCGATCTCGACCGCTCCGGCGTTCGCGGATGGACTCATGCGGCATGCTGGAAGGCAGCAACCCCGGAGGTGCATCTTGGTCGAACAACAGTCCAGCCCCGAGCCGGCAGTGCTGCAGCCGGTCATCAACCACCTGGAGCTCCCCGACCTCTTCGGCGATCCGCAGGACGAGGAGGCAGTGCACCGGGCGCGGGACCTGCGTCGGGAGTTCACCCGGTTCCGGCTGCGCTACAAGTTCGCGATCGACGAGCTGACCACGAAGATCTCGATCCTGCGCGAGGAGTTCGAGGAGACCCACGACCACAACCCGATCGAGCATGTCCGAACGCGGCTGAAGTCACCCGAGAGCCTCCTGGAGAAGGCCGCCAAGATCGGCTGCCCGCCCACGATCGAGGACATCCAGGCGCAGATCCACGACATCGCCGGCATCCGGCTGACCTGCGCTTTCGAGTCGGACGTCTACTGGATCGCCGACATGCTCACCAGTCAGTCCGATGTCACGGTGGTCGAGATCGAGGACTACATCGCTCGCCCCAAGCCGAACGGCTACCGCAGCCTCCACCTCATCGTCGAGGTCCCGGTCTTCCTCTCCGACCACACCGAGCACGTCGAGGTCGAGCTCCAGATCCGCACGATCGCGATGGACTTCTGGGCGAGCGTCGAGCACAAGATCTATTACAAGTACGACGGCGAGGTGCCGCCCGGCCTACTCGACGAGCTCCGCCTCGCTGCTGCGACGGCGAGCGACCTCGATGCCCGGATGGCACGGCTGCGGGCACAGCTCAACGGCCGTCAATCTCCCGGCGCTCTCAAGACACGGTGATCTCGGCGCCATCAGGGATGTCGACTGGCTAGTGTGGTCGCGTTCGCGAAGCCGCCTCGACCAGGGAGATGCCGCACGTGCCCAGCCTCGACCCTCGCACCGACCTGGACCAGATCGCCGCGACGGCGCTGCCGACCGATGGCCTGGATGCGCGTGATGCCTACATGGCGGTGCACGACGAGCTCATGCTCGACGGCAACGCCAGGATGAACCTCGCGACCTTCGTGACGACGTGGATGGAGCCGGAGGCCGAGCGGCTGATGGCCGAGGCCTTCGACAAGAACTCGATCGACCACGACGAGTACCCGGCGACCTCGCGGATCGACAGCCGGCTCAGCTGCATGGTCGCCAGCCTCTTCCACGCGCCCGGCATCGATCCCGACGACCCCGGTACGGCGACGGGCGTCAGCACGATCGGCTCCTCGGAGGCAGTGATGCTGGCCGGCCTGGCGCTGAAGTGGCGCTGGCGTGCTGCCCGCAAGGCGGCCGGCAAACCGGCCGATCGCCCAGTGCTCGTGCTGGGCAGCAACGTCCAGGTGGTGTGGGAGAAGTTCTGCCGCTACTTCGACGTCGAGGCGCGCTACCTCCCGGTCGAGCCGGGTCGCTACGTCATCACACCCGAGCAGGTGCGCGAGGCGGTCGACGAGAACACCATCGGCGTGGTGGCGATCCTCGGCACGACGTTCACCGGTGAGTACGAGGACGTCGCCGGGGTGGCCGAGGTGCTGGACGGGCTGGCGGCCGGGGGAGGGCCCGACGTACCGCTGCATGTGGACGCCGCGTCGGGCGGTTTCGTCGCGCCGTTCCTCGACCCCGACCTGGTCTGGGACTTCCGGATCCCGAGGGTGAAGTCGATCAACGTGTCGGGCCACAAGTACGGCCTGACCTACCCGGGCATCGGCTTCGCCGTCTGGCGGGAGCGCGAGGACCTGCCCGAGGAGCTGATCTTCCACGTCAACTACCTCGGCGGCGATATGCCGACGTTCACGCTCAACTTCTCCCGCCCGGGCAACCAGATCGTCGGGCAGTACTACAACTTCCTGCGCCTCGGCACGTCCGGCTACACGCGGATCATGACCGAGCTGCGCAAGGACGCGGTCTGGCTCTCCGGCTACATCCGTGACCAGCTGCCGGCGTACACGGTGATCAGTGACGGCTCCGCCCTGCCGGTGCTCGCACTCGAGCTGTCACCGGACAGCCCGTTCACCGTCTTCGACGTCTCCCACGAGCTGCGCTCCTTCGGCTGGCAGGTGCCGGCGTACACGATGCCGGCCGACGCCGAGCAGGTGGCGGTGCTGCGGATCGTGCTGCGGCATGGCTTCAGCTCCGACCTCACCCGAAGGTTCGCCGAGGACCTGGCCACGGTGACGCGGAAGCTCGAGGTGCACGGCAGCGTGAACTCCTCGGCGCAGCACTTCGCGCACTGAGGCGGTCGGGCCGCCATTAGCCGACCGTCAGTGTCACCGAGACCTCGGCTCCGTCGCGCTGCAGCGTCACTGGGAGCCGGTCACCGGAGCTGGCGTGCAGCTGGACCTGCACCAGATCGTCGAGGCTGTGGATAGCGGTGCCGTCGACGGTGAGCAGGATGTCACCGGTCCGGATGCCCGCACGCTGCGCCGGGCCACCCGCATCGACCGACTGCACCATCAGGTGGGTCTGGGACTCGGGATCGCTCATGGACGACGTGACGCTCCGCAGCTGCATGCCGAGCTCGGGTCGGGCGACGGTGCCGTGCTGAGCCAGCTCCTGCGCGGTCGGTACGGCGAGGTCTACGGGGATGGCGAACCCCAGCCCGGCGCTGCCGCTCTCGCCACCGGGAGAGGCCCCGGCGGCGTTGATGCCGATCAGGCGACCCTTGCAGTCAGTGAGGGCGCCCCCGCTGTTGCCGGGGTTGATGGCGGCGTCGGTCTGGATCGCGCCGATGAGATGGTGTGCGCTGCCGGACTCGGTGGGAACGCGGATGTAGCGGCCGGTGGCGCTGACGATGCCAGAGGTGACGGTGGAAGCCAGTCCGAGTGGCGAGCCGAGCGCCACGACCGGGTCGCCGACACGCAGTGAGCCCGAGTCGCCGATCGGGACGGCGGGCGCATGGTGGGTGTCGTCGGTCGCCCGCACCACCGCGAGGTCGGTCGGCTGGTCGGCTCCGAGCAGCTGCGCGCTCGCGGTGCTGCCGTCGGCGTACGTGATGGTGAGGGAGGCGGCCCCTGCCGCACTGCCGGGATGGACCACGTGCTCGTTGGTGATCACGACCGGTCCGCTGACGCCGGAGAGATCTACCACGACGCCCGATCCGGTGCCGCTGCCGCTCGCCGTACGGGCGGCGATGGTGACCACCGAGGGAAGCGTGTCCCGCGCGACCCGGGTGACCGAGCAGGAGCCGGCCGTCGCCGTCGGGGTTGAGCCGCCGTGACCCCAGTCCGACTGCCAGCCGATGAGCCCGACGATGCCACCACCGACGATGCCACCGATCAGGCCGGCGACAGCGAGCGGGAGCGCGAGGGCGGACAGCGATCGGCGCCGCGGCGGCGTGCGGGGCGCGGACCGGAGGGGCGGCTGGTTGCGAGGCTGCTCGGTCATGGATACCTCCGCCACTCACTTTCTGGAGTCATCGTCCCCCTGTCAACAGGGTGCATCATGAGCAGGTGCGTGCATTGCGTCGCGTGTTGGGCGTCATCGGAACCGTGGCCCTGGTCATCGGGCTGCTGGCAGGCGTCGCGGACCGACAGCTGCTCGACACTTCGCGGTTCGTCGATCACGCCGATCAGGTGCGGCAGGACCCGGCGGTGGCACGCCATCTCGCGGTGGCGCTGAGCGATCGACTCATCCAGCAACAGCCCGACCTGGTCGCTGTCAGGCCACTCCTCGAGGGCGCCCTCCAGACCGCCGTCCGCAGCCCGGCGTTCCGCCCGATCTTCCGCGTCGCGGTCGCGCCGCTGCACCAGGCCATGACGGGGGCCGCACCCTCGACGGTCGTGCTGCAGGTCGCCGACGTCGGCGCGGTCCTGGTGGCGGTCACGCGGACCTTCCTGCCGGACGCCGCCGCGCGTCTTCCTACCGGCGTCGAGGTGCAGCTGGCGCGCTTCGGAGCGGGTGGCGCGGGACGGCACACGGTCGCCGGGCTGCGCGCGGTGCGACTCCTCAGCTGGCTCTGCCCACTGGTCAGCCTGCTCTGCTTCGGCGGCGTGGTCGCGCTCGCCCGTGGCCGTCGACGTGCGGCGCTTGGCGGCGTCGGGACGGCCGTGGGCTTGGCCGGCCTGGGGCTCGCACTGCTCACCGTCGTGGTGACCTTCCTGGCGGCGCGGCTGTTGCCCGACACCCTGGATGGGTCTTTGGTCGCGGCCGGCTGGCACGAGCTGGCAGGGCCGTTGCGGAACACGGCACTCGTTGCCGCCGGCGCCGGCTATCTGCTCACCGTGGCGGTGCGGATGTCGCCGGCGGCGCTGGTCAGGAGTCGGCTGGTCGCCGCCGGCTCGGCCACAGTCGTCGGCGTACTGCTCGTGATCGAGCCGACGGCGATGCTCACCATCCTCGCCGTCGCCGTCGGCCTGCTCCTGGCGCTGCACGGCCTGGTGACGCTCGCCCGGATCGCCGTCCACGCCATCGCCCAGCGCGCCCAGCGCCGGGGTGACGACCGCGACATGGAGCCGACGGCCGACACCGGGGAGGAGTCGCGTCGAGTGCGGATCGGAGTAGCGGTCACGATGGCGCTGGCCATCCTGGTCGGAGTGGTCGTGTGGAACAGCGCCGGTACGTCGACTTCGGCGACGGCCAGGAGCGCCGCGGCCACCGCCTGCAACGGCTCTGCGCTGCTGTGCGGGCGCCGCTACGACCAGGTCTCCTTCCCGGCCACCCACAACTCGATGGCGGCAGCCGACCAGCCGGGCTGGTTCCTGGCCGAGCAGCCACACGGCGTGATCGACCAGCTGGACGCCGGGGTCCGCGCCTTTCTCATCGACACCTGGTACGGCCAGCCGACCTCTCGCCCCGGCATCGTCGCCAACACCGATGACAGCCAGGCCAAGGCGATCGCTCAGGCCAAGGCGGAGTACGGCGCGGAGGTGGTCAAGAGCGCACTGCGCCTGCGGCAGGCCGCTGGTCTGGTCCCGGAGGGACCGAGGGCGGCGTACCTGTGCCATGCACTGTGCGTCCTCGGCTCGACGGCCTGGGAGCCGTTGATGGTCCAGGTCCGCTCGTGGCTCGACCAGCACCCGCGCGAGGTCATCACCTTCATCCTCCAGGACGAGGTCTCGCCGGCGACAACGGCTGAGGTCTTCCGGGACTCCGGCCTGCTGCCCGACGTCTACACGCCGGTTAGCGACGGACAGAGCAATGGAGACAGAGATGGCTCGGGCGACCCCTGGCCGACGCTGGAGCAGATGATCGACTCCGGTCACCGGGTGGTGGTGATGGCTGAGAACCGGGGCGGTGGCACCCGCTACCCGTGGCTGATGTCGGCGTTCCATGAGCTGCAGGACACGCCGTTCGACGCGCGCCGGATCTCCGACTTCAGCTGTCGACTCAACCGCGGCCCCGACACCGCGCCGCTGTTCCTGGTGAACCACTGGCTCAATCAGGCGCTTCGGGTCAGCGCGTCGCGCCAGGCGAACAGTGCCGCGGTCCTTGGCGCGAGGCTGGACACCTGCCAGAAGGAGCGCGGCCTGCTGCCGAACTTCGTGGCGGTCGACAACTATGACCAAGGCGACCTGTTCGGCCAGGTACGGCGGCTGAACGGTCTCGATGGCGGCTCCTGAGGGTCAGCCGCGGATAGGGTGACCCCCATGACCAAGCGGTGGGGCATGGGGCTCATCGCCGTCCTGGCGCTGACGGCGTCGACGGTGACCGGATGTGGTAGCCATCATGAGGCCACGCCCGAGCCGACACCGACAGTGAGTGCCAGCGCGGCGCCCGCCTTCGACCCGTCGCTTCCGCCCGCCCGGGCGGTGCTGGCACTGGTCCCCCAGGACGCCACCGCGCTGAGCGTGACCGACTTCGACCAGGTCCGGGCACAGTACGGCGCCGAGCCCGGCGCGCCGGGGTTCTGGAGCCAGGCGCTCAAGCACTCGCCACTGCTGAGCACCGACATGCTCCGGCCCGTGGCTCGCCAGCTGCACGGCTTCACACCGGACGACGTGTCCTGGGAGGCCCGCTACTCCGGCAGCGGAAGCAAGAGCGACGGCTGGATCCTCGGCTTCAGCCGGACCACCGACATGGCTGCTGTCCAGAAAGCGGTCGCAGCGGGCGTCGGTCCGCTGGGCGGTGCGACCGTCGACGCCGCTCACCACCTGGTCACCAGCACCGCGCTCGCGCCGACCGAGCACCGCTGGAGCCAGCTCCCTGGGATCGTCGCGCTGATCGGTCCGGAGCAGCAGTCGACGTACGTCGCGCGCGGCTGCCTGGCCGGTGACACCCAGGGCCAGCGACTGCAGCCGCTCGACGGCTACGCGGTCAGCTTCGGCGAGACCCTGGCCACCGCCTACCTGGGCACGGGCCGCGACGACCTCTTCCTCCGGATGCGGCTCGGCGACAAGATGCCGGCGTTCACGCGGGTCTTCACCCACGGCGCCTCCGACCCGAGCACCGGGCGGATCGGGTTCACCATGACCGATCCGGTGGACGCGGCGCAGCAGGCTCTGCGCAGCAAGCTGCCGTTCGCGGTCTGCGCCGACTGAGTCTGCGCGGGGGTGGCGACGTACTCTGAACGGGTGCCGCACGACCCGACTGTCCGCTGGTGGAGCTCACGCTTGTGGGGGATCCATGCGCTCGCTGTCCTGGTCGTGGTGGTGACCGTCGCTGCCGGCTGGTGGCAGTGGACGGTCTCGCAGGGGCACAAGTCGGACAAGAGCGACGAGCTCGCGCACGCGACGCCGGTCGCGCTGAGCAAGCTGATGGGCAACAACGACCCGTTCCCCGGCCAGGACACCGGTCGCCCGACGCTGCTGCAGGGCACCTGGGTGCCGTCCGGCACCGTCTACGTCAGCGGGCATCAGGGTGGCTACTGGGTCGCGACGCCGCTGGCGATCGGGAGCAGCGCCGACGCGCCCGCGATGTACGTCGTCCGCGGGTGGGTCGCCGAGCCGAAGGACGCCCCGGCGCCGCCGACGGGGGCCGCCCGGCTGGTCGGCTGGGCACAGCCGCCGGAGGACAGCGGCCTGACCGACGACAACACCAGCGACGACATCCTGCCGGAGCTCAACATCTCCGACGCGATGAGCCGTGTGAAGCAGGACCTCTACAGTGGGTACGCCGTCGTGGCCGACCGTGACAGCGGCTGGCCGGCCGCCGATGCGCCGCTCAACGACGGCACCGCCGGCCTCAAGGCGGCCCAGGTCAACGCCCAGCCGAAGGCCAGCTTCACTACCGGCCTGCGCAACTTGCTCTATGCGCTGGAGTGGTGGGTCTTCACGCTCCTGGCCATCTACTTCTGGTGGCGCTATGTGCGCGACGCCACGTCTCCGGCGTCTGCGGAGGACGCTGAGAACGAGCCTCAGGAAGACGCCGTACCCTCAGGCTCGTGACGAAGCTCTTCAAGGTCTATCGGATCCTGGCCCTCACCGTCGGCGTGCTTCTGCTCCTCGGCGTGCTGTCGGTCCTCCTGACGGGGAAGCTGGAGAGCTGGACGCTCTACCACGTCTCCCAGGACTCGGCCGCCTACAAGATCGGCAACCCGCTCGGCCTGATCTGGATCCTGCATGGCTGGTTCTATATCGCCTACCTGATCGCGTCCTTCCTGTTGAGCCGTCGGGCCGGCTGGTCGATCCAGTACTTCGTGATGATGTTCTTCGCCGGGCTGATCCCGGTGCTGATGTTCTTCGTCGAGCACGTCGTCGCCAAGCGCTTCGTCCGGGAGCACCCCGAGGTCGTCGCCGCCTGATTGCATGCCGCGTGGGAGGATCAGGTACGACAAGCCACAACGACCAACGGCGACGTACGACCTGAAAGGGAGTCCCATGGCGGACCAGCAGGCCATCCTTCACACGAACAAGGGCGACATCACGATCAACCTGTTCCCCAACCACGCCCCGGAGACGGTGGCGAACTTCGTCGGCCTGGCCAAGGGCGAGAAGGAGAACACTGCCAAGGGCGCCGGCGAGCCGTTCTACGACGGCCTCGTCTTCCACCGCGTCATCGACGGCTTCATGATCCAGGGCGGCGACCCGAACGGCACCGGCACCGGCGGCCCGGGCTACACCTTCAAGGACGAGCCGCACCCCGAGCTCACCTTCGAGAAGCCCTACCTGCTCGCGATGGCGAACGCCGGCCCCGGCACCAACGGCTCGCAGTTCTTCATCACTCTCGCGCCGACCACCTGGCTGAACTTCAAGCACACCATCTTCGGCGAGGTCGTGGACGAGGACTCGAAGAAGGTCGTCGACGCGATCGGCTCCGTCGCCACCGGCGCGATGGACCGCCCGGCCGAGCCGGTCGTCATCGAGACCGTCGAGATCGTTGGCTGATTCCACTCCTGAGGCCTCCGCGCCCGGGGTGCCGGTCTGCTACCGGCACCCCGGGCGCGAGTCCCACATCCGCTGCCAGCGCTGCGACCGGCCGATCTGTCCGGACTGCATGACGCCGGCCTCGGTCGGCTTCCAGTGCCCCGAGTGCGTCGCCGAGGGTCGGCGTACGGCGCGGGCTCCACGGCCGGCGTGGGGAAACACGTTCCGGCTGAGTGGCTCGCCGGTGACCTGGACGCTCATCGGGATCAACGTGGCGGTGTTCCTGCTGGTGCAGGTTGCCTCCGACTCGTTCGTCTACGACCTGATGCTCCACGCCCGGAGCTTCTGCACCGTCCCGGGTGCGACGGTGATCGTCGATCACGCCACCTGCTCGGCGAACGGCGGCACGTTCTCCCCAGGAGTAGCCGACGGCGGCTACTGGCAGCTGCTGACCAACGTCTTCACACACCAGCAGCTTCTGCACGTCGCGTTGAACATGTTCTCGCTCTGGATGATCGGACCGCTGGTCGAGTCAGCGCTCGGTCGGGTCCGCTACCTCGCCACCTACCTGCTCTGTGGCCTGGCCGGCTCGGCGCTCGTCTACGCCGCGGCGTCGGCGTACACCCCGACGCTCGGGGCCTCGGGCGCGATCTTCGGACTGCTGGGCGCGCTGATCGTGCTGTTCCTGCGGCGCGGTCTGCCGATCCAGCAGCTGGTGCTGGTGGCGGTCCTCAACTTCGCGCTCACCTTCAGCAACTCCGAGATCTCCTGGCAGGCCCACGTGGGCGGCTTCATCGCCGGTCTCGCGATCGGGGGAGTGCTGGCCTACGCCCCGGGGCCGCGGCATCGGGTCGTCCGGTGGACCGGACTGGCGGCTGTCGTTGCGGTGATCGTGGTGGTGATCGTGGTGCGGACGGCGCAACTGAGCTAGCCCGACTTTGCACAAATGGTGGTCTGAATCTGCACCTAAGTGCGGACTCGGACCACCATTTCTAACAACTCGGGGTGCGGTTCCCCACAGGGTGTGGACTGCTCTGTGGAGAACTACATACCTGTAAGCCAACGAACTACAACGGTGTAGTTCGTCCACAGAGTTATCCACGGCTGTGAACGAACTCGGGCGAAATGACAGAAGCGCCGGCGTCCCACACTGGACGCCGGCGCTTCGTCGTACTCGAGGGGGAGTGGTCACTCCCAGCGGGTCGCGAACGCGAAGCCCACGGCCATGAAGCCGATGCCGACCAGGAGGTTCTTCTGCCCCAGGTCGTTGAAGATCCAGACCGAGTCCAGGCTGTTGGACCAGATGTAGTAGACGCAGATCCAGGCCAGCCCGAGGATGAAGCAGCCCAGCATGCCGACGACGACACCGCGACCGCGACCCAGCGGGGTTGCGGGGTGCGCGGAGATCATCAGGCCGATGAAGAAGATCACGAAGCCGATCAGATAGTTCCAGCCCTTGAGGTCACGGATGAAGCCGATCCCGTGGTGCTGGCCCGAAAGGCCCGCGCGCGCACCGAAGTAGTAGTAGAAGATCCACGCGATGCCGAGCGCGATGGCGACCACGGCCACCAGGAAACGCACGGTGAGGATCGGCGGGCGCTCCGGGGTCAGCGGGTCATTCCCCAGCTTGAGCTTGGCCACGGGTGGTGCTCCTGTCGACGCTTCTCTTCAACTGCATCCGGGCGGACGCTGCCGCGTAGCCTAGTCGGCGTGACACCCGGAACTCACGCAAGCCCCGAGGAGCAGCCAGTACGACGCACCTTCCTGCGCGGGCGCTGGACCGGGTGGCGTGCGGGCACGCCGCTGGTGGTCCTGCTCTGCGGCGGCCTCTTCGTGGTCAGCGCGGTGAACAGCGACGGCACCGACCTGCGTCCGGGTCGCTACAGCGATCTCGCCACCGTGGCCGGCAGCGAGCGTGATTCCTACCAGAAGCTCGAGGGGCGCGTCTCGCAGCTGCAGAAGCAGGTCAGCGACCTCACCAAGGCGGTCCCCGACGCGGACGTGAAGAAGGTGCAGGCCCGCGCGGACCGGCTCAAGGGTCCAGCCGGGCTGACTGCCGTCAGTGGTCAGGGCATCAGCATCACCCTCACCGACGCCCCGGCCGAGCTGATCGACAAGACCACTCACGATCCCAACCTGATGGTGGTGCATCAGCAAGACATCCAGGCAGTGGTCAACGCGCTGTGGGAGGGCGGGGCCGAGGCCGTCACCATCCAGGGGCAACGCATCATCACCACGACCGGCATCAAGTGCTCTGGCAGCACCGTGACCCTGCAGGGTGTGCCCTATCCAGAGCCCTACGTCATCAAGGCGGTCGGCGACCAGAGCGCGCTGCTGGATGCCATCTCCAGCAGCAGTTACCTGCAGACGTATCAGGAGCAGGCGGCCGACCCCACCATCGGCATCGGCTGGGATCTACGCGCTGACGCCTCGGTGAAGGCTCCGGCGTACAAGGGACTGCTCGATCTGAGCTACGCCAAGCCGCTTTCGTCCTCCTGAGAGATGCGGCCCAGGGACGATCGCCGAGAGCCGCACCTCACCTAGGGCAGCAGCCCACCCGGCTCGGGCGGACAGGTCTGGGTGCCGTCGGGCAGCGTGGTCGGCGTCGGGCAGGAGACCGGGCTGGTCGCGGGCGGGCTCGCTGGCGGCGAGGAAGGCGGCGTGTACGTCGAGACCCAGATGACGACCTGGCTGCCCTGCTTCTGGGTGGTGCCGTCCGGCGGTGACTGCTTGGTGACGGTGCCGGCTGGCTTGGTGGAGGTGGTGTCATCGGCCTCCACCGGGTCGAAGCCCTGCGTGCGGATCGCCTGCTCGGCCTTGGCCTGCGTCATCCCGACGACGTTCGGGACCGCCTTCGGCCCCTTCGAGACGTCGAGTGTGACGTCGGTGCCGCTGGCGACGGTGGTGCCGGCCGCCGGGTTGGCCGAGAGCACCTGTCCCTTGGGCTGATCGGATTCGACATTGTTGCGATGCACCTTCAGCCCTGCGCCAGTAAGCAGTGATTGCGCATCGGCGTAGGTCATGCCAGCGACCTGCTGGATGGTGACGTCCGGCTTGCCGGAGGAGAGCACGAGGTTGATCGTCGTACCGGGATCGGTGTAGGCGCCGACGCCCCCCTGCGGGGTCTGCCGCAACACGGTGTTGGCAGCGGCCGAGTCGTCGGGCTGATAGCTGACGTCACCGACGCTGAGACCGGCCTTGCCGATCGCGCTGCGCGCCTGGTCCTGGGTCTTGCCCACGACGTTCGGGATCTGCACCTGGTCGGGAGCGCTGCTGAACAGGCGCGGTAGGAAGAACGCACCCGCGGCGATCACCGCGAGGACGAGCAGGGCAAGGCCGATCAGGAGGCCCGTGCGGGGTCCGCGACGCTCCTCCTCGGCCGGCTCCAGCGGTACGACGTTGGTCGGGGTGGGGACCACCTGCGTCGCGGGAGTCTCCGGACCTGGATCCGGCGCGATCACCGGAGCGACCGCCTCGACCGGTCGGCCGGAGAGATAGCGCTCGATGTCATTGCGCATCGCCGCGGCTGACTGGTAACGGTCCTCGACCCGCTTGGCCAGCGACTTCATCACGATCGCGTCGATCCCCGCCGGCAGCGCAGCATCGTGGGCCGACGGTGGCTGTGCCTGCTCGCGAACGTGCTGATAGGCGACGGCGACCGGCGAGTCGCCGACGAACGGCGGCCGGCCGGTGAGCAGCTCGTAGAGCAGGCAGCCGGCGGAGTAGACGTCGGAACGGGAGTCGACGGTCTCGCCGCGCGCCTGCTCGGGGGAGAGGTACTGCGCGGTGCCGACCACGGCCGCTGTCTGGGTCATCGTCGACTGCGCGTCGGAGACGGCGCGGGCGATGCCGAAGTCCATCACCTTTACGTCGCCGCTCGGGGTCAGCATGACGTTGCCCGGCTTGATGTCGCGGTGGATGATCCCGGCGCGGTGACTGTAGTCCAGTGCTGCCAGGACGTCGGAGGTGATCTCCAGGGCGCGCTCGGGCAAGATCTTGCGGCCCTCGCGCAGGATGTCGCGCAGGGTGCGGCCGGCGACGTACTCCATCACGATGTAGGGCTGGGACACGCCGCTGCCGTCGGTGGCCGGCTCCTCGCCGGTGTCGTAGACCGACACGATGGCCGGATGGTTGAGGGAGGCCGAGGACTGCGCCTCTCGCCGGAAGCGGGCCTGGAAGGTGCTGTCGCTGGCGAGGTCGGTGCGCAACCGCTTCACTGCGACGATCCGGCCGAGGCGGGTGTCGGTGCCCTTGCGGACCTCGGCCATGCCGCCGCGCCCGAGAAGCTCCCCGAGCTCGTAGCGGCCACCGACGATGGTGGGCTCAGGCTGGTTCATTCGGCAGCTCCCG
>Ga0164242_10004126_pt1 | contig 16370 bp, 13 predicted proteins | sample OricomgcompostMG_FD_108783 | JGI IMG/M metagenome (GOLD analysis project Ga0164242, IMG submission 108783) | Miracle-Growth compost microbial communities from Emeryville, California, USA - Original compost - Miracle growth compost (MG) ...
ACCGAATAGCCCGACTCTCGCTGTTCTAGCTATTTAGTCCTGATAAAATGTTCAAAAGTTTATTCTGAACCACCTTTAGTAACCTATATGTGCTATGGGTCTTCTTGCCTGATACTGCGATTTGTATCTCTGAGAATGCCCTACTCAGCCAACACTCTAGCCTGTCTTCGCCTGAACTTCTTGCTAATTGGCTTAAAACTGCTCAGCTGGACGTGACCATTTGCCCGCCCAGGTGGTGTCGCCAATCACAGGAGGTGGTGGCTTAGGTTGGTGTACCGCCCCTGTGGAAGGTTGAGTCGTTTTTCTTCCCCAAATCGCAGGCTGGCGGAGACTTCCTTCAATCAAGGTTGATTTCGTTTGCTCTACGCTACACGCTAGACTTTCAAATATGTCATTTGGTTTTTCAGTCGGAGACTTCCTGCGGTAGGCAAGCTAGCGACGGAGATTGTTTCATCCCTGAAGGACGCCGGAGGCTCCCGTCCCGAATACCAGGCTGTCGTCCGCGAACTCGAATGCCTCCAAGCCGCGCTTGTTTATCTCGACAAGTTGGCAGCAACAGGAACGTCCCAGGACCTAACCGCTATAAAATATGCCGCTTTAAGCTGCCGTCGCCCACTCGAGGAGTTCCTAGCAAGAATACGCAAATATGACAGGCCCCTTGAGGCACGGTCAAGTCCGAATCCGATTCAAGGGGTCATCGACAAGATCAAATTTCCACTTGCTCACAGAGATGAGGTACAAAGGCTACAAGCCTATTTGAGTGTTCACATCGGCTCAATCAACATCCTTCTTGCTGAACATGAGTTGGAAAAAATGCAGCTGGCGGCAGAGAGGACCGAGACCGGCCATTTGCATATCAAGAAGTGGCTTGAGAACACAGGTGACCTGCTCGGCCGCGTCCAGACAATGCTTGTCTCTCAGACCCAAGCGATATTTCAGAATATGGCCATGCTGGAAAGGGTATATAAAATCATAAGAGGGGAGTTGGGAGAGTCTCTGCTGTCCTTCGAGAACGCAGTGGCCAAAGTCTGGTACCTCCCGTTGCACGCAGCCGCAGTAACTTCTGTTGACTTCTCCCGCTAATGTATCAACTCAGCAGATATATGCAGTCGTTCTCGAAATTCAAACCTCCATTACTTCGGTTCCGGACATCAGGTGGACTTTCTTTCAAGATCCACTTATTGTCGAGGACGCTTTAGGGCGTAAATTTCCTGTCCCATCCGAATACGACTACTCACTTCTAGACACCATTATCAAACACAAGTTTCAGGAAGGTCCTGGAGCGGCGAAGGTGGCGGTGGGTGATTATGAGATGATGGTTGCAAGAAATCGACTCCATATTCTTTCGGTCAACTCCCAGTTGAGACCAGGATGTTCGATAACAATGGCTATCCTTGTCAGCAAGGCCCGTTCAGCCGTGCTCACCGATGAGCGCTGTCCGATGCCTCAGTGCCAGTCAAGCAATACCACCACCGTCCCTGGTGGGGGGAGGCTGTGGTAAGCAGATCCTCTATACCAGCTTACGAGTTAATTTCTAATAGGACTAGTTGCAATTGTGATGTATGGTTTGACCAATCGAAGAAAAAGCTCAGTTCACTTGAGGATCTCTGGGCTGTCCACGAGATATTATCAGCAGAAGACCAGTCCATGCTCAGCACAAATCCAGAAATGATTAGCGGGAAGAAGCGGAAGAGAACGCTTAACGATGATTTCAGCATTGTTCCGTTCAAAAACGTGAAACTCGCGGACCGCGAGGCAGCTAGTAAAAACGGCGCTCTAAAAGCCTCACTAGCGCCTAGCAAACCACCTATCGAGTCCAATAGCACTTATGACGACTTTGATGATCCCGAATACTCCGATGAAGAAAATATTAGAGGTCTGCTGAATGCTACCCAATACGCAGATAAAGTCAAAGTAAGACTGAAGTGCGCTTAACAACGTACTAATATATATGGCCTAGACTCGCTTTCGAAATACGCCAGAAATCTATATGCAATTTTTAGAAATCCTAATCATCTGCGCGCGAGAGCATGCACCTATCCAAGACGTCTTTAATGAAGTCACGAGGTTGCTACAATCAGCTCCAGACCTAGTTGAGGGTTTCAAGCAGTTCCTTCCAGAGTCAACTCTTAGGCAAACCAAGAACCCCGAGGGGTCAGCTGATGAAGAATCATCTGATGAAGAAACAGTGGCAATTGGGCAGCGTAAGTGTTTGTCTTAGGTTAGAGCATGGTAGGTTGCCGTGGGATAACAAGGGATTCTAGAAGCCTCAGTCGCACACCTTAAGGAGGATGTGCAAGCTTAGAGGGTATGTTGTACTAGGCACCACCTGGTTGGTGAGAGGATTTGGTTCGTTTGATGAGCATACCTGCTCCTAAATTTCTTTCCGCGAGCGACTTAGTAATTACCGTGTACAAGGTCATCAAGGTTATCACCTGCTTGGCCTCCAAGTCCTAGAGCGTCCAATATTGTATCCCCTACCCACCTAGGTTCGGCTCGCGTACACTCGAGAAGATACGAGAGAGGGAAATAGTGTATGATCTATATCCCAACGATAATTATATGGTTACCTACACCAAATGCACTTGTACGTCGCGCTCCAGGATAGTCCTCAAACCCGTCGTGTCCGACCCGGCACGCACGCACTGCGCTACCTTCATCGTTCTCAGAAGTGCGACTAGCACGTACAGCTGCTCCACCTCGTTCAGCTCCTCGTCCGTGAGGAAGTCCATGACGTTAGCCGCAAGGCCCTGAATATCTTGCAGACCGCCCTCCTTAGCCGACAGGTCGATATTCTGGAAGTCTAACTCGAACTCTTCCATTAGCAGTTGCACCAGTGCAGGGCACTGCTTCAACAGGCCGTGAGGACCGCGTGCTATCTCCTCCGTCCGCCCGACGTACGATAGCCACGCGTCCAGCCGCATCAACTCCACGTTCTGCTCCTCAACACCGTCATCCCGGCTGTGTGACGCGCTGGACACCTGCCAGTCATACGAGCGGAGCAGCTCTAGGGCCGGGATGACGCTCTTGAACGTCGGAACGCGCACCCCCGTATACTCACCTTCAGCGATGACGCCGCCGCGGGCGTTCTGCGCGTATGCGGGGTAGGTGATGTTCCCCTTGAACATCCACTGCGCGGTTCTTTGGAAGGACCGGTGCGTCCGAAACCTCGAGCCCGTATACAGGAGGGACGTGCCATTGTCGAGAAACCCCAGGAGGGCCTCGAGAACCACGGTCACGGCGCCGTCGATGGTCGACGTCATCGGGATGAGGTGTGGGTTGTGCCAGGGGGTGGCCCAAAATCCCGGCGTCACATCCATCTGACACAACCAGAACACGTTCACGTTCGTGAGCGCCACTGCCTGGTCGCGGGCGAGGTTACGTCGGTGTCGGTCTTCGTTCCGCTCGAGACGTTGCTTTTCCCGCTTCTTTTCTCTCTCGCGGGCGTCTTCTTCTTCGGCCGTTGGCTCCTCCGCTTTCCCATTGCTACTGCCTACTTCCTTCTCCGAGTTGTGGGCGTAATTAGTGAGCAGCAGAGGTGTTTTGGAAGACCTCCCCACCGTCATTGAGGCCTCGTCGTAGGGTGAGCTCATAACCCCTCGCTCGACCGAGTCGCTGACTATGTCCTTGTCTTTTTGCACCTTCCGAAGTCTCTCGGCTCGGGCGGCTTGGAGGGCTTTCGCGGTCTTGACACGCTCCGCTGAAGGCCTGGACGACAACCCCACGCCTGTCAACACTCTTACGTATGTCGGGGAACCCTGACCAACCTTGTCGTCCTCTTCTGGGGCCGTCTCAACAGTCGTACGCCTCCGAACTGGTGGTGGTGGCGAAGCAGACAACGCTGACGAAAGCTCCTCTCCAACCGGTGCTGTTGTGTGGCCTTGGTGACGTTGTTGATCTAAATCCATATCCCCTTCGTCTGCGACTTCATGCATCGTTGGGTGCCTGCTTGGTTTTTTTTCTGCGTTTGAATGCTGTGGGTCATTGATGTTGTCCTTCGATGTTGTGCCTCCTAGACCATCCGTGGGGGGAGTTAGCTGCGTGGCGGGGGTACGATTAATTTTTTTGCTGCCCTGGTTTTTCGTGGCCCGAGGAGGCTTTGCTGGTATGGTGATTGTCCAGACACCATCTTGAGACCTCCGGTCTTGAATACTAACCGGTAACCCTACATCAGGATGACCGCCAGAACCTGTCACCGCCGCAAACCCATACTGACGGTTCTCTTCGTGGGGAGTCTCCCTTCCATCCTCCGCAACCTCCCGCTCTTTACCCTTTGTTGTTCCCCCACGCTTCCCTCCCTTCGATCTCCCCGAAGAAGTCCGGTGAAGTTCATAGCCCCTTACGCCTTCGTGATCCCTTATCCATCGATCATCTAGCCTGCGCGTTGTTCGCCGTCTGGTTGAGTTGTAGTACCGGTTCGCGACACTACATACATCCCATGTTCTCGCCATCCATCGTCCATCGATAGACCCGCGAGTTCCGGGTCGGCGAATCCCGAATGCCTGGGGAAGTGATGCTTTGACATTCCGCGGGGTAAAATGCAGGATTGGACCAAGCACGGGATGGTTTGAACTTGTTAAGGTCCCGATTGCTCCTTGCATGGACACCGATTTGTTCTCAAAAGAGGCGCTGGTAAGTTCCATGCCAGCCATTAGTCCCATCATGATGACATCTCTCATCGACGTCTGCATCGGGGCCGAGACCAGATCGCCGGGGCACCGGTCCGCGTCATAATGGACGAAATCGATACGAACTGAACCCCCACAAGGAAACTCGATGGCACGGCAGAATGACACCCAAGAGGCTTCCCCTACTCCGGGCGGACTGGGACGAGACTCTACTGCATCTGCCCTTTGTGACGTGCTCACGGGAGAGGATCTACGTCGGCGAGGTAGTACAGATCGAATCCAGTTCTCGCGTTGGTAGGCGGCTCCAGACGTTACACCTACATCGTCACTGCCCAAGTAACTCGACGAAGAGGATGAGTTATTGACTGGTTGGCGGCTTCTTAATGGAAATTGAAATCGCTTCTTTTCTGGGCGCGTTTCGATGGAGGGCGGTCCACTCTCCTCAGAACTGGTCGCTTCGCGCCGTCTGTGTATTCTCCAGGGAAATCGTAAGAAGGCAAATGAAGACTGCCTGTGGGCGATACTCGTGTCGCTAGAGGAATTCTCGCGAGAGGATGCCTCAGATGAGTAGCCATCATCAGAATCAGAATCCTGCGCAGTCGCATCAGTTAGGCGAGGAAGTCTGTGCCGGCCGATGGCGTGCGACTTCATGATCGTACCGCCTTTTGCGGGCCAGAGGCTGGCCTGAAGACTGATCTGCGGAATAGAATATAGGACGCGGAATCGGAATTGCGAAAGTTGCCAAACTCGACGGCCTTTTCCAGGCATTGGACCGAAGACGACGCTGTCGCAGAGCCTGATCAGTTGCCCAGTTACCAAGTATTGCTGTATTGCCTGGGCCATGGCAATAAACATGGCTATTACAGCAACGACGAGAGCGGCGACCGCCGATATAGTAGCGGCATCCAACGCCATTTTCGAAGTGACTGGCGATGTTGATGATGGGTCCTTTTTCTCTCTAATTATCTCACTTTTTATTTCCAGCAAACGATGGACCTGGGCAGTTCCCCTGTCATCGCCAGCCCCCAAGGTTTTCGTGGTTCAGCCGCACACTCAGCACAGCCCAGAATCCTACCTAATCCCTGCCAGCAAAATTTTATCGCGGAGGTCATCCTCTGGAAGCCTGGCTGGCTTAACTTACGAATAACCTGCGTCTTTGTCTACCTAATTACCTCCTCAGGTGCTTGTCTGAGTCGTTTTTGACGAAGCAAGATTTGGATTCCGCCATCTTTACGCTTTATTTACCTTTGGAGGTCACTAAGGAGTTCACTAGAGAGCTCTAGCATTGCTAACCGCCAGCATGTCTTCCAATGGCGCCGAAAACCCGCCGAATTCAGATTCAGCCCCGAGCCACGATGATGTGGTTAACCTGATCATTGCTATTGTTGCCATGGTCATATCTGTCATTGCCTTTGCAATCGCTGTGCTACAGGCGCTTCAGCAGTACTTCAGCACGGCGACCGGCTACTCTTCCTGTGGAGAAGCAATAATTGGGAAATGGGCCGCGTTTACTCACCGCCGGATGAAGTGGTCCGAGTTCCGCTTCGAGGTCAACTTTAAAGTGCCAGTTATCTTCGTTGCCTCTCCAGGGAACAAGAAGGGCCCTTTGGGCAGTCACGAGCAGAGGGAGATTGTGTTCTTGGACGGGTCTCCCAGTAGCCTCGAGCAGTCGCACACGCGGAGCCAACATGAGTTCAACAAACGGCGGAACGAGCAGATCAGAGCCGAGGCGCGACAGGGCATACATACGGCCGACAACGAGGAAGCCAGCTGGCTCGCGCTGCTCATGGCTGTCCAGCGCATGGAGGGCGAGTCTCGCACATGGCAAAATAAGCAGATCGGCTATCCATCCCCGGTCGAACACGAGCATCCTCACTCCATCATCGCGTGCCTACAAAGTAAGGATAGGTCTTGGAACAGCATGCCCGCGGACGTGACTAGACCCTACGCCTACACAACCATCGCCCATATGGTGGAAATAGCGGCAATGCTGGGCATCTACTGGAGAGACTTCAACCTCAACGAGGACCGGTACCGCGCACGAGGCAACGGCTTTAGCATACTTGGGTCCTACGTCGATGGGCTCGGTATCGCATTCACATTTCAGAAGGTGGGGCCGACTTGGTTCGAGGAGAACCGCGTTGTCCCGAACTATAGGATCAAGGAACTATGCTTTGGCTTTTGCCCTACCATCTTCCGAGGAGAGGATTATGTCCTGTATGCCGATGAACCCAAAGATCAAGGAACGCTGCAGCTTGGGAGTTTTGCCGAGATTGCAGAGACTCTTGTGGTCTTTGGCTGCAACCACAAGACGGTGAATTTCTTTAAACACCATGGTGCGACCGCCCGGTTCAGCCACATGTTTCCAGGTAGGGCAAGCTGTCATCACCGTATCTGAATGTACGAGTCAGTCTAACCTGAAGTTAGTCGTGTTCGAAATCCTCGGCATGGTTGGAGTAGTGCTGCAAGTCCAGAACACCGCGTTCCGGATGCTGCCGAACCCCACAACCTTCACCTGGGATACTAAGGCCTTCTCTCTCCGCACACTGTTAGTTGAGTACGCTTCCGCTTTGCGGGAGCGCCGATCTACCGACATGTTACTGAAGGACGCACCCGAAATCAACATGATTCTGGAGGCGGCGGATTCTATCGAAACGAGGCTCTCAGAATGGCAACAAGGACTCCTGGCGCTCCCCGTAACCAAGGATGGAGTCACCACCAGTTATCCACCGGACGTTTTAGCAGCGCTACACAGTGGCATCCGGGGCTGTGACGATTATCTAAAGCAAGACGAGAGGATAGCATTGGTGCAGCATGTGGTACGCGTGCATGTCCAGGAGGTCCTGGACACCCTGAACCCGGTGGATAACTCCGACGACAATGGCGCCCCTGCCAACGGGCGCGAGGAACATCATCCAAAAGATGCCACCAATGCCGCAAATCCCAAAAAGTCTAGGGATTACAAAGGGAGGAAGGCAGTTCTTCTAGAATTTGATTCGGCGACAGCTGAGGAGCGGCATCACCTAGCCTTGAAGCTATACGTCTCTATGCTACGCCCGAAAGTCGTCCAGACCGTCTGTAAAGAATTGGACGTAGAGATGAGACGCCAGAGGCGACCGTCCGTGGGATCCGGGACCACCAACGATGCACCGGCAGCAAAACAAGTCAATGACATCTGGTGCATGTTATTGTTTCGCATGATATGCTGGTTATTGCTGCATGACTTTCACAAGAAGGATATCCAGGTCAGCAAGAGCGATGTATTCCAGAGCCGGATGCCAGTATATATCACTTAGTTTGTTGCAGAAGAGCTAGGGCATTTTTGTGGGAACAAAAGGATGTGCAGGGTGTTCTTATAAACAAATGACTTGGCCAGGGGGTGTCCGATGTCAACTTGAGCGAGGCTCTGGACTGACGAACAGTGTAACTGTTTACATGAGTCCTACTGCAGGCTGCAGGGCTAATAGTACACAACGAAACGGCGCGTGGCGCCGATACCGTCCCTGTAGATCATATGCTCAGTTGTCGAGAGAAAACATGTTGTTATGACACAGCGACCTAGACGTACACTAGCTCAGGTCACGCCGCCTCGTCGCTTTTGCGCAGTGTTACTTAGGGACTACTTCCCTTGCCACAGGCATTAACACTGCTGTACCGTTGTGCTGCCTGAATAACTACTTACTTACTAGTGATAGTAAGATCTAACTTTCTCTACCTTCAATTTATCTAACCAATCAGAACCAAAGCCCTGACATAACCCCCTCACCGGGGCCAGACAGCATCTTCTAGGTTGATTACGCGTGGGGCTCGAGTCTGACCACCCTCGGGATGAGTGCCACGCTCCGAGCCTGCCAGCTGTGTAACTGAAAATCATGTCACCTTTCGGAGACTACCTATTCATGTCTGATGATGCGGTGGAGCCGGAGTCGGCATTTTCGGAGACATGTGTGAGTCGGAGGGTTTTTCTTTCTCTCCTGCTTACACACACCCTGACGGTTCGACATATTCCGGTGGGATGAAAACACACCACCTGCTGACGGTGTCTGGTACAAGGCACCGTACATAGCTTGTTCAGAACAGGTTACAAACCATGCAATGCAACCGAACATGCATACTTCTCCTTGAGAGACATAAAGGAAAGGAGATACAGTGCATGTAAATAAAGTTAAGCGTTGTCTTGAAGCAGTCTGCCATTAAGAAATAATCCGCAGTCTACATACCACAACTTGATTCATTGTCGTATCTAAGCTGTCACGAAGAAGAATCAGATCCACGGCAAAATGTCTATTTCGCAAGCTTCAGACACGCAGGTCGTGTGCATCAAAGACCTCGAGAAGGTAGCTTCCGAGAAATTGTCCCAGACGTATCGAGGTGAGCTTCAGACTTTGCCATTTCGGACGTACGTGGCTGCATCTGTGTGGAAAATCTAATGCTGCAGAAATACAGACTACTTCAACGGCGGCGCTATGGACAACCTGACGTACGTTTTCGTTTTTTTTATGAAGATACGAGACGTTGAGGTGCAAGAGGGAGGTGACTCTATTATGAACCGTTTTCCCTGAGCATGGTTGTAGGCTCGGTTTCAACGAAACTGCATTCGATCGATACCTGCTACGGCCCCGAGTCCTGCGCGATGTGTCGAACATCGACACGAGCACCACGTTGTGGGGCAAGACGACCGCACTGCCCCTCGGCGTCTCCCCAACGGCCATGCATCGAATGGCCCATGCAGACGGTGAGGTCGGCACATCCAAGGCCTGTGCCGCCCGCCGCGTGCCAATGGTCCTTTCCGTCCTGTCCAACGACACCCTGGAAGATGTATCGGCCCAAAGCAGCGATGGTTCGACGCCGTACGCGATCCAGATTAGCCCGCTGAACAAGCGCCAGGTCATGACCAACCTCCTCACTCGAGCCAAAGGTAAGGCCCAGGCCTATGATCTCATTCATGGGTGGAAATTAGTGAATCGTCGTTGACAACCTGGTGTCCAGCTGCCGGATACAAGGCCGTTGTCCTGACAGCGGACGCTCCCATGTATGGCCGACGTCTGCAGGATGTGCGCAACGGCTTCCATATTCCGCGAGGAACGCCTCTCCCCAACCTCGCCGCACCAGGAACGGCACTGTCTGAAATTTCCTCTAGTATGTACCTTGTGGGCATTCATGCCAGTCTTTTTCTTCTTCTTTTGTGTGTGATCATAATGGGACGCCGTTCGCTTATGAATCAAACTGTAGGTCCCGCTGCTACTTGGGAAGAGGAAATTCCTTGGCTTCGAAGCCAGACGGACCTGGAGCTCTGGGTGAAAGGAGGTCAGTTCGCCCCTGCAAAAAAAAAATACATTAGCCCTCATTGTGTATACTATCCCATATACTGATAGCGATGTCCCCAATGCAGTCACCTCCAAAGAGGATGTCGCTCTTGCCATCCAGCACGGAGTGGACGGTGTCATCGTCTCCAACCATGGTGGTAGGCAACTGGACTCCACACCTGCCACTATCGACGTCCTTCGCGAGGTTGCGCCATTCGCCAAGGGTAAGATCCGTCTAGCCATGGATGGTGGAGTCCATCGTGGCTCAGATATTTTCAAGGCCATCGCCCTCGGAGCCGAGTTTGTTTTTGTGGGAAGAATTGCTATCTGGGGCTTGGCGGTAAGGCTATTTAATCCCCCGGTCCCCTCCCCCCCCTTTTTCTATGGAGAGAAGATGCGATTTATTCCTCATACAATGTCGTGTTCGTGGTCTAATGTGCTGCCGAATAGTACAACGGTTCTGAGGGCGTGGGGTTAGCGCTGGATCTCCTCCTGCAAGAGTTTAAACTCTGTATGGGGCTGGCTGGCTGTACCAAGGTAGCAGACATCAGTCCTGCTCATCTGTCTCTTTTGCAAAGCAATGGAGTCCTGGGAAGTGTCTATTAGATGAACTTGTACGGGTACAAGCTTTGTCTCCTAACAGTGGAAGTGCTGAATGTATTGCAGAGAAAAGTACCAGGTCAATCGGATTTGAGCTGTACGGCCAGATATCTCTCATCTTAAACATGATCTTTACCACGTAGAAGTGTGGTATAGAATAAAAGTGTATAAAATGACTGCTGCATGGCCTAAGTTGTATTGTTGCAGCTGAACGACGGGAAAGCTGCAGGTGGGAAATAATGAATCGACAAACTCCGCGTGCTAGGAGTTTCCCATACGGCTAACATTGCCTCAGATACTGTCATGAACCCCTATTCCGCCCGTTCTTGGGAAGCCATGTCAATGTTGACTAGTAAAATTCAGTTGCCCAATCTGCCACTCGTCCAATAAATCAAATCCTAGGAAATCCTCATATAGCGGCGGATTATTCTCACATTGCTCCAATTGAGACGGAACTACGCTGACCTGTGTGTGCGGCAAACCGTAGGCATTCGCTATGCTGTTGTCCTGTGACTGCGACTGGACAGGTACCTGACCGAGGATGTTGGGCGGAACCAAATAGAGATTTTTCTTGGCAAGAATTTCCTCAAATACCGGCAGCGCTCTTTTCAGGACGGGCATCTCTTTTCCATGGGTGAGCAGAAGCATTGTCTGGCTGATGGATATCCGAGCCATGGAACGGACGAGATCTGTCTCGGTTGGATCGAGGGCCGATTCGATGTGCAAAGCGAGCAGCGCGGTTATTGTGGTTACGCTGGCAGGGCCACTGTTAGTTCTCTATTGAGGCGTTCTATAGAGATATACTTGAAAACTGGGAAAATGGGGAGAAATGGACGACACTTACAAAGACATGGGAAAGTCCTGAAGGGTACTACTCGCCAACACCCTCATGGCAATTGTGTCCAATTCCAGAATAGCGGACCGAAGCCGCTGTTTGGCCCACTCGCTCCAGTCCGCATGTTGGGACTGCCGCCAACGGCGTCGTATCAGACGACACAAGACGCACTCAAACCTGTAGCTCATGGCTTGTATGTTCAGATAGTACACGTCGGTCCCAGTATCGCCACCCACGTGCATCTTGGCAGCAAGAGGCTTGCGCCATGCATCGAGTGAGTGCATCATTTGGCGAGGATCCTGTTGCGGTTTGTTTGTCACAATGGACAGACAATGTCCGACTAAATGAGAGTCAGTTTTACTTGTGGTATCAATTACGGATTGACAATAAAAGGACAAAGGAAATAAGAACAAAGAATCGAATAAAACCAGCACACACATATTCGACATAACTCGCAGATAACAACGGGCGAGGCCCTTTGCTGGGGCGTGACTGGCGATAGCAAGCCAGATGATTCTTCTGAGGCATCCCCCGCTTCCCAGTCATCTTCAGTCCTAGGTTTGATCGTGGGAGTGTTTTCGAGTAGTCGTGAGCGTCTGGTATTGACAGAGACATGAAAAACATCTAAAGACTACGTAGCTACAGTAAGCATAAAGGAAGAACAGAACACAGGGACAAAAAGAGGGGCATACATAGAGGGCCCACCAGATCCTTCTGTACAACTTCAAGACTTTAAGGGGCTTATCTTCTCGGACACATCTGTAGGAGAGTTGGTGGGCAGTTAGTGCCAAAAATAGTTTTCGCAGGTGTCACAGTTCAGGAACAGGAAGCGTACGTGTTGCGTAGGTCAAGCTTGGTGGCAAGACGGACTGCGTTGTGGAACCAATAGCCAAAGTCTCGGTCGCTGGGGTGGTCGAGAATCACCATGCACAAGATGATGGATCCCTGCAGCATCAACAAGGGGTCATCTTCGGCGGCAAAGTCGTGGAGCAGCTTGGCCTTGGAGAAGAACGACTCTTGGGCAGCCGAGCGGTTGGCAAAGCCGCAGGCAGATAGCACATCTGACGGCGCATGGACACTGGCTAGTGTCAATATGACGCGGAGCAGGAACAACGAGCAGTCGCCAGATTGATAGCCGCGAATGAAATCAGCTCTGTTGATCGCAGGAGCAAAAGGGTGGACGTGGTCAAAGTATGTCTTGATGAGGGCATCTCTGTTGTTTTAGTCTGCGAGTTAGAGGTGACGACGAGGTCCCAAAGAAGATGGAGGATTCTAGGATTGTCTCACAGATGACGCGGAGGAGGTAGATCAAAGACACCCTTCTTGATAAGATATTCATTGTCAACGTCGTCCAACTGGGGTAGCTTGTTCCATAGACAGTTCCGAGGAGTAAAGCTATCTTCCGGACTTGGATGGTAAGGAGTACTGGAAGTGGTGTGGTGTCGACTAGATTCTGTAGTTTCTTCCACGGCGTCATTTAGGATATTGAGGTAGAGCAGATCTGGCTCAGCCTGACGTGGACTTTGGCGGTCCGGGGGATCGGAAGTGGAAGGTTGAGTCGACTGTTTCGATCGTTTTGATGGATTAGATTGATTAGATCGATCAGATTGATTAGATTGATTAGATTGATTGAGGCTGTCTAACTGGCTACTGCTGGATGCAGCCGGGATGGCCGTAGTCTGGTAACGGTTAGTGGGGAATTCAAAAAGGAATGCCGAAGGAGCAGGAGATAATTCCGAGGAGAGAAGCAGCTAGGAAAATGCCAATCATCTGAAGCATACTCGTGCATGGCTAGGAATCGGTAAGAGATGTATTACTTTCCTATGAGCCCCATCTCGGTCAGCACGCACCTAATGAACCGTGGAACTTCCTTGAGCGTAACCAACTCACCTGGTCCGGTCCTTACGGACCGGCAGGACACAGTCCTTAGCACACTGCCTGCTAGTACAGCTGCTACAGGGGAGGCCAATCACGGCGGCATCGCACTTGACCTTGCGTACACGGCAAAGCACACATGCCTTATTGGCTTTGAGGGCACCTTTTCCGATTTCTCCCGGCGCCCTCTGTGGCTCGGTACCAGAAGTATTCATTGAAGGCAGAGAGAGAAGGGGGCCGTTCGTTGTAGCCTGCATGCAAATTCCGTGGACGATAAGGACATCGAAGAGCTTGGGTGGCAGTGTGAGGGAGGGCGTTTTTCTTCAAGTTTCGGCATTTCGGCGTTTCAACCTCAGGTCAGCTCGGAATTTTGTACAAATGCCGAGTCGAGGCCACCACCAAACTTATCAATTGCTCCGTGCTGATAATAGTGGTGCCTGGACCTGTTAGATTCAACTAGGGGAGTGTGTCTAGATTGATGCTCGCACCTCGTTACATAACTTAGGTACCTAGTGGGCCCCGGTTACAGAGATGAGGTCTGCTGGCAAGATGAACACACAAAATCCCCAAGAAAGAACAACAGGACAACAAAGACGAATAGAACCGCTAGCCTCATCATAATTACATTGACCCTGAACCGTGAACTTGAAAGATATTCTGACCGGCTAATAAAAAGGGGACCCGCGTCGGTATCTAACAGGATCCTATTAGAGTGACCCCGGTGTGTATCGCAACCGGTGCCAAATTCCGGAATTCTGCCGCCTGAAGGCGGTGGAGAGAGGAGCCACCACCCCCAGGGGAATAGTGGCCGAGTGACCCAACCGGATGTCCAGCAGGCCCCCCACCCCCACCCCCCAACCCCCAACCCCCAAAGAAGTCCAGTCTTGCGAATAGGAATGCTACCCATAACCTTAATATATTGTCGCCCAGGATAGGCTTAGTACGTCGCTAGGGAAGGTATAACGCGAATCATATTCCCAAAAGGCCCCCTAGGTACGCATCGGCTATTAGTACAGCTATACCTACCTTATCCGTACATTAAAGTGCGTGACTGCAGGAGTATTGATCATTGGCGACGTCGAGAAGGATCCCGGCGACGGGAGGGGCCGAGAGAGTGAGCGCTTATTCATCTGATGGCTCGATATCTTGGGGAGGCCCCGGACCTGAACGTACAACGAATACTTGGGTCGATTATCAGACCCCTCACTGCAATCCTTAAGTTGGTAGCTGGTTGTGATCAGAGGTGGTATAGTTGTCCCTCTAGTTCTTGAATTATATCGCGATGTCGTTAGCAGTGATCTTCTTTGCCGTAAAAACATTCTTATCAGGGGGGAGTAGGTGAAGAAAACGAACCACATTTGTTCCATGTATGGCTCCTCGCACACTTTTAAATCCTTCTAGGACTCTCTCCGCACAGCATTCAATGATCGGAAGGTTAGGCTTATGCGTGTCTTACCCTACCATTCGGACTACATTAAATGGTGTCATGCATGCAGATTTAGACGTAGCAAATCCATCGTTATTTAATGTTGTCCGTTGTTCAGTGTTTTCTTCGACGCGCTGGTTTTTGAACTAGCGTTCCCTTTGACTTGTAATTTTCGTCTCGTCGTTGGTGTAACGTCTGCAGCCAAGATGGTGGGCGATTTCTCGACCAGACCTCCTTGGAAACGTTCCGCGTGTGATCGCTGTCGTTCCCAAAAGTTGCGGTGTTATCGAGACGAGGGGCAATCTTCCGGTGCATGCTATAGATGTCTAAAGTCCGGGTCCAAGTGTGTCACAAGCATGGCCCGCCCAACGGGCCGTCCACCCTCACGACAGCCAACTATGATCGACCCCAACGACGCTTCCACGTCATCGGAGACGAATGATACGTCTCCCGGAAATGGCAGCATCAATAGGGCGGATACCGGCACCGCCAATCTAGACTGTGACATGTCTCTTGACAGCTTTTTGGACAGCATTCGCATGCAGCAAGCCGACCCAATGTTGAGCAACGACCTTGACGACATTGATGACATGCACGACATTCATTTATTCTCTCAACAACCAACAAGCCCGCGCGGCGGTTCGCCCTCCGCTCGGGTATCACAGCAGTCCGGAGGAGACCTCGGTTCGTCATCCCAGTCTGCCGGCCCCGCGTATGAATTCAACAATAACTTACTTGTGCCGAGGACTGGCCCCGCGGATCTTGGACTTCCGGCGTATAACACCGAACGTTTCGACATACTACTGTCCCACCTGCATTTAGAGCTTTGCAACCTGCTCCTCTGCGTGCGATCGGCGCCATGGGACGTCCAGGATGCCCTGAGGTTGACCATATCTCCAGAGAGCAACAGCGGCCAAGATGGAGAAATCGGAGACGCACACCCCATAGTCCAGGTTGACAAGGTTTCGAGGGAGCTGGAAAACCTGCTAGCCAGCTTTCGACAGTCGACGGGGCCAGCCGAACACATCCCACTGACTATGTCCTACCACTCTGGTCCGCCGTCTCTGCGCACGACCCAACTCCTCCTAGCTTTGTCCTGCTACATCCAAATTGTCTCCATCTACGACAGCGTCTTCTCTAGCGTGTTTGAACACTCGACTAGCAGCGGTCACGCGACATCTTTGGCGGTTGTATCGTCGCTGCAGCAGCAGGAGCAGCCATCAACACCCACGCTGTACCTGGGCGGGTTACCAATTCTACCCAGCCGGAAACTCTGTGCAACACTACTGGCGCACCAAATAGAGCACCGACTGGAGCGAATCGAGATGTTGGTGGGCCTACCAGAGCACTACCGCGTATCGACTAAATCCGGAGACGATGGCAAGGACGTGGCCAATGGGTTGTTTGCGGGGCAGCATAGCCAGTCTCTTCTCAATGCTGTGTTCCAGCTGGGGGAATTCCGCCCGGGAGAATACGACACCCGATGTGTTAGTTCGTTAAAATTGAAGATGCGACAGGTCAAAGACCTATAGGAGACATTTCATTTGTGATACGCCGAGGATGGGGGATCTGGAGAAAAAAGGGTCTCATTTGAATAACGCGTAACACCGTGGAATACCGCGGGATCTTGTGAAATGCCGTGGGATATCGTGCGAGATTACCGTTTAGGGGAGTTCTTACGAGTAATTGACCCCGTGCTA
>Ga0164242_10004127_pt1 | contig 16369 bp, 10 predicted proteins | sample OricomgcompostMG_FD_108783 | JGI IMG/M metagenome (GOLD analysis project Ga0164242, IMG submission 108783) | Miracle-Growth compost microbial communities from Emeryville, California, USA - Original compost - Miracle growth compost (MG) ...
CACCCATCTTCCGAGGAGAGTTCAACCCATCGCATTTCGTCCGTCCTCCCAATGGGTGCTTATCGCGCATAGCTAGCGCTATACCGCTTTGCTCGCCAGTCCGGCTCCTCGTCGACGGCGGGGCCGACGGAGGGATTGGACGGCTTTGACATGGAGCCGAAGCCGGGCATGGAGGACCAGCGGTTCAGGCGGTTGCGGGGCTTGGACGGCGTGCTGGCGCCGGACTGGTGGGAGGGGGAGGGGGATGCGGTGGCGCTGTCGGTGGTGGAGCCGGAGGAGCCCGTCGTGTTGGGGGTGTTGTAGATGTACTCGCCGTCGACGTAGATGGCGTTGGACACGAAGGTGGAGCGTCGGTTGCGCCGGCGGGTGTACCGCTGCTCGAGCCGGAAGAGCTCGATCTTGGCTTGGATACGTTCGAGGAGCTTGACGCCCATGGTTGCGGTTGGGTGCGGGGTGTTGTGGTGGGTCTGGCGCGTTCTGTTGGGAACTGTTGTGTTCGTCGAGTGCGGCCAAAGACGGGTAGTCCTGGGTAATCCTCGAGGTGATATGAGAGTAGAAAGACTGGCGTGAAGACTGCGATGCGCGCAGGCTGGAGGGCTCGAAGTGCGTGGTATGGCCAATTGGGTGGGTGGTCGTCGACTTGTGGATGTTTCAATCAATGACTCGCACAGATGGATGGGCGCCGGGGGTCCAAGACTCGTTGGGGTCAAGGAAGATCTGTTTTTTTTTCTATTTGGTTTCTCGTGGTTCGATTGGAGTCAATCCAACTTTCGAATCGCTGAATGAAGGACAGTACGTGGGATTGACGAGAAGAGAAAAAGGAATGACGTGCTCTTTGAGACAGGGCAGGCTCGAGGTGTTGTCTGGAGGAAGATGGGCTTCGGGCTGGGGAAAGGGGCGGGTGAGGAAAATGGGAATGAGGAAAAGGAAAAAGGTACGGACTATTAGTGGATTATCCTGGGGTCGGGGCCAGCGACTGGCTCCAGAGCTCTCGGAAAGTCCCACATCTCCCCACTTAGCACTCTTCGAGGCCCCTGGCGAGACCTCGAGAAGCCTGGTTGGAGCCAAACACCGCCTGGGATGCATTGAAAAGCTGGCAGGGATTTTCGACAGGGCTCCAGGGGGTGGCAGGGATTCGTCTCATGGCAAGGAGTCCGTGTGTTGGCCTGAGGTGCCATCGCGAATGGGGCTTCCGCCGCACTGGGCCAAGTTCGAAATGCTCGAAATGCTCGAAATGCAGGGGGCGACGTGGTCCCGCCATCGCGCTGGCTGGATAAATCTGCACCATGCAAGCAGAGCAGCAACGGAAGGAAAATGCTTGCATCCTGGCCGCGTTGGCGAGCAAATCAAGTGGCTGGCGAGAGTCTTCGCCGGCCCTAGAAGGAACAGAAGCAACCACCACCGACACCAACGCAGGATGGAGGATGCATTGTATGCGCGACCGGCGAGATTCTGGAACGCACCATTGGAAGATAGTGCGCTTAGTGTACCTCCGCCGGCTGGGAGAGGCAGGCGCAAATCCAAGGGCTTGGTGTTTTTTTTCCCTGCTCACCTCCCCTGAAGATTCCCCCACCTCCCAACCCCGCCAGAGCTAATAATACTGCACCAATGCAAAGAAGTAGAAAGTGGAACGAAGAAATGGAAGAAGAAAATGGTTGCGCATGAGTTGAGGGCTAAACAAAAGTGGATTCCCCTCGGTCGACAGCGCGCGCGGCGGGCTGTGCTTGTTTCGGATTTCCTCCCACACCAACATCAGCAGGTCGAAGAATCGCAAGTCCTGACGTCTCAAACAACAAGTGTATTCTGTTGGTTGGTTTGTTTGGTCGGGCTGCATTGATGTGCCGCCAGCCTCGACAACAGATCCCCCAAATCAATGCAGATCTATTTTCTTCCCAGTTTGAAGATTGCTTCAATACTCTCTTTACCCGCTATCGCCGAGCCGCCGCCCCATCGACAAGGCTGTGCGCATTAACCAGTTGTATTATGCTTGGGCGAATCTGGGGAAACCAAGAAATTTGTGGCTTCGTCTTCCTCGAGCGAAACCCCTTTCCCAACCCGGTACCACTTGCCATCAGGGGAGTTGTCAGGAGTGACGCGCAGCCTTTGAGGTTCTCGTCTGAGAGTGCTGGGTGGTTATTTAGATACCACCTCTCCGATCGAGCGATCCAAACCCGCCCACAAGCACCTGAAGACCTTCGGGTTGTTTGTTGCCGCTCCAGAGCCTGCGCAAGATCGCTCGCTGGTGGTAATATCGGTTCCGTCTGATCAAGTAGATCACGGATACTCCCTGGTCCAAGCTTTTGAGGCACTTCAACGCGTCCTCGGGAGCCGGCCCAGGCTTCGATGTGCTGTTCCCATCAGCCCCCAAGTAGGAAAGATGAACCTGTACTACCCATGGCATGAACAACACCATCTTCGCCGGTGCCATGTCGCACCTCGGCAAGGCATTCCTTCCTAGCGAGCGACATGCCCCGAACTGTAGACTTCAGCAGTCAAGCGTCTGCAGGAATCACCACTCGAGCCAACTTGGTGCTCTTGATGCCACCGCATTAGGATGAGACCTCCCGATGCTGTATGGGTGCCAAAGACTAACAGGCAGCGTTTCGCTGCCATCAGTTTAATGTATGCACTTTTGAAGCTCGGTGTACGAGACTACCTAGCTCCGCAAAGGATCACTTCTTTGGCCGGAAGGACCACCCGGCCGCCGCAGGCAATGTCCGCCGTTAAGCCGGCATCTCAGAGCGCAACCCGCCTCGGGACCGAAGGGGCGGCGAACTCGACGAACTCGAGAAAATACACACTACTTCACGCCACTCAGCCAAATTATAGCGTTGAGGAATCACATACGAGAAGCCCCCCCTGCACCCATCGTTGATCTTTCGTGCCACTAGATTCTTAATCTCTATGGGAGCACGGACTCTGTGACTAAAATAACGATGACTTGGTTCAAGCGAAAAAAACAAAACCTTGCTCGGGAGAGGCGTCAATTTGATGCTGTTGGCAGCGGTTTCGCGTCGCACAACGTTTAGCTACCTCGCCCTGTGGCGTTGGTCCCAAGCGACTCATGACGACCTCATCTGGACTTGTATCAATGTTCATCGTGATTTGATAGCTTTCCCAAGCGCTCCAACCTCACGAATGTAGTGTACCAAACCGTGCAGACTGGAAGGGATTGTGACCTGGATAGAAATTAATGTGGATCGGTGGGCGACCTAGATCCAAGCTGCGGTTGTGGCTTCACAGCCTCTCCATGGATCACTGCTCGATATGTTCGTCGTCGATAGAAGACGATGAGTTGGCAGGGAGATCGGCCCAGCCACCCACAGCATCATGGTGCAGAAGAGACACACCTCCCTGTTGGTTTGGCTGCAACTAAAAGCGTCGGCCTATTATGTGCTCTCCCCCAGCGCCGCGAATGCAAAAGTCCACTAGTGCTATTCACGAACAGGGTTGTGCAAGGGTTGTTTTCAAGAGGGGCACCCACGCCAAGCCGTACTGATGGGGGTTGCGAACAAGGTGCCATGCTGAGAATGGTCTAGTCGGCCATTTATCCTGATGCGCTCGAGATCACCGGGTGCAAAAGCAAGCGAGCGCGAGCTTCCCCGCCTCCCCCGAACCCACAATCTTCACTCCGCATAAGATCCGTAATCGCCAAGTAGCTCCCGCCGCTGGGAGTTCGGAGTGGATCTCGCTACTTTTGTAAGTCGGCCGTTGCGAGCTTACCAGCCCAGTTTCGGGTCTTATTCCGGACATGGCAGCGTTAAATACTACGGCACTGTTGCTCGCGGCTGCAACCTTCGCGGCCTATTACCTTGTTGTCTCGCGGGTCTTCGCTTGGCGCCGCCTCCGGCACATCAAAGGACCCGCCGGGACTGGCTGGAGCCATATTTGGCTCATTCGTCACCAAGTATCCGGGAGACTCCTCAAGGACCTGGAAGAGGTGTGCAACAAGTATGGTAAGGCAATCAACCTCATTGGGGACTCACCACTACGCAGGCGGGCTGTCGAGCTTACATGTCATTACAATAGGACCGGTAACTAAAATTGCCCCGGACTGGGTTGTCTGCAGTGACCCAGCCGAGATCCGCCGTATCTGGAGCGTGCGCTCAGGATGGTATCGCTCCCCGTGGTACAAGAACTTCCGCCTTGATCCCAACAGGGATAACATCCTGACTATGACGGAGAACAAAGACCATCACCGGCTTCGTGCCCATCTCCTCGCTGGGTACGCCGGGAAGGGCCTTCAGAACCAGGAACAGCTTGTCGACGAACAGATCTTGCGGTACATCCGACTGATCGAACAGAAGTACATCTCCACGCCCGGTGATCCAAGGCCGATGGACATGTCTCGGACGACACAATATCTAACTCAAGACCTTGTCTCCTCCGTCGGATTCGGGAAGGCATTTGGATATCTAGATGCCGACGACGATATATTCGGAGTCATCGAAGTATCTGAAGCGCTGTTGGCACCGCTAGCTATCACCGCGCTGTTCCCAATCTTCCTCGCAGTTATCAAGTCCCCTTTCATGAAACCCTTCCTGCCGAAGCCGACGGACAAGCACGGCATGGGCCGCATGCTAGGAATCATAAAAAGCCACGTCGACACGCGGTACGGCGCCTCCAAGACCAGCAACAACGACGTCCTTCAATCATTCGTCGAATCCGGCCTCCCCCGCGACGAGGTCGAAGCCGAGAGCCTCATCCAGCTCGTCGGCGGCACGGACAGCACGGCCACGGCAATCCGGAACATCATCTTCTTCGTGTCGACGAGCCCGACGGCCTACAAGAAGCTGCAGGAGGAGATCGACGGGGCCGCCTCCGCCGACGAGCCCGTGATCACCGATCGGCGCGCCAAAACGCTCCCCTACCTTCAGGCCGTCATCCGCGAGGGCCTGCGCATGTGGCCCCCGATCTCCGGGCTGATGCCTCGCATGTCGGACCAGGACGAGGTCGTCTGTGGCGTCCGGATCCCCGCTAGGACAAACGTTGCCTGGGCCGTCTCGGGGATCATGAGGGATAAAGCGTCGTTTGGGCCGGACGCGAACTCATTCGATCCGGACCGCTGGATCAACGCTGAGCCGGAGCGTCTCAAGGTTATGGAGGCAGCCCAAGGCCTTGTCTTCATGTCCGGGAGCCGGTGGGAGTGCCTTGGCAAGAGATTGGCTTATATCGAGCTAGGCAAGATCATCTTTGAGGTAAGCTGTCATCTTGAATCCTAGGCTTTAGCAGCGCATGTTGCTAATTTGGAACTCCTATTCTCTTGCAGCTGTTTCGTCGGTTTGATTTTGCCATGTCAGATCCTGCCCGGCCATTTAAGTGGGAGAACTATGGGTTGACCATTCAACATGAGATGAACGTCAGGGTCACTAAGAGAAGTAAGGGCTGAGAATTGTCTCCCTCCATGCATGCTTCGGGCAATTTGCGGATACCCATTAGCGTTCTTTCGGCGCCATTCCTTTCGCGATTTGTACTTCTTGTTTGGGAACTCTGATTCTAGGACGGACTATTGTATCTGGGTTAACTCCCAGGTAGGTTAACTCCCGGGTAGGTTAACTCCCCGGTGTCCAAACCTAGCAGCCCCAGTGGCTTACGGCAGAATGAGAAACGACTGGGGTTAGGCCGTGTTTCTTTGGATGTCTTAGGGAACCGATTCTCGAGGAATAGATTGGACATTGACCCCGTGCACGGGTAATTACGGTGACATGGCAACTCATACGCCCTCGTGATGACATGTGTATGGCAGGGGGGGCTGGTAGTCCAAAGACCATTCTTCCCACCCTTTGGTAAACCGTCCACGTAATCACTATGCCTTCAAATTAGGACGCTAGGAGTCAAGCCGATGATCCTCAACTGACCGCACTAAGAGGCACGAAAATGAACCTAATATAAGAGCAAATCCCCGCAAGAGGGTATCAAGCACTAGCCTATTCAACTAGTAGAGAGAGCCTTAATTGCCACTACTCAGGGAGGTATGTAGCCTCCTCCATATCACTTCCTGTTGAATGGTGTGCTTATCGCTATCCGGTAGGATTTTCTTATATGGGGTTCAACCCGTTCCGCCCTAATCCCAACAATAAATCAGCTCCTTCCCGGCTCTACCCGCTCATTACACCTCGTTGGAGAGCTAGCAAAGCAAAGTGCCCTCCAACAACCGGTCTCGCTTTGAAGCGGATATCAGTAGGCGACGTGGGATAGTAGCCGGTCCCGATAGTCTCAAATAGGTCAGTGAAGGGGTCGTCTGTAGTGGTAAAGTTCAACCAGTAAGAAATTGAGTTGACAAGCAGGCTCCTCGTCCCCCGGGGGCACGTAGCAGCTGCCCACATCATCCAATCACTCTTGGTGTAGTGGTGTCGGTTATCGAGCGGCACTCCAAAGATCTGAGAAACCTGGGGGTACCACTCGCACTGCATCTTGTACACCGACGAGTTGACGATCCCGAGGTCCAACAGTTTGTCTGGGTAGATGTTGTACAGAAGCCCCCAGCTGCTTCGCCACTGATACGCCAGCAACGTATGCCTCCCTAACGGATCTATGGCGAGCCTCTCCCACTGGGCATAATACTCCCTTGCCGTCCGACCAAACATCTCCGCATCCTCCGCCATTCCTACTACCTTTGCCACCTCGCTCATGGCCTGCAGTCCAACGATCCCTTTGACTGCCAGATTTGTCTGGTTCTCCAGTGTGCCCGCAAAATCATCTGTGCTTAGCTGTGCAGCCGGCACGAGGGAGAATTCGACGAGATACGTTGCCCACCGACGTAGGAGATCATAGTACCGGCTTAGCCACGCGGCGTCGGCACCGCCGAAGCGGTAGCTCGCGTAGCACATTAGGATCATGTTGCCGGATTCCTCAACGGGCATGTTCTCATCGGCGTCGGGAGGATCGTGTCCGACCGCATTGGGGAAGTGAGCGCCGATATCGTGTGCCGCGAAACCGTTGGGGTAGAGTCCGGTCTCTTGGTAGGCTAGAATGGGTTCTAAGGCAAGACGCAGCAGCGAAGGGTTCGCCCAAAGGAGAAAGGGTATCCCTGGGAAGAGGACATCCACGGTGTTGACGTTTCCGCTACTCGAGAGTTCTTTTTGAAATACGAGTGGCTCATCGCTGAGCCCGTCGCTGCCCGGCGGTACCGCATATACGAAAGCACCCATGGCCTGCCGAGCTGACAGAGATGTAATGGAGTAGTGGGAGTACGTCTCGGAGACGCCGGGAATGGCTATCCCGCTAAAGTTTGTGGGGTCAAGGAATCCGTAAGCCGAGGACGGGTCGAAAAGGTAAGGAACATCGCCTGGACCCTCGTTATGTAAACAGCCCCTACATTTCCCGGGGTTTGGTAAGATTTGAACAGGCGACATGTTTCTGCTGGTTACGGTAGATCCATCCTGATAGTATGCATCGATATCTGTCCTCAATCGAGACTCGAATTCGTACGCGAGAATTCGAACAGTATCAAGGTCTTCCCAATGGAAGTTGATCATCGAATACATGTCGCCATAACACTTCTCCCACCAGGGGCGCAGGGGCGATATACCAGTTCTCGTGCGGTAGTTTATTATTGGTGTCTGTACTGAGCCGATGGAGTACCTAACTGAGGTACGTAGCGCTGTTCCGAAGTCATGGCTGTACGCGAACACTGTATTGTTGCTTACTCGCCCGCGCTCGTTTAGGGCCACGGAATTGCCGAGACCTCCAGTCTCCATAAACTCGGTCCGTATGTTGACAAGAGGCCCGGCATCAGCGCTGAAGTTCTTCGCCCCCATCTGGGTTGTTGAGTAGCTGAAATTTCCCCATTGTGGCATGTCGTGGTCCTCTCCAAATACATCTGGTGCGGCCTGCCCGATAATCCAGCTGTACAAACCTGAGAGCGAAGTGGCATTCCCGAACCTACTAGTCGTCTGTGCTCCGTGGAGCTCCCACACTGCCGGCTTGCTAATTCCCCATGAGACCCATGAAAGATCGACATCCGAGTAGAATTTCAAATCATGGGGCTGCCCGTCCGTAGACTCCGCCGTTGTTGTGAGATAGCTGAGCGGAACCGATGTCCTACAGATGTCCTTTGGGGTGACGGGTGAAAAGAAGCTTGCCGTGATCTTCACTGGACCGGCAGTAAAGGTAAAGTTTGAGTAGTTCGAGTCATAACTGACACCGTCCGGAGTTGCGAGGAGCAAGTCAGGCCTAGTAGGGATAGACTGAGATCCGACCCCGAGGTATCTGTAAGAAATGCCATCGACAGTCACAATGCCTTCCCATCCAAGTGGATCACCAGTCCAGAATCTCACGCTGGCACTGTTTAAGGTCCCGCCGCCGGCTGTAGTAGACCATGTACTGGTGTAAGGATTTCTTACTGCTAGGGGTATGGAGGGCGGCCTTGCAGGAGAATAGGTAGGGGTGGTGGATCCGACGCGGCTTGTGGCATTGGGGAGAGAGCCAAGGGCTGTGGCTGCACTGAGAAAAGCAACTTTGAACAAGGAGTTTCTCAGAAACATGATTCCCGTTTTCTGTATCCCTTGCCAGGCCTAGCGTAAACGAAAGACGAGACGCCTCTATTTCGACCTCAGATATTAGCTCGGCTTAGGGATCGACTTTATGAACCCTTTCCACAACTCGCAGTGTCAATGGCCCGCTTACCCTGTAGAACAGGGAGTTCCCTTGGCCTAGTATAGCAAAAGTTTGAAGCGATTTGGAACACATGCAATATAGCAGGTGCATCGCGCGCGTCGGATGTTTTGCTGCAAGGTCCCGCTTGTCATTATCCAATGATTCCATACCTAGTCGCGGTCTAGACATTCCGGAGGTTGGGTTGGAATGAAGCTAGCTTCGACGTAACCTGCCGGTTAACCCTAATTTGCACATGTGCTACCGTTACAGTATGACAGTATCTGATAGCAAGGGCCTGTTGGTTACCCAACTAGATCACGTTGGAAAGACCATAGCTTGTAGGTGAGACGAAAGAAGGAAACCCTAAATGAGCGATCTATAATGACCCGTAAAGACGCAACCACGGGAACTAAGACACATATCCGTAATACCGACATTACTCATCAACATTAATCTCTTCCTCGTCGAGAAATCCCAATCCACTGTCGTACCTCCTCTTCTTTCCTTTCCCCGCTCGCTCCCCCTTTTCGGCCATGCTAGAAGCCGATGCGTGCGCAACCTTGGCTGAGATCGGCAGACGAAGCAAACTCACCTCCTCCTCCTCGCCCTCCTCTCCAAGCGCGCTGTCCCTCCTCGTGTCCTCCGCTCCTGTCGCCTTCCCCCAGGACCCACGCGCCTTCTTCGGCGTCTTCAACAACCCCTCACTCATCCTAACCACCCTCTCTAGCTCCGCCCTCATCGACTCGATTGCACCCTTCGCACGCAGCTTGTCATCTGCCATCGCGGCCTCGAGATCCTCATTCTCGGCCCGGAGGTGCCCGCCCTCGACGCGCAGCAACTGGATGGACTCGTGCGCCGTCCTCAGCGCTTCGCTGACGCGCGCCACCTCCTCCCGAAGCTCCGCCACCCGCGCGTCGCGCAGTGCGAGCGCCTTTCCGTGCGCCCCGTTAAGCGCCTGCAGCTCCGCTCCATGCTTGGACTGGACGTTGGCGAGGGCCCCGGCGTGTGCGGCTCGTAGAGTCTCAATCTCTGCCTGCATGTCAACGGTGCGTCGCGCTGCCTCTTCAAGCTTGGCTTCAAGGTCCGCGACAGCGGCCGCCTTGGCCTCAAGGTCTGTTCCCAGCTTCTCGCAGGCGGCACCGTTCGAATCGCGCTCCGCCGTCGCGGTCTCGAGCTCAGTCTCCATGCTCTGGACGAGTTGCTCAAGCTCCTTGATGTCACGGGTGTAGCTGGCAGCAGCACCGCGGAGGCGACTGAGTCCTAGCTCCAGGTCCGCGATGCGGGCATCACGGTCGGCCAGCGATAACTCGAGCCGCGACGTCTCGCGCGCCATGCCATCCATGGCATCAACGCGGGCTCCAAGCTGCTGCCGAAGTGAGAGCTCCAGCGCGTGGTACTCGTCAATCGAGTCGTCGGCCTCACGGGCGCGACGAGAGAGATCGCGTAGTCGGTCTAGCACCAGGTCTAGGACCGCCGCGCCCGCCGTTGTCAGCGGCAAGGAGATCTCGCCGGGAGTAAGGTACTCTAGTTCGAGGCGAGCTGTGCGGAAGGCGGATGACAGGGAGGTTACGATCTCAGACGAGTCGGAACCGGGGAAGCCGAGGTTGCTGAGAGAGGAGTTCAGCTCGAGAAGGGCTGCACTGCGGTCTGAGAGTGCTCGGAGGAGATTGTTGAGATGGGCTTCAATATCGGGCCGAGGGGATGAGGATGCATCCTCAGGTCCTGACGGTTCGGACGCGAAGGGGATGAGTTTGTCTGAAAGGCGCGATGTTAAGGTGGCATATGATTCGAGAGTGCTGGTCAGTTTGCAAATCTCTAGCTGGAGAGATGCAAGCTCATCTTCAAGTTGTTGCTTCTCTGGATCAGGGAAGCTTGCCTGGACCCCGGTATGCGACTGTGGTGTTGAGAGGTGAGAGCATGGAGTCATTAGCATGGCGGCAGGGCTAGTTGTAGGTGGAGTAGGGAACGAAGCCCGCGCTTTCCGCGTCGGTGTGCTGCATGCCAAATCTGCCATGGTAATCTCGCCGAAATTGCCATCTTCAACTTCATTGCCAGTGTCCAGCTCCATGAAGTCATCGGAGAAGGGATCTCTGGCAGCCATGGTCCAGTTATAGCTTGGGCTGCTACTGACGGGGGGGCTAGACCTGCTTGCAAGCTCCCTCCTCAGCGACTCAACTTCTTTCTCTAGCTCCCACACCCTTTCCGTGTCAACCACGATTGTTTCATCATGGAGGCGGCGGATCTCCTCGTCCTTCTCGGCCACCTCGGCCTGCAGGCGCGCAAGCTCGGCCTTAGTTTCTTTAGCGCGCTGCCTTTTCTCGGCGGTGATGGTATTCATCTCCTCACTGAGGCCGTTACGTCTAATACGGCGCTTGACACGACCATCGAGGACTTGGCGAAGCGGTAGAAAGTTCACCTCCCCGCTGAAGGGAATCCGCGGGTTGTCCAAGTCGGTGAAGCCAGCTCCCGCTCCTGAGGCAGATCCCCCGGCCCGTGTGGGGGTAGAGTGCCGCCTCTTGGGCCGGCCGGAAATGAAGGTTCGCCGGATCATGGGGGTGAGGCCCGTTGCAAGTTCATTTTCGTGGCCGCTGAGAATTGGGCCAGGGTCTGAAAAGCGAACCCGTTTCTGCGTCCTGGCTCTGGGTGTTTTGGTAGATGTTCTAGAAGAAGAGACAGACGTTGAGAGTGGGGTGTTCGTATTCTTGATCCTTGGTGAACTCAAATTGACCTGAGGGCCTAAACTGGCTCGCCGGGCTCGCCGGAGAGCAATCGGGAGGTCCATGTCATCAGCCATTGTAACAGCGTCTGAGGTGACGACAATAGACCTTGAAGTGGAATTCAAGAGAGTATGGAGGATAGTTAAGTATGAGAGTTAAGGAACACGAATCCTGCGATTAAAGAAGTTGGGAGGGAAGTCGAACTCATCGTGAAAGGCACCGCCCCCTGAAGGGGTTTGTTTGTTTATTTCCGGTTTGGGAAAGTGGGGTGTTGCACCGCGCCGGGATTTCGCTTGGGGGTGGGCACTAAAATGCGTGGGCCATCCCGCAACGACTCCTCGAGGCCAATCGTTCCTAATGTTATTGAATCTTTCCAAACCCACCATTGTCAAAGCTTCCGCGATGCCTTTTTCTTCTGTTGATATGTCACCCATTGCCAACACCCGGACCACAAGTTGGCACCTGAGCTGAAGACCGTCCCGCTCTTAAGAGTCATCAATTCGCCAAGCCAATTAAACCCTTGGTAGTTCCAGTTGTTCTGGCGGGGGTATCATCAGCTAAATATCCTCCAATTTCGACGGCCGTGGGTCGGTTCACAAGTGTGACGCCACCTAGCCCTCTCATCGAGCTATTGCCTCTGTTTTCGCGAGCAAGGCGGCCGGGGACCATCTTCCGACCGTTTCCGCTCCCCCACGGGCCCGATCTTATCCTCGAACGGACCCATGCCACTTTCCAGTCGCCGCTTAATGGCGCCAATGTATAACGCGACTTCTTAAATGTTCACTTCTTGTTGAATCTCTACGTAACCCATGGCTGCCTAATGTTACCAATGGCGCAGCCACGCCTCCCATGTCATGCAACAATTTCTTTGCTCTTACACTACAAACCCCCTCTCAGTGTCTGGCCTGGCCGTGCCCCTTTACAAGAACGGGCATCATGCTCCCTCCTCGTCATCACCAAGGCGGATCCTGCCCTCACCGGCACCCACGCCATTCGACCAATATCCATCGAGCTCGACGTTGGTCTCAGGAACTCGCCGCAAGCAAGAGAGCAGCCACACACCAAAACCTGCTTTTGCAAGGACATCAAGAACCGCATAGGTGATGATCTCCTCATCGACGTTCATGATGCGTGAGCTACCTGCAAGGCCCCAGACGCTAGCACAAGTTAGCGTTTAAAACTCCAGGAACGACCCCCGATGATCCCAGCTCGAGACAACTTACATGGGGTAGATAGTCCAGAGAACCAAAGCATACAGCGCGAGCGACCCAAACACCTTGGCCACGGTCGTACCCCTGGCTTTAGCCGTCCTGGATCCGTGGACTGCGACATGCCAGATGACGCAGAGGTACGCAACCCAGGCAATCACGTACCACCCCCACCGTTGGGCCCCATGTCTTCTACTAAGCGCTCCGAAGAGGCCGGCGAGCTTCATGACTAGATCGGCCGCCACGGCGATCAGGGTATGGGCGCCGTTGACGCCGGCTAGCAGACATAGGCCAACCAGCAGGATGGGCGTGCTCACAGCCCAGTCGATATACCGCGCCCAGTACACCTCGCGGCACACACCGCTGCCGCGATGCACGTGGTCGTGCCCGTATCCGTGCCCGGACCAGTGACCATGGCCGTGACTGTGATCCGTGGGGCCGCAGCGCAGCGTGACGCCCTGGCCCGTTGCCATCGCGAAATACGAAATAGCACCGATGACGGTGGCGAGAGTGGCCGCGATATGGTAGATCCGGCGCGACACGGGTACTTTCCAGGACAGGCCGGCGAAGCTAGCGGCGGCAATGACCATGAGCACGAACACGACCCAAAGCGTGGTGTGACCCGTGTCGCTGGCGACTTGGTATTTCACTGGGCTTGCTAAATCGTTGTCAGCAGTGGGAAGGAGGCTGGGGGACTATCATTAATCTTCGCGTACGGATGACAGTAGGTATAGGCTTGACCGGCCCTGGATGGGTCGTTTTGTGACCAACATTCGTCAAGCTGATCATCTTGAGAGGTTTTGCTGTGCTTTTTGGGTGAGTATGTTCTGATGGACGATGGCAGGATTTCTGTAACCCCTCCTAAAAAAAAAAAAAACAATTAGAGAATTGATGAGAAACACGGCGAGAAAGAGATAATAGAGAAATGAGCCTACGCAATATTGGTTATTACAAGATTCATCCAAGTCTTGCGAGCCTGGCGACTACTGACCGACGTCATCAATTACAAGGTCGTTGGTAAGACCTGTTCCTAGTGTGGGGAAATGTGCCAAGGGGAGCTGTCATGGGCGCCATCCGCCCTCATTTGAAGTCGTTATGATCTCATTATCCTTAAATACTTCACGGTGTTGTGGCCCAATTTATACGCTAACAAGATAATAGCATTCTAGTTACACGAGTGCCAAAGCCAATATTGGCTCGACGACATGGGTGATGGGAATAGGGGTAGTTACGGAGGGGCGAAAATTACGTATCGGTAATTTACGTAAATTTCGTTACGCTGTACCGTAACTAGTCTCTGCCCCACAAAACGTGGGTGTCACGAACCCTTAAATGGTCCGTGCATACAGAAACGTAAAACGCGGAAACGGGAGTTACCGTACGAACAATACGTAAAATATCCATCACTCGAACAAGGTGAACACTCAAGTTATTCTATTACATTTGAAGCTATCACCAAAAGAACACCAATGGAATCGGGTCTATAAACAATGATCTCGACTCTTCAAGCCGCTCGCCTCTTGCAGCTAGGGGCCTTGGCCTCGTACGTGGAATCTATCTCACCCCACTTGATGTTGCTGAAGATGACCGTGGGATCCTTCTCGACCTGGAGGATGACCTTCGGGTCTCCCTCGGTGGCATTGCAAGGCCCAGCATTGCCTGAATCAAGCCACGACATATACCCACCTTCATCCCACCAGATCGACACGGCGAGGACCATGCCGCGGCTCAGGGCGCCGCCCATTTCCTTCATGCCACCGAGCTCCTCGTACCGGCGCGCGCCGGTAGAGTTGCAGTACTCCTCGTTGATGAAGTTGATCTCGGGCGGGCCCGTGATGTTGACGGCGGCCTGGGGGATCACTTTTCCGTCCTGGACGTAGATGCGACGGATCTCGGTGAGCTCCCCGGCGTCGTTGGCGGGGAACTGTGTCACGACGGTGAAGGGCTTGGTGGTGTCGACGGTGAAGTCGGGGCCTTGGCCGTAGAAACCCTTAACGCCGTTGACATAGGTGTTGTAGCCGCAGCCGTTTTTGTCGCAGACGCCCTCGAAGGCGCACTCGTCGCCGGTGCAGCCGTACAGGCCGGTCTGGTTGCAGACGTGCGGCGCGGTCTGCGTGGAGGGGGCGTTGGCCTCCCAGATGTCCATCTCGTTGCAGCACAGGCCCTTGGCTTCGAGGTTAGCGACGCCGTTTATGAATGGCGTCGTGTAGCACTGCGCGTCGCAGTAGCCAGTGCCGTAGGCGGCGCCGCCGGTGTTGAGCTCGTTCATGCCGCCGTCGGCCTCCATCTCGGACAGGTACAGCGCGCCGTTCATGCCGCAGGGCAGCTTGGAGGCGTCGACGTCGAAGGTGAACTCGTTGCCGGTCAACTGCAGCATCTCGTACTTCTTCTCGTCCTCGGCTAGTAGGTACAAACGCGGGCTGACCACGGAGCCGTCCTCCCGCAGTAGCTTCATTGTCAACTCGCCGCCGTCAGTGAAGACGCCGTACTTGGTGTAGTCCTCGACGCCTTCCATGATGCAGTTCTCCTGGCAAGTGGCTTCGTCCGGGCAGACGGTCTTGTTCGGCCCGTTGCCCCAGTCACCGCAGCCGAGGCTGGGCTGATCGCGCTGGTGCACTGGGTGCGCGAGGGCGTCGAGCACGAGGGCTGAGTTCTGCGACGTGCAGCCATCGGCCTTGGTGCACTTCCACGTTGTGAGCTTGGGATGGACCTCGGGCGTTTTGCCCACGCCCTGAGCGGCGGCAGCGCCTAGGAGGGCCGCAACGATAGGGAGGGTGCGAGCCATGGCGACTATGTGCGACCTTGGAAACACAGATGGTGAGGGGTGTCACGACATAAAGGGTAGCGTTCCCTGCGGGTTTTATATCTGCCCTACATCCTTAATGAGCCGTCGTAGTATCGCCGGGGCGAGAGTGCGTCCCCCGCAAAGGGATTAAGGGTCGGTTGGCCCGAACTTTACGCTCAAATGCTTGCAGATCTCCGCCAAGCACACTGCACGCATGACCACCGGCTATGCTGCCCGAAATTGTGGGCTTGGGGAGCATTGGTGGAGGCTTTAATCCCACCACGAATTCAAAATACACTCATTATTTTCGGCACGACGGGAGTCGAACAGAGGGAAGCTCGAATGACTGCGGGGCCGGCTGGGGAGAGACAGGGGTAACTCTTGGGAGACCAAGACGAAAATGGCCATCACGGGTCGAAGCTCTCCGAGTTCCCGGCCTGGGGCCCCACGAAACTTCTTAGTTCCCCGAATTGCTGCGGCCTGCAAGGTACGGAATTACCGCCCGAGATCTGGGATCTCGCTAGAAACTCCTCCAATTTAATTAAGAAAGGGGCCGCGTCCTACCTTAGCGATCAGCTGGGCCAGATATTCTCGTTTGTGTCCAGTGTACAGAGATTGCCGAGCCGCACTAGACAAATTGGGATATGGTTTAATTATTATTTCGAGTGAAGCGTGAGACAATTGAGCCTTGATTGAGGCTTCTAGGCCTACGGAATACTCGTGCTTAGAATAGGTGGTGTGTTTGCGATTGAGATGTTACGCGGCTTTTTTAAGGCCGCCTTACGGTCAACGGAGGTTGATCAGCCAAAATCTCGCACGGACAAGGGCCACCGGCCACCGACCGTGATCCAATATGCCAACCTCGGATCGCGTTCCCTCGACTAGGCCTAGCACTTGGATGCGAAGGGGAGACATGCACATATGCTAGAGGGGTAATTAGGTCTTCTTTTCGAGCCGACTACCCAGACAGCGATAGATGGCGACCTGAGAATGTGCTCGTCTAATGTGGTCGCCGCGTCCCAATCCGCCCACAATCCTTCCTCCATTAGAGGGTTCTAGGC
>Ga0164242_10004128_pt1 | contig 16368 bp, 12 predicted proteins | sample OricomgcompostMG_FD_108783 | JGI IMG/M metagenome (GOLD analysis project Ga0164242, IMG submission 108783) | Miracle-Growth compost microbial communities from Emeryville, California, USA - Original compost - Miracle growth compost (MG) ...
CCTCCCAGGCCGTCAGCTCGACCGGAACGCGCTCCGGGTAGATCGCCGGGGCGATGCGTTCGCCGAGAAAGCGGTTGATGCGCTCGAGAACGAGGCGCGAATCATCGTGCACTGTTGTGCTCCTTGATAGTGCGTGCGGGCAGGGCTGTGGTGAGGCTGAAGTGGTCCGTCGCCGACCTCACCCCTTGACGGCGCCGGCCAGGGCCGAACTGCCGCCAAGAAACCGGGACGTCACGACATAGAGTCCGAGCACCGGCAGTGAGTAGATCAGAGAGAACGCGGCCAGTTTGCCGTACGCTACCGCGCCGTACTGCCCGAAGAACTGGTAGATGCTCACGGATGCCGGCATGTTGTTCGGGCTCAGCAACAGCACGAACGGGATGAAGAAGTTCCCCCACGCCTGCACGAAGACGAAGATGAACACCACGGCGAGCCCGGGTCGCATGAGCGGAACGACGATGCGGGTCAGGGTGGACATCATCGAGGATCCGTCGGTCCATGCCGCCTCTTCAAGGGTGATCGGCACGGAGTCCATGAAGTTCTTCATCATCCAGATCGCCATGGGCAGGCTAGTGGCCGCCATGAACAGAACCGTGCCCCAGATGGAGTCGAGCAGGTTCATCGAGACGAAGAGGTTGTAGACCGGCACCATCATCGCCGTGATCGGCAGGCAGGTGCCGAAGAGGATGCCGTACATGTAAGGCCGGTTGATCCGCATGCGGTACCGGGAAAGCGGGTACGCCGCCAGCACGGCGATCACGACCGTGATGATGGCGCATCCGAATGAGATCACGACGCTGTTCCAGAGTGGCTGGAACGCGAGGCTCGGCGTCAGCACCGACGTGAAGTTATCGAATGTGAACGGCGCGGGCAGCTTCAGGGTGAGGTTGGCCGTTCCGTCGAGCGACGCGATCAGAAGCCAGAGCAGGGGCAGCAGGAAGCAGAGCCCGACGATCACGAGGATCGTGTTCGAGACGAACTTCAGTCCGCGGCCCGATGGCGAGGAGAGCTTCATGTCAGTCGACCTCTGGCTTGAGTGCACGAATGTAGATGATGGAGAACACTCCTCCGATGATCAGCATGACCACGGCGATGGCCGTGCCGAGGCCGAGTTGCGAGAACTTGAACGCCTCTTGGTACGCGAGAACGGGAAGCGTCGAACTCGACGTGCCCGGGCCACCGGCGGTCATGATGTAGATCAGGCCGAAGACGCTGAGCGTCTGCAGCGTGGTGAGCATCAGGTTGGTCGAAATGCTGCGCCGGATCATCGGGATGGTGATATAAATCAGCCGCTTCCATCCGCTTGCTCCGTCGAGCTCGGCCGACTCGGTGACCTCCTCGGGTACCTCGGTGATCGCGGCGGAGTAGACCATCATCGAGAACGCCGTGCCTCGCCAGATGTTCGCCAGGATGACCGAGGCCATCGGCAGCACGTAGAGCCAGTCAGGGCCCTTGAGGCCCACGATGGAGAGGATGGCGTTGAGCGTCCCGCCTCCGTTGAAGAACGCGTAGCAGCAGAACGCGCCGACCACCTCGGGGACGACCCAGGACGTCACCACGAGCGTTCCGACGATGCCGGTCAGCACCTTGTTGCCCGACCTCATCAGCATGGCCAGCGCCAGCCCGAGCACGTTCTGGCCGATGATCGCGCTGCCGACCACGAACAGGATCGTCAGCCAGACGGACTTCAGGAAGTCAGGGTTCTGGAAGAGCTGGATGTAGTTCTGGAAACCGATGAACTGCGAGCTCTCCGCGGCGGCACCGGTGAGCGCCATGTTGGTGAACGATCCGTAGAACGCTTCGACCACCGGGCCGAGCAGGAAGATCGCGACCATGACCATGGACGGGACCAGCGGCAGAGCGCGGACGAAGGTGCGACGAGCACGGTGCGGGCGGGAAGGGGAAGCCCCTCCCCGCCCGGTTGCACTCGTCGTCACGGCGGTGTGCGTGAGCGACGTCATGACCGCGTGCTATTTCGTGACCACGTTCTTGGACCCGCCGGCCACTTGCGGCAGCGCCTGGTCGTAGACCTTTTGCGCCTGGGCCGCGGTCTGCTGACCGGTCATCACCGATTCCATCGCCACTTGGATGTTGTTCGACACCGCCGGATACACCGAGGTCGCGGGACGGAAGTGGGTGATCTTGACCAGGCCCGCGAAGAACGCGTTGGTCGGGTTCGACTTCACGTACGCCGGATCGTTCGCCACGTCGGTACGCACCGGGATGTTCTGGTTGCTGGTGGCGTAGTAGAGCGAGTTGTCCTTGTTGAGTGCCAGCGAGATGAAGTTCCACGCCGCGGTCGGGTTCTTCGACTTCGAGCCGAGGGCGAGCGTCCATCCTCCTGACAGACTCGTCGCGCCCGGAGCGGCGCCATCCTGCGTGGGCATCTTCGCCTCGCCCATCACCGAGTTCCAGTCCTTCCATGGAGCGACTCCTGCGTTCCCCCAGTTGCTGGAGACCCAGGATCCATCGAGGCTGATGCCGAGCTTGTTCTGCGACAGCAGCACCGGCGTCTGGTTGCCCCAGTTCGGGTCGAGCGCTTGCTGTGCTGTCGGCCCGAGACCACCCTGGTAGACGTCGTGGATGAACTGCAATGCGTCCTTGAACCCGGGTGAGCCTGCGACCCACTTGCCGTCGCTCGTCGTCAGCTGGTTCTTCGTGCCATACAGCAGCATCTCGAAGCCCTGCATCGTGGACCCCTCACCGGTGCCCTTGCCGGAGTAGATGTTGAACGGGATCACGCCGGGCTCGGATGCCTTGATCTTCTTCGCGGCATCGAGGATGTCGTTCCACGTCTTCGGCTGCCACGGCACGGAGATGCCGGCCTTCTGCAGAACGGTCTTGTTGTACCAGAGCCCTCGGGTGTCGGTGCCCATCGGGATGCCGTACAGCTTGCCGTCCGCGCCCTCACCCGCCTGACGCGCGTTCGAGGGGAACTGCGACCAGTCGCTCCACTTCTTCACATCGCTGTCCAGTGGCGCGAGATAGCCCGCCGCCGCGTCGGACTTGATGAGGAAGGTGTCCTCGTAGAGCACATCCGGCGCCGTCGCTGCCGACTTGTTCATCAGTGCGAGCTTCGTGTAGTAGTCGTTCTCCGCCGCCTGGATCGGCACGAGCTTCGCGGTATAGCCAGGGTATTTCTTGTCGTATTGCTTGGCGACGTGGGACATGTATTCCTGCATCTGCTTGCCGCCATACGACTCGTAGGCGATCTTGATGGTCTTGCTGCTGCTCCCGCTGCCCGACGAGCATCCCGTCAGTGCCGCGGCAGCGACCACACCCACCGCAATGGCGGAGATGATCCTCTTCTTCATGATGCTCCTTCGCCTCATGGTGCAAGGTGTGCCGGGCCATCCGCTCGGCACGATCGAACGTTAGTAAATCATCTGCATTTATTACTGTCAACATGTCACGACAAACTTCTCGAACGTGGCCCGCACGTGGTCGAGGCGGACGATCCGACCGACCGGCAGGCATGCAGGTCACGCCGCGTCGCAATTCATCCAATAACTTGACTGATTGCCGCACTGCTCGGAATGATGTGCTGCACAACCGAATGAATGGAGACGACGATGTCAGCCGATGGCCGACTCAGAGTGGCCGTGCTCAGCTTCTGGCACGTGCACGCCAGGGACTATGCGAAGACCGCGGTGCAGCATCCGCAGACCGATCTTGTGGCGGTGTGGGATGACGACGCCGCACGCGGACGGGAGGGAGCAGCCGAATTCGGTGTCGAGTTCGAGCCGGACCTCGACGCGCTTCTGGCACGGGACGACATCGACGCCGTCACCATCACCACGTCGACGAACGTTCATCGCGACGTCATGCTGAAGGCGGCGGCCGCAGGCAAGCACATCTTCACCGAGAAGCTGCTTGCTCCGACGGTCGACGAAGCCGAGGAGATCATCCGCGCGTGCGACGAGCACGGCGTGAAGCTCATCGTCTCGCTGCCGCGGCTCTACCACGGATACACCCAGGCGGTGAAGAAGGTGCTCGCCGGCGGCTCGCTCGGCACGATCACCTACTCGCGGGTGCGACTCTCGCACGACGGGGCGGTCGCGAACTGGCTGCCCGAGCGGTTCTACGAGCCAGACCTCACGTTCGGGCTGGCCATCGCCGACCTCGGATGTCACCCGGTCTACCTCACGCAGTTCTTCCTGGGAGAGCGGCCGACCACCATCTCCTCGACGTACACGCACGTGACCGGCCGGGAGCTTGAGGACAACGCCGTCGTCACGGTGACGTACGACGGCGGCGCGATCGGCGTGATCGAGTCGGGCGTTGTCTCCCCCGATCCGTTCCTCATCGAGATCGGCGGGACGAACGGATGGCTGAGCTACTCCGAGCGCGATCGTCACGTCGCGCTCGCCCTCAAGGGCGGGGACACCGAGTCGATTCCCGTGCCGGCCGATCTGCCGAGCGCCTTCGACCAGTGGGTCGAGCACATTCGTGACGACACGCGAGCGGACGACAACCTGAGCCGCGCCGTCGAGCTGACCAGGCTCGTCGTCGCCGCGAACCACGCAGCACAGACCGGAACCAAGGAGGACTACCGATGATCAGGATCGGCCTTATCGGCGGCGGCGGAATCGCCGACGCCCACATCCGTGGGTACCGTGCCCACAGCGACTCAATCGCCGTCGTCGCCGTCGCCGACGCCTTCGAGGAGACGGCGAAGCGCCGCGGCGCCGAGTTGGGCGCCACGCCGTATACGGACTATCGCGAGATGATCGTCGGCGAACAGCTCGACGCCGTCGACATCTGCCTTCCGCACCATCTGCACGCAGACGCGATCGTCGCGGCCGCCGACGCCGGACTGAACGTGCTCTGCGAGAAGCCGCTGTGCCTTACCGCCGAAGAAGCGCGACGCGTCAACGCAGCAGTCTCAGAGAGCGGCATCACGCTGATGTGCGCACACAACCAGTTGTTCCTGCCTGCGGTCGCGAAGGCGAAGGAGCTGCTGGAGGCGGGCACAATCGGCACCGTGTACGAGGTGCGAACGACGGATTCGTTCTACAACGACTTCGACCCGGCGAACATGGGGTGGCGCGCGCACGCATCGACCTCCGGCGGGGGCGAGCTCATCGACACCGGATACCATCCGAGCTACCTAATGCTGCACCTCGCAGGAGCCAGGCCGATCGAGGCGACTGCCATGCTGTCGACGCACCGCCTGAAGTTCATGGAAGGCGAGGACAGCGCGCAGGTGCTCATCCGCTTCGATAACGGCGTGGTCGGGCAGATGGTGACGAGCTGGGCCTACGAGCCGGCGAGCTCGACCGAGCGGTTCTCCGTCGTAGGTGAGCTCGGTTCGCTCACGAGCGACGGCACGACGGTGAGCTACCGTCTTCGCGACGGACGCGAGGAGTCGTTCTCATTCGAGCCGGTCGACACGTTCGTGGCCGAGATCGGCGCCTTCGCCGAATGCCTCGCCACCGGCACGCGTCCGCCACACACCGAGGACGAGGGCATCCAGGTGCTCGGCATGCTTCTGGCGGCATATGAGAGCGCGCGGGGCAAGATCGTCGCTCCGGTGCTGGATGTACTGACGCCCGTATCCGCGGTGCTGAGCTGATTGTCCATTCGCTGACCTTCCGCCGGTTCCCGTGGCCGGTTCCGCGGCGGAAGGTCAGCGGCTGATCAGGAACGACTGCGGACGCGGGGACAGCCGGTCGTCGAGCACGAGGCAGGCGGCACCAACGGCTGCCACGTCTTCACCGATGGCCGACTCGGTGAACGTGATCGGATGCGGCAACGTGTATGACGGCGAGTCCATGACCAGCGCGGGAACGCGCTCGAGGAACGCTTCACGCATCGGGGCGAAGAACGGACCACCGAACACTACGCGGTCCATGTCGAGCAAGTTCGCGAGGATGAGCAGACCCTCCGCCAGGTCGCGTACCGCGTCGGTGACCAGCTGCGTCGCTTGCGGGTTGTCGAGCATCCCCGCCAGTTCGGAGAAGGCCTCGCTCATCTCGGCCGTCGTCATCGACTCGACGTCGCCGGCGATGATCCCTGTCGCAATCGCATCGGCGACCATGTGTCTCGGCATGATCGCCTCGCCCAGCCGCCAGCGCGGGTGCTCCGAAGAATCCGGAGTGCCGCCGACGATGACGCTGCCGACATCTCCTGCGTTGTTGGAGAATCCCCGGATGACTTCGCCGCGTGAGACCATTCCCAGACCGATCCCGGTTCCGCAATAGAAGAACACCATGTCGTTGCGTTCGCCTGCAGTGTCGAGCCAGAGCTCCGCGACGGCGGCGGCCGTGACATCCTTCTCGAGGATCACGGGCATGCCGAGCGCTTCGGCCAGGTCGTCGCGAAGGGGTACGTCGTGCCATCCGGTGAGGATCGGCGGATTCAGCACGACGCCGGAGACCATGTCGATGGGCCCCGGCGCGGCGATACCCGCGCCCATCACCCTGGCGGCATCCACTCCCGCCTCGGCGATCAAGGACTGCACTCCGCGGACGATGCGGGTGATCGTGCGCGACGCCTTCGCGGTCGCCGTCGTGCGCAGCCGTCGATGCGAGACCACGCTCCCCGCCAGATCCAGAAGCACGATGGTGATGACGGAGGGGTCGAGGTGGATGCCCACGGCGAGTCGCGCCATCGGCTCCAGCCGCAGGATGGTGCGCGGCTTGCCGACGCCCACTCCTCGCGTTCCCGCCTCGACTACGAGCCCCTCATGGATGAGCCGGCGCACAATGTTCGTGACGGTCTGCGCCGACAGACCGGTACTGTCCGCGACCTCGACGCGGCTGACGCCATCCGTTGCACGACGGACCGCGTCGAGGATCACCGCCTGGTTGTAACCCCCGACGGCAGGAAGGTTGCTTCCCGCACGCATTGAAAGTCCTGTCATCACCCCATCCGCGCCGCACGGCGCGTCTGCTGAGACTATCGCCCGCCCGACTCCGAACCCGTCTAGGACTCAGCCACCACGAGGCTCTCGTGAACAGCTTCACTGAGTTGTCCGACCGTGATCGTACTGAAAAGCGGTCGCGACGCAGCTGCCCGATGCTCGTGGCCCACCAGCCGCACCTCACCCCGAAGCCGGATCGCTTTCGATGATGTGCCGACGAAGAGCCGCACCAGGCCGGGTTCCACGATCCAACCATCCGTCGGGTCCCAGAGGGCCAGCATGCTGGTCGGGATCTCCACCTGGATGCGGGCGGCAGCCCCAGGTTCGAGCGACACACGCCGGAATGCCAGAAGCGACCGAGCGGGCCGTGCGGTACGGGCGACCACATCGTGCCCGTACACCTGCACGACCTCGTCGCCCCTTCGGCTGCCCGTGTTGCTGAGGCCGAAGGACACGCGGATCACACCGTCGGTTCGGACCTGGCGCTCGACCTCGAGATCGCTGTACCGGAAGGTCGTGTAGCTCAGGCCGTGTCCGAACGGGTAGACGAATCCGCCGTCGCCGTTCAGATACTCACGACTCTGCGCGGAGCGACCATACGGGGCCGGTGCGGCACCTGCGGTCTCGAGGAAGCCCATCGGCACCCGACCGCCGGGATTCACGTCCCCGAAGAGCACGGATGCCACGGCGCTGCCGGCTTCCTCTCCCCCGAAGAAGGAACTGACGATCGCCGGCACCTTCGCGTGCATCCAGCCCAATACGAACGGCCGGCCGTGACTGAGCACGACGACCGTCGGCGTTCCCGTGGCGACAACGGCCTGGACGAGTTCGCGCTGCACCCCGGGCAGTTCGCAGTCCGTGCTGTCCAAGCCCTCGCCGACGGTCCCGAAGCCGTTGATACCCGCCTGGTCACCGACCACGACGACCGCGACCTCCGCTCTGGCCGCAGCTTCGACCGCGGCGGCGATACCGGCTCGGTCCTGCCCGGCGACCGAGCACCCCGCCTCATAGCTGACGCGTACCGCCTCACCCGCTCTGCGACGGATGCCGTCGAGAAAGGTGACGATCGGCACAGAGTCCACGAGCAGCCGTGCGTCATCGGGACCCATGCCGCCCATCAGCGCGGCGACCTCGTCCGGGCGCGCCTCCGGGTTCGCCGCGAACGCGAACCGCTTGGTGATGCTGTCGAGCACGGGATAGCTGTAGTTGCCCAGTTGCCCCAGTGGCCGGTCGGCGTTCGGGCCGATGACCGCGATCGATCGGATGCCCGCCTCCAGCGGTAGCAACGGGCGACCGTCGACCTGGTCGTTCTTCAGCAGGATCACGGATTGTTCGGCGATCCGCCGCGAAAGGCGGCGATCCGCCTCGCCGTCGAAGGTCTCCGGAACGCTCTGGACGTCGACGTACGGGTTCTCGAAGAGGCCGAGCCGGAACTTCATGCGCAGCACGCTCGCGACGGCTCGATCCAGGTCCGCCTCAACCACGACGCCGTCGCGCACCGCATCCACGATCTGGCGGGTAGAGACGCGATTGTCGAGCTCCATGTCGACACCCGCGCGGAGAGCCTTGGCGAGCGCATCCGCCTGGTCCTCAGCGACGCCGTGCTTCGAATGCAGCATATCGATCGCACCGAGATCGGAGACGACCAGACCGTCGAACCCGAACTGCTCGCGGAGGAGGCCCGTCAGGTACTGCCGTGACGCGGTGATCGGCACACCGTCCACGGCGTTGTAGGCCGGCATGACGCCGAGCGCCCCGCCATCGCGAATCGCCATTTCGAAGGGGATGCCATGTGTCTCCCGGAGTTCCCGTTCGCCGAGCTGGGCGGGCCCCGTGTTCCTGCCGCCGTCGCTCGCGCTGTAGCCGATGAAGTGCTTCAGCGTGGCGATCACCGGTCGATCCGCATCAGCATTCAGAAGCCCGCGCACGTACGCGGTCGCCATGCAGCCCACCAGGTAAGGGTCTTCCCCGTACGTCTCCTCGACCCGTCCCCAGCGCGGGTCCCGCGCTGTGTCGGCAAGTGGCGAGAGCGCCTGCCGCACGCCGACGGCGGCCATCTGCCGCCCGATCGCGGCGGCCATTTCCTCGATCAGTTCCGGTTGCCAGGTAGCCGCCTGAGCGATCGCATCCGGGTACACCGTGGCATCCCGCACCTTGAACCCCAGTAGAGCCTCCTCCGCGAAGAGGACCGGGATGCCCAGGCGCGTCTCCTCGACGTGCTTGCGCTGCAGCTCGTTCGCCTTCCGTGCCGCCTCCCTGGGCGGCACGTCGAGCGGGGAAAGAGCCGCGGCAGCACTCCCCCACCCGTGCTCCGGCGGAGTGTGCACGTCGACGACCGCACCGAACGGCGACGCCACCTGCGCGGCCTTCTCATCGACGGTCATCCGGGCCAGGAGATCGGAGACCCGATCCTCGACCGCGATGGCCGGGTTGCGGTAGGAGATGTTCGTCATCCTTTGACTCCGGATCCGAGGTTCGAGCGAATGAAGTACCGCTGAGCGAAGAAGAAGATCAAGAGCACGGGGATCACGTACATGACGGCACCGGCCGCTTGCACCGTCGGTATGACGTTCCCGTGCGGATCCTGGTACCACGCGGTGATCGCCACCGCGAGAGTCGTGTGGTCCAGGTTGAGGAACAGCGCCGGCCCGATATAGTCGCCCCACGTCCAGGTGAACGACAGGATGAACGACGTGATCAGGACGGGACGGGAAAGCGGGAGGAAGATCGTCGCGAAGATGCGCAGCCACCCGGCCCCGTCGACGATCGCGGCATCCTCGAGCTCACGCGGGATCGCAGCGAAGAACTGCCGGAACAAGAAGGCCATGTACGGAGACGCCGCCAGCCCCCAGAGCACCCACGGCCAGTACGTGTCGATCAGGCCGATCTGGGAGAACAACACGTACGTGGGCAGAAGCGTCAGGATCTGAGGAATCATCATCGTCGACAACAGGACGAGGAAGATGGCGCCCTTTCCTGGCGCTTTCAGGCGCGCGAATCCGAATCCGACCGCTGCGCTGCTCAGGGTGATGAGGACCGAATAGATCGTCGACAGGAACAGCGAATTGCCGGCATATCCGAAGAAGTTCATGCTGGTGAGCGCGTCGACGAAGTTCTGCCACTGCGGATGCGCGGGCAGGATGCTGATCGGAAGGCTCGCCCATTCCGCCGGCGTCTTGAATGCGGCCAGCAGCAGCCAGACGAATGGACCGACGAAGAACATCGAGAGCACAAGGATCACGATGTACATCCAGGCCGGCGTGCGCTTCTTCGTCGGTCGTCTCGGCGCCTGCACCGCCGGCTTCCGGTCCGCTTGCGGAGGGGCAGTACGGATCGCGGTCATCGTGCGCCTCCTTCGGTATCGACCTCGTAATAGACCCAGGACCGGCTGGAGCGCACCAGGAGCATGGTGAGTCCGAGGATGACGAGGAAGAAGACCCAGAGCATCGCCGATCCGTAACCGAACCGGTTGCTGAGGAAGAATTCCTGATACACCTGCACCATGTACAGGTGCGTGCTGTCAGGCGCCGCACCCACGTCGGCGATACCGCTTGCCGGGGTGAGCAACAGGGGCTGGACGAAAACCTGAAGCGCCCCGATGACTCCGGTCACCATCTGGAAGTACAGAACGGGTGAGATCATCGGCACGGTCACCTGACGGAATACCGTCCATTTCCCGGCACCGTCGATCGCAGCCGCCTCCTCGAGCTCCGCCGGGACACCCTGCAGCGCCGCGAGCATGATGACCATGCCGCCTCCGAGCGCCCACAGCATGAGCACGATCAGGGCATAGAAGGCGGCCGGATCGACCAGCCACGCGACCGGTTTGATGCCGACGACGCCGAGAATCGCGTTGAGGATCCCGGAGTCCTTGTTGAATACCAACTTCCACATGATCGCCATAGCGACGACGGGAACGACCGACGGCAGAAAGAAGATCGTGCGCCACAGTCCCACTGCCCGGAGCCGCCGGTTGATCAGGATGGCCAGACCGAGCGAGCCGGCGACGCTGAGCGGCACGACGATGGCGGTGAACACCAACGTTCTCACCAATGCCGCCCAGGCGTCGCCGTCGCCGATGAGTTCGGCATAGTTGCTCAATCCGACCCACCGCCAGCGCGGTGAACTCCCGTCGAAGTTCGTCAGACTCACGAGGAACCCGTACACCATGGGCACCGCTGTGAGCAGCACGAAACCGACGCCCCATGGCGCGATGAAGGCGTAGAACGTCCTCTTCGGGTAGCGGGTCCACTTGCGTGTCATGACTCGTTCAGCCGATCTGGCTCTTGCCCTGCGCGAGAGTCTTGTTGAGGTCGGTGGTAAGTGCGCCACACGCCTGGTCCACCGTCATCTGCTTCTTGATCGCCAGCTGCAGGTACTTGTCGATGGTGGTGTTGAGCAGGTCCATTGAGATGTACGGCGAGTCCGGCAGCGAGGCTGAGTGATTCAACTCGTTCTTCGCGACCGCATACGCCTCCTTCTGGTACGGCGTCTTCTGCGGCATCTTCGACATCAAGGACTTCAGCGATGGGATGCCCCAGCCGCTCTCGGCCCGCGCCACAGCCGGGGGGCCGGCCATGTAGTACTCCAGCAGCTTCCAGGCGGCGTCTTTATGCTTCGACTTCGCGGGGATCCACCAGCCCTGGCCCGAATAGCTGAACGCGACTTGCTTGTCGCCCATGATCGGGGCCGGCGCCATCCGCATCGTGGTGAGCGAGTTCGGGGCAGCGAAGTTCCCTCCGAACCAGTAGCCGTCCTGCGTGATGGCCATCCGGCCCGCGGCGACCGTCGAGTAGTCCGACCCATCGGGTAGAGGGTTCAGCGACGTGGGGCCGACTCCCGACTGAGCGAAGTCGACGTACCAGGCGAAGGCGCGTCGCGCAGCGTCCGAGTTGAAGTCGATCTTGCTCAGGTCGCTGTTGTAGAGGTGGCCGCCCTGCTGCATCACCATGGCGGCCATCGGGCCGTAGAGGCTCCACGCCCATTCGAGTCCGAGGCCGTACGTGGTCGTCTTCCCGCCTTCGGTCGTCGTCAGCTGCCTCGCGACATCCATGAGCTTGTCGTAGCTGGTCGGCTGGGTGTCGCTCAGATACGGCACGTGGGCCTTGTCGAAGAGCGCCGTGTTGTACCAGAGCGTGTTGTCCTGGCTCCAGTCTTTGACGATGCCGTAGATCGGGCCGGTGCCGCTCTTCTTTCCGTTCCACCGGAAGCTGTTGTTGATCGGCTGCAGGTCGCGCTCCTTGAGCACCTTGCTCTTCTCCAGGTACGGCGTGAGATCCGTTGCCAGCCCGCGGGCGTTGATGTTCGCGCTTCCCACGGCGCCGCTAACCGTTATGTCGGGCGGATTGCCGGACGCGAGCATCGTGTTCAGGCGCGACTGATCCGTGTTGATGATCTTGATCTTGATGCTCGGATTCTTCTTCTCGAAGTCTGCGATCTGGGCTTTGGTGAGGTCCTGCGCGCCGATCATCACCGTCAGCGTGGTCGTGCCACCGGTCGAGCCGCCGACCGTGCAACCGGCCAGCAGCGGCACCGCGGCCAGTGTTGCGGCGACGGCGAGTGCGACGCGCCGCCTGAACCTTGGTTTGCGGTCTCGAGCCGTGCGTGCTGTCACCGACTCTCTGATCCATCTCATTCGCATGGTCTTGCCTCTCGTCTTTGATGTGGCGTTCGAGGGCTTCGGCTCGGGTGCCGATGGCCACCGCAAAGCTACGAAGGGCCGCCAAGAAGGTCTATATTTATGCGCACTATTCGTGGACGACATCGGGAGCCGCCGTGACAACTCAATCCGCCGGCACCGATCGGCCCGCTGGCAGCCGGATCCGAATCGTCGACGTCGCTGGCGCATCCGGTTTCTCGCCCTCAGTCGTTTCCCGCGTTCTGTCCGGAAAGGGCGAAGTGACCCCAGCGACCCGGCGGCGGATCCTGGCGGCCGCAGAGGAGCTCGGATACGAGCGAAACGTAGAGAACCGCGGTCGCCCCCGTACTAACGGCCATCTCGTCGACCTCACACTGGCGTACTTCGACAGTGCGTGGGCCGCTGAGGTGATCGCGGGAGCATGGGATGTCGCTCGTCCGCTCGGCCTCGACCTGCTTCTCACCACCGAGCGTGACAGGCCAGACGCCGACTGGGTACAGCGCGCTCAGGCGAGGGGAGCCTCCGGCGCCATCGTCGGCTCGATCCGTCCGACCGCGAAGGAGCTCAGATATCTCGCGCGGGCGGGCATTCCCGTCGTTCTGCTCGACCCGCGTTCCGACGGTCCCGGAGTGGTTCCCAGCGTGGGAACCTCCGACCGCCAGGGCGGTTTCGACGCCGGGGTACATCTAGCGGAGAGAGGCGCAGAGCACTTCATCGGCGTCGTTGGCACGCCGAGATACCGGTTCGGGCGAGAGCGAATGGCGGGCTTCGCGGAGGGGGTGACCACACTGATTCCCGGCGCAACCATCGACGTCCTCTCGGTCGCATGGTCACCTCGCGGCGCAGCGATGAAGGCGCTGGTACCGATCCTGAAAACGGTCACCGGACCAGTGGGAATCTTCGCCGTGAATGACGCGATGGCGAAGGATGCCTACACAGCGGCGGCGCTCACAGGGCTCTCGATACCGGGCGACGTGCGAGTCATCGGATTCGACGACGAGCCCACGTCCCGGCTCTTGTCGCCCCCGCTGACGACCGTTCAGTATCCGTTGCGAGAGGCTGCGCAAGAAGCCGTGAAGCTCATCTCCGCGGCGTTGCGCGGCCGGACGGTGCCGGCAGGACGCATCGAGCTGCCGTCACGCTTGATCGTGCGCGGATCGACGTAGGACTTCCTCGTAACGTCGGACCGTATGCCGGCGCTCGACAGGGGCGCGGTGCATCCGCTGCTCCTAGCGGGCTCCTCTCACCCGTGCTGCGGTGACGGCAGCCCCGATTGCGAGCACACCACCGAAGATGAACAACAACGTGTAGTTGGCGGTCTTGGAACCGACGAAGAGGATCACCGGAGCGATGATCGGCCCAACCGCGCTCGCCAGCGATCCGGACAGGTTGTAGATCGACATCCACTTGCCGCTCTCTGCCTTGTCGGGGAGCACATCCGAGGCCAGTGCCAGGTCCACCGAATTGAACGCGCCCGTGCCGGCGGCGAGGAGTGTTCCTCCGACGACGTAGACCGCGAAGTTCGGGGCAAGGCCCCCGACGATCATGCCTATCGCGATCAAGCCAGCGGACACGTAGATGAAGGGCTTGCGGCGGTGCAATCGATCCGAGAGGAAGCCGCCGCCGATCGTGAAGAGCAAGGTCGCGAGAACGCCGACACCACCGACGACCGCGAGCCGGGCCCCCGCTTGCTGTGCGGTGAAGCCCAGTCTGTCGAGAAGGAAGTACAGCTGATAGGTCGTGAAGAATGCGGAACCCACCAGCAGGCAGAACTTCCCGATCCACACCCACGCGAAATCCTTGTGCTTGCGTGGATCGAAGAGCAGCGACCGGAGGGAAGCGAGTACCGTGCGGCGCTCCATCTCAGGTGGGGCCGGTGAATCCGGGATCACGATCAGCCACAGCACCAGCCCGATCGCGAAGACCGCCACGGGAAGGAGGAACAGGATAAGCAGGTTGCCGATCAGAAGGCTGCCGAGGAGAGTCGCCATCACTCCGGCGATGGACGCCGCGACCCCGGAAAGAGCCCCTAGCTTGCCGCGCTGCGACTGCGGTACGCGCTCGGGCAGCACGGGGTTCATGGCGGCGCTCAGCGAGCTCGTACCCGCTTGGGCGATGATCCATCCGACCAGCACAAGAGCGACGTTCGGGGCGACCGCGATGGTGCCGGCGGCCGCGACGGACAGCCCAAGGCCGATGACCATGAAAGGCCGACGTCGTCCCCAGGCAAGACGAGTCGCATCGCTGAGGACTCCGAAGACCGGGCCGAGGATGACCGACGCGAGCGCGCCGATCCCGACGACCAACCCGAGGCTGGCTTCCTTTCCCGCCTCATCGATCGTGCTCACCTTGTAGGCAAGGCTGAACAGTGCAGGCATGAAAAGAACAAGGAAGAGGCCCAGATACGTGAAGGTGTAGACAATCGTGAATACGAGCCCGACCCTGGGGATCTCCTTTTCTTCGAATGGCTCCGTGGGTCCCAGGCGAGCGGACACCTCGATTTCTGCTGCGTCTTCGAAGGGGTTGTTGCCGGTGGGCACGGACGATACGCCCGGCACTTCTTCCCGCGACATGTCATCTGCCTTTCTTGGTCATCGTCGACCGGTGGGATGTCCTCAGTGCTGGAGGACGTTTCGCAGCTCATCCTCTAAGTCAGCGGGTGCGTTCGGAATGACGCCGAGGATCATGTTCAGAGTCATGACGGCGGCCTCGGGGGCGTCGCCGTCGATCGGGTAGGGCACGTGCTTCCGGAACACGGCCGACACCTCACGCCACGTGGGCGGGTGCTCGACGATCTCCTTCAGCGGCGTGTCCATGGTGAAGAAGGGCCGGACGTCCTCCTCAATCGCATAGCGCCACGCGTGGTGCCCACCGGAGATGTCCTGCACGGCCCCGTCGCGCTTCAAGGGCAGAACGACTTCGGCGATGGTCCCGTCCGGGATGGTCACCTCGAGCGCTAACTCGCCATTCTCGATGCGCCAATGCACCTCGACGCGTCCGTGAATCGTGTCGCGGACGGTGTGTGCTGAGGTGAGACCTCCGCCCGGGCGAGGAGCGATCCGCATGGCTCGGTATCCGGCCACGGTGCGATCAATCCCGCCGACGACACGGTGCAGCCAATTCGCCACCGCCCCGAGTGCGTAGTGGTTGAGGGAGGTCATACCGGTCGAGTTCAGCGTTCCGTCCGGGCGAACCGAATCCCACCGTTCCCAGATCGTCGTCGCGCCCATGGTGACCGGATAGAGGAACGACGGGCATTCGGTCTCCATGAGCAGGAGGTACGCCGCATCCAGGTGGCCAGTAACGGTGAGTGCGTCGGCGACGTACGGGGTACCCGCGAATCCCGTCGAGATCCGGCACCCAGCCTTCGCCACCAGTTCGGCGAGTCTTTGACCGGCGCGGGAGCGCTGCTCACCCTCGAGGATGTCAAAGGCGATGGCGAGGGAGTAGGCGGTGGCCGACTCGCTGACAAGGCGGCCGGAAGGGGCGACGTATTCGTCGCGGAAGGCATCCTTCACGCGCTGGTGCAGTCGCGCAAAACGCTCCGCATCCTCCGTCGCGCCCAGCACCTGAGCCGCATCAGACATCTCCCGCGTGGTCTTGCAGAGGTATGCCGAGGCCATCAGGTGCCGGTCGGTCTTGCCTCCACTGGCATCGTCCGCCGGAGCGTCGGGGTCGAGCCAGTCGCCGAACTGGTATCCCGTGCCCCACAGGCCGTTCTCATCGAGACTGGACTCGACCTGTAGGACGAACGCACGCATCGACGCGTAGGCGTCGCGCAGGAACTCCCGGTCGCCGTACTCCTGATAGAGAGTCCAGGGCAGACTCACGGCCACGTCACTCCACAGCGCTGTCGGCGCGCAGG
>Ga0164242_10004129_pt1 | contig 16363 bp, 12 predicted proteins | sample OricomgcompostMG_FD_108783 | JGI IMG/M metagenome (GOLD analysis project Ga0164242, IMG submission 108783) | Miracle-Growth compost microbial communities from Emeryville, California, USA - Original compost - Miracle growth compost (MG) ...
CACCGCCACGCACGGGCAACCGGCCTGCCGCTCGCCGCCGCCGCGCTGGAGCTGGCCGACAGCGACGAACTGCCTGCCCGGGCGCGGGGCACCATCGCCGGCCTGATGAACGGCTTCCTGCGTTGGCGTGACCTTTCCCTGACTTTTGCCCCCGCGGACCTGCTGCGCACCGTGCTGGAGGAGACCGGATACGAAGCGATGCTCAAGGCCGATCGTTCGGCCGAGAGCGCCGGGCGGCTCGACAACCTGGCCGAGCTTGCCCGGGCGATGGAGGATTACGAAACCCTCGGCGACTTCCTCGAACACGTCAGCCTGGTGATGGATAGCGACGCTGCAGACGACGAGGAGAAGGTCACGCTGATGACCATCCACGCCGCCAAGGGCCTGGAGTTCGACAACGTGTTCCTGCCCGGGTGGGAAGAAGGCGTGTTCCCCAGCCAGCGCGCGCTCGACGAAGGCGGCCTCGCCAGCCTAGAGGAGGAGCGGCGGCTGGCCTATGTCGCGATCACCCGCGCGCGGCGGAAATGCACGATTTTCCACGCGGCCAACCGGCGGATTTACGGCCAGTGGACCAGCTCGATTCCGAGCCGCTTCATCGCCGAGCTGCCCGCCGAGCATATCGAGGAGGAGACCACGCTCACCGGCGGCGCCTCTCTGTGGCGGGCCAACTGGAGCGAGCAGGAAAACCCGTTCGCCCACGTCAGCACTTCACGACCCGACCGCAGCCGCACCCGCGGCCCAGGCTGGCAGCGCGCGCTGTCGAGCGGTTACGACCCGGTGCCCAAGCGCCTCGCTGAACCGGGCCACGGCGCCGCCAGCTTCGCCGCCAAGCCGCGCACCGATATCGCCATCGGCAAACGCGTCTTCCACGACAAGTTCGGCTACGGCGAGGTGGTCGGACAGGAAGGCAACAAGCTGGAGATCGAGTTCGACACCAGCGGCAGGAAGCGGGTGATCGACAGTTTCGTCAAGCCGGCGTGACCCTGATCCCCCGCTTGCGAGAGAAAGGAGGCTGGCGGCCATCCGACAAGAGCGATCGCGAAGGCCGCAACGGCTGGGACAACGCGAAAGATCCGAAGCTAAAGCGCGGACACACCGAGGAAGCTGGGGACGGGGCCGTTCCATTCACCCGGTTCGTCCGCTTCCTCCGGTTCGGGATCGCGTTTTCGGGAAGCCCGGCGTTTCTCCGGTACGGCTTTTTCGTCGGGCACATTTTCACGACGGGAGCGCCCTTCCCGGCGTGGACGCTCCTCGCGCTGGCGTTCCGGCTGCGGCTCGGGCTCGTCCATTTCGTAGACCGGAATTGTCATCCCGGTGAGCTTCTCGACATTGCCGATCGCTTCGGCGTCCTCGGGCGTGACCAGCGTGAAGGCGCGGCCCTTCGCCCCCGCGCGGCCGGTGCGGCCGATGCGGTGAACATAGTCGTCAGGGTGCCACGGCGTGTCGTAGTTGAACACGTGGCTCACGCCCTTGATATCGAGCCCGCGGGCCGCGACATCGCTGGCGACGAGGATGTTGACCTCCCCGCCCTTGAACCGATCGAGTTCGGCGATGCGGCTCGACTGGTCCATGTCGCCGTGAATCTCGCCAGTTGAAAAACCCATGCGCTTGAGGCTTTTGTTGAGCTCGCGCACTGTCGTCTTGCGATTGGCGAAGATCAGCGCGCTGGTCACAGCGTCGGTCCGCAGCAACTGCACGAGCGTATCGCGCTTGTTGCGTGAGGAAACCTTGACCTTGAACTGTTCGATGTTGACGTTGGCTGAGGCCGGCCGAGCGACCTCGATATACTTGGGACTGGACAGGAACTTGTCAGCCAGCTTCTTGATCGGCGGCGGCATCGTTGCGCTGAACAGCAATGTCTGGCGATTGGCCGGCAGCTTTTCGCAGATGAACTCAATGTCTGGGATGAAGCCCATGTCGAGCATCCGGTCAGCCTCGTCGATCACCAGCAGATCGCAGCCGGTGAGCAGTATCTTGCCGCGCTCGAACAGATCCATCAGCCGGCCCGGGGTGGCGATCAGCACGTCGACGCCTTCGTCGAGCGCCTTGACCTGATCGCCCATCTGCACCCCGCCGATGAGCAGCGCCATCGAGAGATCGTGATTCTTGCCGTACTTCTCGAAGTTCTCGGCCACCTGCTGCGCCAGTTCGCGCGTCGGTTCGAGGATCAGGCTGCGCGGCATCCGCGCACGGCGGCGGCCGTGAGCGAGGATGTCGATCATCGGCAGCACGAAGCTCGCGGTCTTGCCCGTGCCCGTCTGCGCGATCGCGATCAGGTCCTTCATCATCTGGACCTGCGGGATCGCCTGCGCCTGGATCGGCGTAGGCTCGCTGTATCCGGCGGCCTCGACCGCTTGCAGCAATTCGTCAGACAGGCCGAGATCGGCGAATTTCATCGAGTGCGTTGTCCGGAACGAGTGGTGGCGCGAGACGCCAAGGGTCGACACGAGAGCAAGCTCCCACGCCCCTGGCGCGCCCCTAGGCGGATGCACGGACGAAAGTCAAGGAAACGCCGGAAAGCGGGCGCCTCAGTTCTTGGCCGCGACCAGGCGGCTGAAGCGGGTGATCTGGCAAGTGGCGCCGGTGCGCGCGCGCAGCATGTCCCGGCCCGTGCAAAGCCGCCCGTCCGCGCTGCGCTCAACATAGGCACCGAGATAGAACGCATCGGCATCGCAAGCCCGCTCGAGCGAAGCGCTGAGCATGTGATGATTGCGCATGAACAACACCAAGCGATTGGGCTGCATCGGGGCGATGCCTTCGATGTCTTCGATCCGCACGCAGTGATCCGCCTTCTTCTCCCGAAAGGGCGGATCGTCTGCGTTGGGCGGAGGCGCGAGCAAGTCTCGGCGTATGGATCGCGGACTCGGCGTGATGCGAATGATCACATGTTGCTCGATGCGCACCTGGTCCTGCACCTGCGGCCGGTAGCTGTCGCGAAAGTCGCGAAATGGGTCGAGTTCCTGCCGGACCGAACCGAACTTCCCGGCGAAGCTCGACAAATGGGTTTCGTGCATGGACTGTGGCGCCAACGTAGCCAGCGGCGCCGGTACGACCAGCGCGAAAGCGGCGACGATGACGGGCAGGCTGCTCATCCGGCGGGATACGGTCTCAGGCGGCCGTGTGTCAGGCCAGTCGCACCGTCCTTATGGCCGCCGCTTGAATGTTCGCTTAACTCCCCGTTTGGGTCTGGCAAAGCGACTCAACCACTGGCAGAGCGTGGCATGATGGCAACACCGGAGTTTCTTGAAGCGGCATCGAAGCTGCTCGGTCCGCGCGGCTTCACCCGGGATCCAGAACTGGTCGGCCCCTGGCTGACCGATTGGCGCGGGCGTTACACCGGAAAGGCGCTCGGGCTCGCCTCTCCGGCTTCGACGGCCGAGGTCGCCGCGCTCGTGCGGCTGTGCGCCAAACAGGGCGTACCGATCGTGCCGCAAGGCGGCAACAGCGGCATGTGCGGTGGCGCCACCCCTGACGAGAGCGGCGAAGCGGTCCTGCTTTCGCTACGGCGGATGAATACCGTTCGCCGCCTGGACACGCAGGTGCGCGAAGTGATCTGCGAGGCCGGCGTAATCCTGCAGACCTTGCATGAAGCCGCCGCTGCGGAAGGGTTGCGCTTTCCGCTCACTCTCGGCGGCAAGGGCTCGGCAACCATCGGTGGGCTCATCTCGACCAACGCCGGCGGCACGCAAGTCTTGCGCCACGGCTCGATGCGAGCGCAAGTGCTGGGGATCGAGGCGGTGTTGGCCGATGGCAGTGTGTTCGATGCCCTCACACCGCTCAAGAAGGACAATCGTGGTTTCGACCTCAAGCAATTGCTGATTGGCTCGGAAGGCACGCTTGGCATCGTTACCGCGGCAACCCTGCGGCTGCTGCCGGCGCTCGCCGATCGCGCCGTGCTGTGGATCGGGATCGGGGCGGTCGGTGACGCGCCCAAGTTGCTCGCTCATGCCCAGGAGATCGCGGGTGACGCTCTCGAAGGCTTCGAACTAATGCCGCGGCACAGCCTCGAAGCCGTGCTGGCGCATGTTCCCGGTTCGCGTAATCCGCTCGCCGGCGATCATGCCTGGCACGTGCTGATCGAGCTCGCCGCTGATCGCACGCATGCCGAGAGGCTACCGTCGCTGGCGCAGACATTGCTCGAGAGCGCGTTCGACAAGGGTCTGGTCGAAGACGCCACGATCGCCGCCAACGAAGCGCAGGCGGAAGCGTTCTGGCTGCTGCGCGACGAGATCGCTCCTGCCGAGCGCGCGCTCGGCCCCGCCATGCAGCACGACATCTCGGTGCCTGTCGCCAGCATGGCTGCGTTCATCGAAAAGACCGGCCCCGAGGTGGAGGCCCGTTTTCCGGGCACCCGCGTCGTCGCGTTCGGCCACCTTGGCGATGGCAACGTCCATTACCACGTGCTGGCTCCCAAAGGAGCCCAGCCCGGCGAATGGGAAATGAACGGGGGAAAGCAGATCAGTCACTTCGTGCATGATCTTGTCACCCGATGGCACGGTTCCATCAGCGCGGAGCATGGCATCGGCCAATTGAAGCGTGACGAGCTCGAGCGGCTCGGCGATCCGGTTCAGCTCCATTTGATGCAAGCGGTCAAGCAGGCCCTGGACCCCCAGGGATTGCTCAATCCCGGCAAGCTGGTGCCGCTTGCGCCCCCAAGCGGGAATCCGTAAAGCGCCCGCTTCGAACGACCTGGCACCTTCGCGTGCGAGCCCAACAGATACATCTTCGGAGAGACCCGATGGCCAGCGCGCCGCAGCCTCAATTGCCCTTGTTCTATAACGATCTCGCCCCGCTCAACAGCCGGGATCACGGGACCTGGGTCGCCCGCACGATCGACGTGGCCACATGGGCCACCAATCAGCATGCGATCCCCATCACGACCGACGAGTTTGCCCTGGCCCAGCGGCACTATCCGATTATCTTCTCGGACAGCCCACAGCCTGTGCCCCTAGCCCTGATGGGGCTGAACGAGGGCGTCAATGTGATCTTCGACGAAGAAGGCGTGATGCGCGAGCAGGCCTATATTCCCGCTTACATCCGCCGCTACCCTTACCTACTTGCACGCCTTTCGCCGGATGCCGACCAACTGTCACTGTGCTTCGATCCGAGCAGCGGTCTCGTGATCGAGGAAGGTGAAGGCACCGCCCTGTTCGAAGGCGATCAACCTACCGAACACACCAAAGGCGTGCTGCAGTTCTGCGAACAGTTCGAGCAGGCTGGGGCGCGGACTGCTCAGTTTGTCGAAGAACTGCTCAAGCTCGAACTGCTGATGGACGGCGAGGTGGCGATCCAGCGCGGTCAGGAAGGCGAGAACCCGTTCATCTATCGCGGATTCAAGATGGTCAATCAAGACAAGGTGCTCGAATTGCGCGGCGATCAGCTTCGCACCTTGAATCAGAACGGAATTCTCCCCTTGATCTACGCCCACCTGTTCTCGCTCGACCAGATGCGCATCATTTTCGGCAAGCAGGTAGCGCTGGGGCTGGGACCGGTCGGTGCCACCGGCGATGCCCAGTCCCAGACGGCCGAGACCGCGGCCTGACGCGACAATTTGCGACGCCGACGCCTCTTGAACATTCGGGGCACTGGCTTATTTAGAAGTTGTCCGGGCGGCGCTTCCCTCATGGCCCGTTCGGATAGGCGCGCTCTGCGCGCCTCCTCCCTGAACCTTGGCCACCTCGTGCTTCGCGCACGAGGTGGTTTTTTCATGTCACTCGGCCGCGTGACGCATCGCTCCTCCGAGCGTGGAGAATTCGCTCGCCAGACGGCGAACCAGCCGGGTAAGCAGGTCCACTACCCCCTTGAAGCCGGGACCCGGCTCCCTCAGCATGTCATCAAGATAAATGGTGCGGCAGATCTCGATCTGCAGACCATGTATCCCCCGTGTGGGCGCCGCGTGGCGATCGAGCACGTAGCCGCCGGCGTAAGGCCGATTGTGCGCCGCACGGCGGCCGGACGCGGCAAAGTGATCGAAGGCGGCGGCGCATAGCGCACCGTCGCACGAACTACCGAAGCGGTCGCCGACGACGATATCGGCGGAGGCATGCGCGCCGCGCTTCGGCCCGAGCGGCGGCATCGAATGAAGATCGAGCAACAGCGCTGCGCCCCACCTCGCCTTCAACGTCCTGAGTTCGGCAGCCAGTGCCGCGTGATAAGGCTCGTGGACTCCCGCGAGACGCGCATCGAGTTCGGCACCGGTCATACGCCGCTTCCATATCTCGCCCATGCCGGGAAGCCGTCTGGGCACCAGTCCGAGACCGCCCCGGGCACGGCGCGCAGTGCGGTGCGGTTCGCGAGGCTCACCGGCTTGCCTTTCCGCAACCATGTCCCAGTCCATTTCCTCGGGCGAGCGGTTGAGATCAATCATCGCCCGCGGCGCTTGGGCTACCAGCAACCCGGCGCCGGTTTCCCCCGCAACGGCCTGGGCGAGCAGATCGACGTAGCGGTCCTCGAGCTTAAGACCCGCGCCCGCGGGATCTCGCATCTGCCCGAGCAAACTCGCAGGATAGTTGCGTCCCGCGTGCGGCACAGAGATCAAGACCGGGATGGGAGACGGCTCGCGGCGAAAAAGCGTGTACGCAAAGGCGCCCGGCGCACCAGGGATCGCTCCCCCTCCCTCGCCTGAAGAATCATCGATCGAGAACGGAGCGACTGTCACGTGTGCTTGCTGCCCTTTCGGACACCCTGTGTCAAAGCAGGGCAGTGGTGAGAACGGGCAAGATTTTTAACAGCGCCGAGCGTAAACGGAACTTTGACGACAAGCGAGGGAAGCCGATGATCCGTATTCTGCTGGCCGAAGATGACCAGGCGATGCGCACTTACCTGGCGCGGGCGCTCGAGAATGCTGGATATGATGTGGCGGCAGTCGATCGGGGGACGGCGGCGCTGCCGCTGCTGGAGGACAAGCATTTCGACCTGCTGCTGTCGGATATCGTCATGCCCGAAATGGATGGCATCGAGCTGGCCCAGCGCTGTTCCGAGATCAGTCCGCGCACCAAGGTGATGTTCATCACCGGCTTCGCCGCGGTTTCGCTCAAGCCAAACCGCGAACTGCCGCAGAGCAAGATTCTCTCCAAGCCCTTCCATCTCAAAGACCTGGTTCTCGAAGTCGAACGCATGTTCGAGGATCGAGCGACTGCTTCGCTGTAACGGCTTGAAAGCCCCGGCCGGCGGCGCTAGAGGGCGCGCCTGCCGCGGGGCTCGCTCCCGGCCTTTTCCGATGGTGCGGGCGTATAGCTCAGTGGTAGAGCACCGTGTTGACATCGCGGGGGTCGCAAGTTCAATCCTTGCTACGCCCACCATTCGGACAGACTGCGCAAGGCCCGCCGGAAGGCGGGCTTTCTGCATCAGCGCGTCATACCGGACTCGCTCCGGCATCGCTCGCCCAGCGTCTCTCGAAGGGCCGCTTGCGCTCTTACGCCTCGCTCCGTAAGGACGCGCCGAGTTTCCACTCCCCAACACGGCAGGAGCCCCATGGCGAAGATCAAGGTTGTTAATCCGATCGTCGAAATCGACGGCGACGAGATGACGCGGATCATCTGGCAGTGGATCCGCGAGCGGCTGATCCTCCCCTACCTCGACGTGGACCTGAAATATTACGATCTGGGGATCGAGAAGCGCGACGAGACGCGCGATCAGATCACGATCGATGCGGCGAACGCGATCAAGGAATTCGGCGTCGGCGTGAAGTGCGCCACGATCACGCCGGACGAGGCGCGGGTGGAGGAATTCCACCTTCACGAGATGTACAAGAGCCCCAACGGGACGATCCGCAACATTCTTGGCGGGACGATCTTCCGCGAGCCGATCGTGATCCAGAACGTGCCGCGGCTGATCCCCGGATGGACCGACCCGATCGTCGTCGGCCGCCACGCGTTCGGCGACCAGTACCGCGCGACCGACTTCCTCGTGCCCGGCCCCGGCAAGCTGCGCCTCGTCTGGGAAGGCGAGGACGGAAAGGTGATCGACCGCGAAGTTTACGACTTCAAGGCCAGCGGCGTCGCCATGTCGATGTACAACCTCGACGATTCGATCCGCGACTTCGCCCGCGCGAGCATGAACTACGCGCTCGACCGTGGTTGGCCACTGTATCTTTCGACCAAGAACACGATCATCAAGGCCTACGACGGGCGCTTCAAGGACCTGTTCCAGCAGGTTTTCGATACCGAGGGTTTCAAGGAAAAGTTCGCTGCCGCCGGCATAGAATATCAGCACCGCCTGATCGACGACATGGTCGCCAGCGCCCTCAAGTGGAGCGGCAAGTTCGTTTGGGCCTGCAAGAACTACGACGGCGACGTGCAATCCGATCAGGTCGCCCAGGGCTTCGGCAGCCTCGGCCTGATGACCAGTGTGCTGATGACGCCCGACGGCAAGACCGTCGAGGCCGAAGCCGCTCACGGCACGGTCACCCGCCACTACCGCCAGCATCAACAGGGCAAGGCGACCAGCACCAACCCGATCGCCAGCATCTTCGCCTGGACTCGCGGCCTGATCTACCGCGGCCGCTTCGATGGCACGCCCGAAGTCGAGAAGTTCGCTCACACGCTGGAAAAGATCTGCATAGAGACTGTCGAGAACGGTCAGATGACCAAGGATCTTGCACTCCTCATCGGTCCTGATCAGGCGTGGATGACCACCGAGCAGTTCTTCGAGGCGATCGTGCACAACCTCGAAGCCGAAATGGCGACATGGGCGACGGCTGACGCGTAATTCAACATCGGCAGTTGTGTCGGGGGCACACGGTGACCTAGACCATCGCCGATGCATAACGAGGCGATCTCTCCGTTCCTGTCCGACGCGCTGGTAATTCTCGGCGCGGCGGGAATCGTGATCCCGGTGTTCGCGCGTTTCCGCATTACGCCAGTGATCGGCTTCATCCTCGTCGGCGTGCTTGTCGGACCCTACGGCCTCGGCAGGATGGTTCCCGCCAGCGATTGGCTCAGGTGGATCACGATCACCGATCCCGAAGGGCTGGAGCCGTTCGCCGAGTTCGGCATCACCCTGCTGCTGTTCACCATCGGCCTTGAGTTGTCGTTCAAGCGCTTGTGGACGATGCGGCGGCTGGTCTTCGGGCTCGGTCTTCTCGAACTCGCGGGTATCGGCCTGCTGCTCGCCGGGTTGCTGATGCTGATGGGGCAATACTGGACCGGCGCGCTCGGCCTCGGTCTCGCGCTGGCGCTCTCCTCGACCGCGCTGGTGCTGCCGATCGCCGGCACGCACACCCCGGTCGGTCGCGCGGCGTTATCGATGCTGTTGTTCGAGGACATCGCACTGGTGCCGATCATCTTCCTGCTCGGCGCCATCGCTCCTACCGCGGCCGGTGGCCTGAGCGGCTTGTTCTCGACGATCTGGCAGGGACTGCTGGTGGTCGTCGCGATGATGGTGGTCGGCCGCTTCGCGTTGCCTCGCCTGTTCGCCCAGGCTGCACGGACCAAGAGCCCCGAGCTGTTCCTTGCCGCCAGCCTGCTGGTGGTGATCGGCGCCAGCCTGGCGACGTCGCTCGTCGGCCTTTCGCCGATCGTCGGTGCGCTCGTTGCCGGCTTGCTGATCGCGGAAACTGAATACCATGCGGAAGTCGAAGGGATCATCGATCCATTCAAGGGTCTCGCACTGGGCGTATTCCTGCTTACTGTCGGCATGAGCATCGACTTGCGCATTGTATGGGACAACGCCGGCAGCATCGCCGTGGCGGTCGTAGCCGTGCTCGTGCTGAAGGCGCTGGTAACCGGGGTGCTGCTGTGGTTGATGGGCGCCCGTCGCAGCACGGCGACCGAGACCGGCATTCTGATGGCCAGCCCGTCGGAAACCACGCTGATCGTGCTCGGCGTCGCCACGACGGCGGCGCTCATCCAGCCAGCCACCGCACAATTCTGGCAGATCGTCACCGCGATCGGCCTGACGATCACTCCGCTGCTCGCCCGCGCCGGGCAGGTCCTCGCACGGCGGATCGAACCGGCGCCCGCACTGCCCGTCGCCGGACCCGAGCAGCCGCGCGTGGTCATCGTCGGCTGCGGGCGCGTCGGGCGGCTTGTCGCCGACATGCTGACGCGCCACGGCCAATCCTATGTCGCGCTCGATTCCGACGCCGATATGGTCGATCAGTGCAATCGTGACGGTTATCACGCGGTGTTCGGCAATGCCGCGCGGATAGAGGTGCTCGAGCGCCTCGGCGTCGCCGGCGCCCCGGCGGTCGTGCTGACGATGGATGAGCCCATCCTCGCCCAGCGCCTGACCAGGAAGTTGAGGGCCGCGCATCCGCAAGTGCCGGTCATCGCCCGCGCACGCGACACCACCCACGCGGCCGAACTCTATAAGGCAGGCGCAAGCACGGCGGTGCCGGAGACGCTCGAAGCCTCGTTGCAGCTCAGCGAAGCCGTGCTGGTCGATCTCGGCGTGGCGATGGGCCCGGTGATCGCCAGCATTCATGAAAAGCGCGACGAATTCCGCGAAAACATCCGCGAACGGGCTGCGCTAGATTACAAGCCGAAGTTGCGCACCAGCACGCAACCCGGCTGAAGCGAGCTATCCATCCGGCACAGAACGGACCTTCGCCGCCTATGACGCGTTGTCGTGGCGAAAAGGAGATTCGCTATGAAAGACGGCAAGGAGCCGAAAAGCGGCATCGCTTCGAAGAAGCCGCAGAAACAGGAAAGCGAGGAGTTCGGCAACGTCAAGAGCCGGCAGATCGACGAAGTCAACCATCCGAATCGTAGCGATATTCCACGCGGCAGCGAACCGGAAACCCGCGGCAGTAGCGGAAGACGAGGTTAAACGACCGGCTCTTCAGCCAATGCCTTGCGAACGGCGGCGATAGCCTCATCGGCCTTGCCTCCATCCGGGCCGCCGCCCTGCGCCATGTCCGGCCGGCCGCCGCCGCCTTGCCCGCCGAGTGCCGCCACTCCGGCACGAACCAGATCAACCGCGTTGAAGCGGCTCGTCAGATCGCCCGTCACGCCAACGGCGAAAGCGGCGCGGCCATCGTTGACCGCCGCGATGGCGGCGACGCCGGAACCCATGCGCTTCTTGGCTTCGTCCAGCAGGCCGCGCAGTTCCCGGGCTTCCATCCCCTGGAAGACCTGACCAGAGAACTTCACGCCGCCCACGTCCTCGTCGGTCAGAGGCGCGGTCCCACCGCCTCCGCCAAGGGCGATCTGCTTTTTCGCCTCGGCCAGCTCGCGTTCGAGGCGGCGGCGTTCTTCGACCAGGGCGGCGACGCGGCTCTCGACGTCCTCCGGCGCGGCCTTGAGCGCGGCGGCGACCGATTTAAGCGCTTCCTCGCGACCGACGACCCAGCGCCGCGCGGCTTCGCCCGTCAACGCTTCGATCCGGCGCACGCCCGAGCTGACCGCGCTTTCCGAGACGATGCGGAACAGGCCGATGTCGCCGGTCGCGCGCACGTGGGTGCCACCGCACAGCTCGACCGAGTAGTTCCTGCCCGAGCCTTGCCAGTCGTTGCGGCCCATCGACAACACGCGGACCTCATCGCCATACTTCTCGCCGAAAAGCGCCATGGCGCCTGCGGCGATCGCGTCGTCCGGGGTCATCAAGCGCGTGGTGACCGCCTCGTTGTGACGGATTTCGGCGTTTACCTCGGCTTCGACCGCGGCAATTTCCTCCGCCGTCAGAGCCTTGGGATGCGAGAAATCGAACCGCAGCCGATCCTCCGCCACCAGCGAGCCCTTCTGGGTGACATGCCCGCCGAGCGTGTTGCGCAGAGCGGCGTGGAGCAAGTGCGTCGCCGAATGGTTGGCGCGGATGCGGTCACGCCGCTCGGCATCGACCTTGAGGCGGACAGTATCGCCGACGGCGATCGTGCCGGCGTTGACGTGACCGCGCATCGCGTGGAGCCGGCCGAGCGGCTTGGAGGTGTCGGCCACCGCGATGGACAAGCCCTTGTCGTCGGTTATCGTACCGGCATCGCCGGTCTGACCGCCGCTCTCGCCGTAGAACGGCGTTTGATTGGTCAGTACGATCACGTCCTGCCCCGCCGCGGCCTGGGCCACTTCCTTGCCATCGACTACCAACGCGACCACGCAGCCTTCGCCTTCGGTCGAAGTGTAGCCGGTGAATTCGCTGCCGCCCTCGCGCTCGGCGATATCGAACCACACTTCGTCGTCGGCCGCAGCGCCCGAGCCTCTCCACGCAGCCCGCGCGGCGGCCTTCTGCTGGGCCATCGCCGCGTCGAATCCGGCCTTGTCCACGCCGATCCCGCGAGCGCGCAGGGCGTCTTCGGTGAGGTCATAGGGGAAGCCATACGTATCGTAGAGCTTGAACGCCGTCTCACCCGGCAGTTCGGCGCCCTCGCCTATGCCAGCGGTCGCTTCGTCAAGCAGGCGCAGGCCCTTGTCGAGAGTCTGGCGGAAGCGGGTTTCCTCGCGTTCGAGCGTCTCCTCGATCAGCGGCTGCGCGCGACCGAGTTCAGGATAGGCCTGGCCCATCTCGCCGATCAGCGCCGGCACGAGCCGGTGCATCAGCGGCTCCTTCGCACCGAGCAGGTGTGCGTGACGCATCGCTCGCCGCATGATCCGCCGAAGCACATAGCCGCGTCCTTCGTTCGAGGGCAGCACACCGTCGGCGATGAGGAAGCTGGTCGAACGCAAGTGATCGGCGATCACACGGTGGCTGGCGATCCCCTCGTCCTCACCCTTCGCGCCGACGAGATCCTCGCTCGCAGCGATCAGCGCCTTGAAGGTGTTCGTCTCGAACACGCTGTGCACGCCTTGCAGCACTGTCGAGATGCGTTCGAGGCCCATGCCGGTGTCGATGCTCGGGCGCGGCAGGTCGCCGACGATCCGATCCTGCTCCTGCACATATTGCATGAACACCAGATTCCAGATCTCGACGAAGCGATCACCGTCTTCGTCGGGCGATCCGGGGGGCCCGCCGGCGAGCGCCGGGCCATGATCCCAGAATATCTCCGAGCACGGGCCGCACGGACCGTCGGAGCCCATGGCCCAGAAGTTATCCTTGGTGGCGATGCGGATGATGCGCTCGTCGGGCAAGCCGGCGATGCGCTTCCACAAGTCCCATGCCTCGTCGTCGGTATGATAGACGGTGACCGTCAGACGGTCTTTCGCCAGCCCGAACTCACGGGTGACGAGGTTCCAGGCGAGCTCGATCGCCCGTTCCTTGAAGTAGTCGCCGAAACTGAAGTTGCCGAGCATCTCGAAGAACGTCAGATGCCGCGCGGTGTAGCCGACATTGTCGAGATCGTTGTGCTTGCCGCCGGCGCGGACGCATTTCTGACTGCTCGTCGCGCGTGGCGCGGGCGGAGCCTCGAGGCCGGTGAAGACGTTCTTGAACGGCACCATGCCGGCGTTGACGAACATCAGCGTGGGGTCGTTGTAGGGTACGAGCGGCGCCGAGGGCACGGCGAGGTGCTCGTTGGCGGCGAAATAGTCGAGGAACGCCCGGCGGATGTCGTTGGTCGATTGCATGGAGGCGAATTAGGGCGCGCCGTCGCTTCCGACAAGCGCATTGAGTCGGACGAAGTGAGCGATGGGAGCGATCAGTCGCTTTCCGGCGCCACAACGGCCAACACACGCGGCCGGATGCGGATCGTCAGCGGCAGATCGAAACGGACCCGTTCGCCGTCGAGCGCAACTTCGATGGCATTGCCGGGACCTTCGATACGCACCTCGCGCGCCTCCGCATCGAGGCAGAAATCGCGGCGCATCCGCGCCTTTCCGGCGAGCGTGCGCAGCGCCGCTGCGACCAGCGCAGCACGAGACAGCGGCGCGACGGCGTATATCGACAGCATACCGTCATTCAGCGTCGCGCGTTCGGCGGGCCGGCCTTCCTCGACCTGATAGCGATTGTTGCCGACGAACAGCAGCGGCGTGCGAACCGGGTGGAGCTCGCCGTCGATCGTCAGCTCGAAGCGGCGCGAACGCAGCTTGCGCAGCGTGTGCCATGTTGCCGGAATGGTGGCGAGCAGCTTGGGCAGGCGCGAAGCTTCGCGTTCGCGGACCAGCTCGACGTAGGCGCCGGCCGACAGGTTGTTGATGAACACTCGATCGCCGGCCTCGCCAATGTCGATACGCCGGGCGGTACCGGTGGCGGCGAGCCTGACCGCCTCCTCGCTCTCGAGTGGAATGCCGAGTTGACGGGCAAAATGGTTGCGCGTGCCGAGCGGGAGGATGGCCAGTTCACTGCCGTTACGCAGGGCGGCGGCTGCACCGGCGGCCAGGGTTCCGTCGCCACCGCCAACGGCAACGCGCTGCCCCGCGTTGTGGCCGTCAAGTGCCGCTGGCAGGTCTTCGCCGTGCACCAGTTCGAGGGCAATGGATTGCCCGGCGGCGGCGAAGGCCGTCTGGATGCTCTCGCGAAGACTGTCGCCCGCACGACTCGCGCTGCCGCCAGCGGCATTGACGATCACCGGCAAAGGCGCGGCAGGCGCGGCGCGCACCGGTTCCTCAGCTCCTGCGAGCCGTGACGATCCACGCCGCCGCGCTGAGGGCGACAACGCCATCGTGGCAATTCTCCGTCACGACCCTGCGAAGTGCCTCGAGAGTCCTGTTGCGCTGGGGTTCGTCCATTGCACGCATGGCAGCCGCGGCCGGTCCGATGCGCTGAAAGTAGGCCATAGCGTCCCCGATCGGGTCCTCGCCGGCGCCGGCGATCATGGCAAAGTCGAACGGCTCGAAGGCGATGTCCCGCCATCCGCCGTCGGTCAGGATCGCGCCGACGTGATCGCGGTCGGCGAAAGCGAACGGACCGGGCGCGTAGGGGTCCGGCGCTTCTCTCGATGGCGGAATAAGCGCGCCGATCTCGGTGAAGAACGGATTTTCCGCGCGGTCGCGGAAGCAGGAGAACAACAACGTGGCTGCCTCGCCCGCGAAGCTCGCCAGATTGGCGAAGGCGGCGGGCGGATCGGCGAAGAACATCACCCCGTGGCGAGAGATCAGCAACTGCGGCGCGAAATCATCGGCCGGGTGCCAGTGCGCCGCGTCGGCGAGCTCGAATTCGACGTTCGACAGATGGCCGATCCGGCCGCGCGCCGCCGCGACGAGCTGCGGCGAAACATCGACGCCGACGATCCGCGCCTGCGGCCGCCCGCGAGCCAGGGCCAGCGACAGCTCGCCGGCGCCGCAGCCGATGTCGAGCGCGTGGCGGAAAGGAAATTCGCGGCTGCGCGCGAGCAGGCGTTCGGTGAGGCCGCCAAAGCTGCGGTCGGTCCGCTTCCACTCGCCCGCCCAGCCTTCGCCGGTCTTGCCTTGCCAGTCTTCGATCGCGGTCATGGGCGGCCCTTTCAGATCGAGAATGCCAAGCATAGCGTGCGGCAAAAGTCAGTCAAAAGTCACGCCAAGAATGGCCGAACCCGCGAGAGACGAAAGAGGCCGGCGCGAGCCCCGTAAGGCATTCGCACCGGCCCCGGTTCGATGAGGCGCGCGGCGTCCGCACCCCTTGAGGATCAGTCTTCGAGGTCCTCCGCGTCAGGACCCGTCATCATCTCCCCGGCGACTTCGTCGGTGCGGCCGCGGATGGCGGCTTCCAACCTGTCGCAAATTTCCGGATTGGTCTTGAGGTATTCCTTGGCGTTCTCGCGCCCCTGGCCGATGCGGATCGAGTCGTAGGAGAACCAACTGCCCGATTTCTCCACCAGCCCGGCCTTGACGCCGAGATCGAGGATCTCGCCTATTTTCGAAATACCTTCGCCGTACATGATGTCGAATTCGACCTGCTTGAACGGCGGGGCGACCTTGTTCTTGACCACTTTCACGCGGGTGGAGTTGCCGATGATCTCGTCGCGGTCCTTGATCTGGCCGGTGCGGCGGATGTCGAGACGGACGGAAGCGTAGAATTTCAAGGCGTTGCCGCCGGTCGTGGTCTCCGGATTGCCGTACATCACGCCGATCTTCATGCGCAGCTGGTTGATGAAGATGACCATGCACTTGCTGCGGTTGATCGAGCCGGTCAGCTTGCGCAGCGACTGGCTCATCAGCCGGGCCTGGAGGCCGACATGGCTATCGCCCATCTCGCCTTCGATCTCGGCCCGCGGCACCAGCGCGGCGACCGAATCGACCACCAGAACGTCGATCGCGTTCGAGCGCACGAGCGTGTCGACGATCTCCAGCGCCTGCTCCCCGGTGTCGGGCTGGGAGACGATCAACTCGTCGATATCGACGCCGAGCTTCCTGGCATAGACCGGGTCGAGCGCGTGCTCGGCATCGACGAAGGCGGCAGTGCCGCCGCTCTTCTGCGCTTCGGCGATGACGTGCAGCGCCAGCGTCGTCTTGCCCGAGCTTTCCGGGCCGTAGACCTCGATCACCCGCCCGCGCGGCAATCCGCCGACGCCGAGTGCGATGTCGAGCCCGAGCGAACCGCTCGAGATCGCTTCGACCTGCATCGTTTCCTTCTGGCC